>Ga0194132_10002746_pt1 | contig 32388 bp, 34 predicted proteins | sample TA2KigOf80mmetaG_FD_148612 | JGI IMG/M metagenome (GOLD analysis project Ga0194132, IMG submission 148612) | Freshwater microbial communities from Lake Tanganyika, Tanzania - TA2015054 Kigoma Offshore 80m | ecosystem: Environmental > Aquatic > Freshwater > Lake | place: Tanzania: Lake... | reverse complement strand
TGCCTGCACCGAGCTGATGCTCGAGATCGTTGAGTGTTGTTGCGCCTTCGCGAATCGCCTTGTGAATGTCACGATCCGTGATGCCGCGGCAGAGACAAACGTACATGGATTTCCCGGTACCGGATTGTCAGTTCAGCGATAGTGTAAATAAAAATGATTCTCGCTTACAAGCGCTTTTCGCTTCTATTTGTGATCCGTATGCAAGTTCTTATAAGCGATATAATTTCCTTATAAATCATGAAGTTATTGGTTATTTCCTGGCCTCGCTGCTATGCTGCGACGCAGTCTCCAACAGGACATCAACACCGTGAAAGCACTGCACAAGGACACCGTCGTTCACCTCAACCGGATTTTGAAGAACGAGCTCACCGCCATTAACCAGTACTTCCTGCACGCCAAGATGCTCGAGAACTTCGGCCTCGGTGCCATGGCTGACCACGAACGTGGTGAATCCATTGATGAAATGAAACACGCTGATGCGTTGATCGAACGGGTTCTGTTCCTCGACGGCCTGCCGAACCTGCAGGATCTCGGCAAGCTCTACATCGGCGAAACGGTGCGTGAAATCCTCGAGTGCGATCTCAAGCTCGAGATGCAGGCCATACCGGATCTGCGTGCCGCCATTGCCCATTGTGAGAAGGTCCAGGACTACGTCAGCCGGCAGCTGTTCCAGTCGATCCTCGACAGCGAGGAGGAACATGTGGACTGGATCGAAACACAGCTGGGTCTGATCGAGCGGGTAGGAGAGCAGAACTACCAGCAGTCGCAGATGAAGTAAGCCAGTTCAATCAAGGTCATCCGTCGTATTGACGTTGCGAAAGCTGGCAGCTATGTCGTGGCAATCGACCATAACCACGCGGCTGCGCGCCAGGGTATTGAGCCAGCCTTCGACGCCGCGGTGACCACCATCGAGATACGCTGCCAGGATCGGCTCCAGCGATCGGTGCAGCAAGAGGTGCAAGACCTGGGCGCGATAACCGTCATGACAGAAAGCGGCGCCCGACGGCGGCGCGGCGTCGCGCAGCCGCTTAACCAACGCGGTGTCGAGCAACGGAGCATCACCCGGGCAGATCATCAGCCACTCGCTGGCCACCTCCTGAAACGCCCGCACCACTCCAGTTAGCGGGCTGCGGCTTTCCATGGGGCTGTCAGTGAATACCTGCCCGAACGCGGCGTAGGTTTTCAGGTTGCGATTGGCACTGATCACCAGCTGGTCCACCTGCGGTGCGAGCCGCGTCACGACCTGTTCCACCATCGGTGCGCCGCGAAATCTGATCAGCGGTTTATCAGTACCCCCCATGCGAGTCCCGCCGCCACCACAGAGCACAACCCCAGTAACGGCTGGGTTCTGTGGCGATGAGTGGTTTGTCATCAGAGACCAGTCAGAGGCGGCAGATCGTCGAATCGGGCATCACGTCCCTCGGCCTTGGCCTTGAAGTGGCGGGCCATCTCTCCACCCTGGCTGACTGCGCCCATCCACACGGTTTGGTACTTGAGTGTTTCGGCGATGGAGTGGCTGCGACCGTAGTTGAGCAGATGTTTAGTGGTGTGAATGGCGAGAGGTGACTTGTCAGCAATGCTGCGTGCGATGTCATTTACCGCAGCGAGCATGCCGGCGTGATCGTCGAAAATTCGAGTAACCAGACCTGCTGCGAGTGCCTCGTCGGCGAACATGCGTCGGCCGGTATAGGCGAGTTCGCGCATGAGCCCTTCCGGAATGAGATAGGGCAGGCGTTGCAGCGTACCGACGTCTGCTGCGAGCCCGATGTTGATTTCCTGGATACAGAAGAAAGCATCCCGCGTGCAGTAGCGAAGATCACAGGCCGCGGCAAGATCGACACCACCGCCTACCGCACCACCCTGGATGGCGGCGATCACAGGAATTCGTGCCTCTTCGAGCACGGTGATCGTCGCCTGCATCAGACCGAGCCTGCGCACGGCAGCTTCACCTGCCCGTCCGGTATCGAGAGGACGCTCTCTCTCCGCACTTGTTCCGAATGAAGAAATATCGAGGCCGGCACTGAAGTGTTTGCCGGTGGAGGAGAGGACAATCACCCGAACCGACCCGCTGCTGTCGAGTTCACATACCGCTTCGGGCAGCTCGCGCCAGAACGCTGGCGGCATGCGGTTGTATTCGTCGGGGACGTTCAGAACGATATGGCCGATGTCATCTTCCGTGCGGACGCTGAGGCGTTCATAGTTCATGAAGATTTCCTTGATTTGCGGATATGCAATGCTGCGTGCGTTGTCTTGTTTCATCCACGTCAGCGCAGGCCGTCCCAGGCAAGTCGGGTAACTCGACCGGGATCCAATTCCGTTCGAGATGCATCGTCGAACACCATGGTGGCACGCTCTGCGGCCGTGTAAGGCGCCCAGCCCGGCTCCTGTCCCTGGATGAACCGGATCCACGCGGCGTGCATGACATCGGCGACGTGTTGCGGGCTTTCACCTGCACCGAGAAACGCCGCCACACCGGGTTGCCGAAGGTTGTTGAACGCAAACGGAATCTCGAGCGCGTGTGTCGCGCCGAGGCGGCCGTCAAACGCCCGGGACTTCCAAGCAAACAGGTACATCCACGTAGGCGCTGCCCGGGATGCACGGGCTTCTGCAATGCGGATGGCAGGAATGCGAAACATGTGATCTGTCGTCAGGGAGATCAGCAACTGTTCGAGAGTTGCTCCCGGTGTCGATTCGCGCCACGCCGCAAGGGGGCGGGATGCATGCAGTGCCGATACGGCTGCATCAAGCTTTTTCTCATCCACGCGTCCATAGCCCCACAGCGTGGTTTCGTCCTGATTGGATCCGATCAGCATCCGCGCATTCGAGCCCATGCCTTTGCGGATTGCATCGAGCGGTGACTCGGGAATAAAGATATTGCCGTGCACAGGATAGAAGGCCGATACCGGCACGCCTAACGGGTTGGTAAAGTCGCTGCGCCCCTCAAGCTCCGAGATCACTTCGGCCTGGGCTTTGAGTATGTTCTCGACGGTTGCCGCTTCAACCGAGAATGGGCTGTCGGCATCAAGCGCACGCAGAAAATGCTCTGCCACCATGCTGCCGGCCCGAGGCGGCAGCGTGTGCTGTCCGGCACCGGATTGCGGGATCGCCGCGTGAATTGAATCCTGGCAGCGCGGATTGGCGAGCAAGGTGGTGACGCTGAATCCGCCAGCGGATTCGCCGGCCACCGTGATCCGCTCAGAACCTCCGCCAAATCGCTCGATGTTCGCCCGTGTCCAGTCCAGCGCCGCAATTTGATCGAGCGTACCGTTTACGCCGGAAGAGATGAATTCGGAACCGAACGCGGCGAGATCGGTAAAGCCGAGCGCACCCAGGCGGTAATTGATGCTGACCACGACGATGTCGCCGCGCAGGCAAAAACTCTCACCGTTGTACCAAGGGATGGCTCCTTGGCCGGTTCGATAGGCGCCACCATGGATCCAGAAAAGAACCGGGCGCTTACGACCATCCAATCCAGGAGTCTGGACGTTGAGGGTGAGGCAATCCTCACTCCAACGCACCGGTGCCGAATCCGTCATGCCTCCGCCCTGCAGCTGCGGGGCGGCAGCGCCGAAACGGCGCGTTTCTCTCGCTTCGGACCAGCCGGAGTGTGGTGCGGGCGGTCGAAACCGCAGCGGGCCCACGGGTGGCGCGGCGTAGGGAATACCGGCGAAGAGATGCACACCATTGCGCTGTCGGCCGATGATCGGGCCCGTGGTGGTCTCGACGATGCTCTGATCAGCGGGTGTTTTTTCCTGGGAATTCACGGCAAGTCTGTTCTCAGGCGGTTGCCACAGGCTTACCTTATCACCACCTCGGCACCAACTTGCCACCACTTTGCCCGCCGGGTGCTGGCAGAATGCGTGCAAGAACCGCCCGTCGGTGATGTGCCGCCGCTGGGTACGGAGCTGATTGCGGTCACCGGAAGCGCTGGCCCAGCGTCATGTTGCATCAAACCATCTGCCGTCCCTGGCCTGGCCATGTTGGCTTGATCCCGAGGTAACGATGAACGGAGGATTCTCCGAGAATCTCAAGAACAGCCCGCTGGGAAAATCGACACCGTCCGTCGATACCTACACGCCTTCACTGCTGCATTCGCTACCCCGCGCGACGACACGCGAACGCACCGGTACGGAGCCGGCTTTTCACGGTGAAGACGTCTGGAACGCCTATGAATTCACCTGGCTGGACCGTTCCGCCAAGCCTGTGGTTTCCCGCCTCCGGTTGCGCATTCCCTGTCATTCCCCCTGCATTGTCGAGAGCAAGAGTCTAAAGCTCTACCTCGGTTCCTTTGCGCAGACGCGCTTCAATGGCGAGGCGGATGTGCTGAAAACACTCGACAGCGATCTGGGGGTGGCCGTGCGCTCACCCCTGTCGGTGGAGTTGATCCCCTTGCGGCATCTCGATCAGTTACCACCCGGACTGCCCGGCGTATGCCTGGACGATCTGGAAGGCGAATTCACGGCAAATCAGCCGGATGCGGATCTGCTGCGGATGGAAGGTGACCACACGGTGGTGCATGAGTCTGTGCACTCGCATCTGTTTCGCAGCGTCTGTCCGGTTACCGGGCAACCGGACTACGCCACGGTCTGGATCGCCTACCGGGGCTATCCCATTGCCCGCCGCAACCTGCTGCAGTACCTGGTGAGTTACCGCCAACACGCCGCATTTCACGAGGCGGTTATCGAGAACATCTGGCATGACCTGATGAGACACTGCAGCCCGCTGTCACTGGCCGTGCATGGCTTTTTCCAGCGCCGCGGCGGAATTGACATCAATCCTTTCCGCAGTTCGGAAAATGAGCAGGCGCTGCTGATCCGACTGCCGAGGCAATAACGGCACGAGCGTCATGCGGGTTGATGGACTGCGTGACAGCCGTCAGCGCGTGCCCCTGGTTGCCACGCGGGTGAGGCTTCTCAGGCGGCTTTTTCGAGTTCCGCCTTCAAGGTGGCGTTTTCTTCTTCGGGTTGCTGGATGCGACCCATCATCTCGCGGCTGTCCTGGGTGAACTGTTTGAGCAGCTTGCGCAGATCTTCGTCGGTTCCGGCGGTTACGAGGTCAAGTTCGGAGCGCAGCGCGGTGACCTCGGCGCGCAGGGCGTCGAGTTCGTCGACGGTTCCTTCAGACAGCTCCGGCCATTCCGGCCCCGCGAAATCAAAAACCTTGTCGAACGGCGCATAGACCATGAAGGCGTCCATGGCTGACTTGGTGAATGACGGATTCTCACCGATCTGTGCCACCGCTGAAGCGTGTTGTTTGGCGCGCAGTTCAATCCACTGGTCTTTAAACCGGAGATGACCGAGAAAAGTTTGAGCTGGATGCCCAGGCGTTTCGGATCCTTGCATTCACACTCGAGAATGATCTTGCGCACGTGTGTAGCCAGGTCGGTGGGTTCCAGCGCTATGGCGCAGGCATTGAACCAGGTGATCCGGCTCTGCTCCGAATTGTTTTTTTCATTGTCCGCTCTGGCGGTGTTGAACGCTTCGGCCAGGGTCCGGCTCGGGCCCTGGAGCCTGCGGACGTTAAAAAAGTAGACCGTGCCGACGCCCACGAGGGCGAGCGCGAGTTGCAGATAAATGAAGTGTGACAGGACCACGTTTGGACCGTTTTCGGTGTTGTGCTGGAAGTCCAGGCGAAGTTACGTAAACGTCAGCCCGCCCGCCGCACCGTACACTGCGTGCGTCTCGTCAAATACCGAAGGACCAATCATTGGAAAGTAATCAAACCATCATCCGCGACTTCATCGCTGCCTGGTCGCGCCTCGACGCCGCGGAACTGGCCGGCTACTTCGCCGAGGACGGCTGATACTTCAACATTCCTGCCCAGCCGGTGAAGGGCAGGGCAAACATCGAGAAGTTCATCCGGGGATTTGCGTCCACCTGGACGGAGACCGTCTGGGATCTGCGCAACATCTCAGCGGCTGATGATGTGGTGTTCACCGAACGGCTGGATCGTACCAAGACGACCCGTGGCAACGTCGATCTGCCGTGTTGCGGTGTCTTCGAAATGCGGGACGGAAAGATCGTGGAGTGGCGCGACTACTTCGACATGGCGACGTTCATGAATGCGATGAAAGGGTGACGGTCACAGGTTCAACGGAATCCCAATGAAAAACGCCCGGACAAGCCGGGCGTTTGCAGATCCGGAACCCGCGCGGCGCGGGTTCCTGCGCGGGCATCAGAAGTCGTAGGAGAGTTCGATGCCGAAGGAGCGCGGGCGGTTGACCGTACCCGCGGCAAACAGGGTCGCGATCGGGGTGAAGATCTCGAACCGCTCGTTGGTGAGGTTGCGGCCAAAGGCAACCACCGACCACTTATCGGCGTAGTACCCGACGGACGCGGTCACGTCCTTGCGGGAATCCAGACGGCCCTGCGAGGCATTCAGCAGGCTGGTTTCGACTTCGTCGATGAATGTGTACTTGCCGAAGATCTCGAAATCACCGTTCGACATCGGAATGGTGATCGTGCCGCCAAGACCGATGGTTGTTTCCGGCGCATTCCGCGGTATCAGGAAAGACGCATCCTGAATACAGGTCCCGCCGACCGTGTTGCCCGGGATTGAAGGCGTGAATGATCCTGGGCAGTTGCTCGCCGAGCTGGTGGCCGTGTCGCTGTTGTTGATATCGGTCTCGAAGTTCTTGTACTTGGCATCGAGGTAACCGAAGTTCGCAAACACGCTGAGGTATTCGTTGAAGACGAACTGCGTCTCCAGTTCGAGTCCCTTGTATTCAGCGTCGGCGACGTTGTCAAACCGGGTGGCGACGGTCTTGGTGTCCGGATCCAGGGCGACCGACGCTTCCTGCTTGTCCGTGAACTTGTTCAGGAACGCCGTCGCATTGATACGCAGTCGGTTGTCCAGCCACTGGCTCTTGAAGCCAAGTTCCCAGGACTTGCCGTATTCCGGATCGTACTGGTCGCGGATGAAGTCGCGGATGTTTTGGTTCACACCGAAGAAGCCACCGGAGTGGAAGCCTTCGGAGTACGACACATAGGCAATCGCTTCGTCAGTGACCTGATAGGAGAGTCCGAACTTCAGTGACGCATCTTTCCAGGTTCGCTTCAGGTCGGCATAAGCGGGGAAGTTGCGCAGCAGCGAACGAGGATCGCTCGTCAGGTAGGCCTGACCGGCCCGGAAGTCCTTCTTTTCCTTGGTATAGCGGATACCGGCCGTTGCGGTCCACTTCTCGAGGAACGTGTAGTCAGCCTGACCGAAGAACGCGACGGAGTCTGTTTCCTGGGTTTCAAACAGGATCTGGTTGACATCGCCACCGGTCGGAACCTGCGAAATGCCGCTATCGCACGCGACCGTGAAGGCACCACCCACGCACGCGCTCCAGAGTGCCGGGTTGTAGGCGACCCCACCGAACAGCGTTGCCCAGAATCGACCACCGGTGATCCAGTCCTGTGTGAATTCGCTGTTCCACAAATGTCCACCGACAGTGAAGTTAAGATTGTCGAAGGAGGCATCGAGGCGCAGTTCCTGACTGAACTGGTCGTAGTCATTCCAACGTTCGATGGTGATGAAGGGCGCCGAGGAAGAGTCGAAATCGAAGATCCGATATTCTTCCTGCTTGCGGTAGCCGGTGATCGACACCAGCGTCATGCTCTCGTTGATGTCATAACTCATGTTGAGCGTGTAGGCGTCGGTATCCAGCAGTGCTTCGTTTTCGGTGTCGTTTTCCGAAACGCTGGGGCGTTTCGTACTCGTGCGGCAGGTCTGCGGGTACAGCGTGCAGTTCAGAAAGCCGCCGTTGTAGTTGGTGTCGTTCGGATCGGTCGGGACCGGCAAGACACCCGGTGCCACGTTGTAGTTGGTATGGAACGAATCGAGCGAGCCTTCGTCCTTGAACCGTTCAACGGTAAAGGTCGCCTCGAACGCGTCTATAGGCGTGAACAGGAAGGTCGCGCCGTAGTTCTGGTAATCCTTTTTGCTACTTCTGCCGCCGATGGTGACGTTCTTGATGAAGCCGTCATCCTCCTGATGGGTGCCGAACAGTTTCAGCGCCAGCGTGTCCTGCAGGATCGGCATGTTGGCCACGGCACGCAGTTCGAGCTGACCGTCATCACCGGCAGAGAGTTTGGTGCGCACGCCCAGTTCGCCCGTCGGTCTCGAGCGAAGGACGTGAATCACGCCGCCCACGGTGTTCTTGCCGAACAGCGTACCCTGCGGCCCCCGCAGGATCTCGACCCGCTCGAGGTCGAAGTTTTCGAGGACCTGCCCGGCGAGGGTGCCGAGGTAGATCCCGTCGATCATGACGCCGATCGGCGCATCGAACGAGTTGTCATCGGTGCGGGTAGCGCTGATACCGCGAATGTTGACCGCCGCGCCGCCGCCTCCGCGGCTGCCGTTTTGCCCAAAGTCGACGTTTGGCGCATAACCGTTGATATCACGCAGGTCGCGAATCGTGGAATTGGTCAGTTCTTCTGAGAGCGCGGTGATGGCAACTGGTACATCCTGCGCAGCTTCTTCCCGTTTCCGGGCGGTAACCACAATCTCTTCGATCCCGATGTTTTTCTGATCTTCTGCAGCCTGGGCGGTGGGGGACAGCACCAGACCCGTGCTGAACACGGCCGCTGCCGCCGGCAAGCCGGCTAATACGGATAGCCCCGCCCACGTCGCACGACGTTTGAACATAGTAGACTCCTAGTTGAACTCTCTCCTGAGGCGGCCGGAGTATAGCCACTGTCTTTTTCAAGGGTCAAACCGCCGTTCTACAACCGGCTGTCCGTGGCAGCACAGCGTTCCTGCGGACTTGGGCCAAAGAGGATGTCCTACACCGGGACGCGGTGGTACAACAAATGATACGTTAGAGAGACGTTGTGTCTGTCGAGCGAAGGCATACTTAATTAACTCCTCGTAAATTCAAAGGATTGCGACATCCACATGAATATGACTGAAAGGCCTGTTCTGGTTTCCCAGACCCGCGTCACACCGAAACGGTACTCCGAACGGCAGAAGCGGATGCGTCAGGGCATCCTTGGCGCCACCCGCGACCTGATTACCCGCAAAGGCTATGAAGGCGTGAATATGCGCGAACTTGCGAAAACCGCGCGGGTCACGCCGAAGACCTTGTACTACCAGTTCGGCAGCAAGGAAGACTTGCTGCGCAGCGCCGTGGAAGAGATGTTTACCCGCGTGTATTCGGAAATGGACTCGGCACCCGTGGAGCGTGGAATTGACCGTGTGTTCTTCGTTATTGACAGGGTCGCCGAGCTGACCAATGAACACCGGGCCTACTCCAGGGCGCTCATGCCGTTTTTCACCACTGTAGAGCCTCCCACGTTTTCCGCGATTCGGCGAAGGACCTATTCGCGGGGACTCGAAGAGATTGCGGCCGAGGGAGAATTTGACGGTTGGGTGGATGTCGCAGTGATGGCGTCCCTCGTCTATCGCCAGGTTAACCCGATCTATCAGGCCGCCTGGATTACGCAGGTTCCGGTGGAGGCCACCCAGCAGGTCGCCAAACATGACATCGGGTTGATGATCGCTGCAGCAAGCAAGGGTTACACCCGCGAACGTGCAGTAGAAACCGCGCGTGAGATGCAGCGGCTTCTCAAGGGTGCGCCTTTCATTTGATTCTCGTCAATCAGGGTCGCGCTGAGGGCGCCGTGATTGTGAGCCTCGGCGGTGCTTTCGCCAGGGAATGCCGCTAGCATACGCCGCCCTATGGTGACCCACCCGGTCCCTTCGCAACGCTAGGTCGTGAACCCCGCCAGGCCCGGAAGGGAGCAACGGTAACAACTGATGCGTGTGCCGGAGCGTGGCTGTGTGGGTCGCCTCCATATTCCAGTCCGGATGTAGCGTCCGGACAATTGTTTCCGGAGAGGTGTCCGAGCGGCTGAAGGAGCACGCCTGGAAAGTGTGTATACGGCAACGTATCGAGGGTTCGAATCCCTCCCTCTCCGCCAATAAAAGAGGCCTGTCAGGGCCTTTTTTATTGGCGGACACAAGGCAGTGATGAGAACCCTCGAAGAGGGTTCGACCAAACGGCAGGACAGCCGTTTGGGACGCTGCGCACGCGGCGCCCCGGAGCGTTAGCGCAGGGGCGAGCGCCAAGGATGGCGCGAGTCAATCCCTCCCCAGACAAGCGCTTCATTCATCAGCATTTTTCACGGACGTGTCCCGCCGTAGCGAACAACGGTCCCGTCGAGCTTCGCTCCATCTGTGCCCGCAGACCCGGCAGGTCCGACAGCTGTTCCAGTTTTCGTGTAACGCGGTTCCACCAGGTGGAGAACGAGGCGCAGGGGCGATTCACCTCGGCAAACAGGCGATGCGGGGGACGCTGGTTCACGCTCGGCGGAAGCCTCTTGCCGATGTGTTCGTCGGCGATGGTCTGTACCGAACGTGCGGCTACCAGAGCCTGTGCCAGCTGTGCGTGGCTGCCATGCCAATGCACGGTCGCCAGGGTCGACATGCGTATACCCGCGAATCGCCAGCGCGCCGCATTCCACGGCCAGACTGCGTGGTGTTCCGCTGGCCACCAGGCTACATGCAGGCATCCTTCCGGCAAGTCGGCCGGAGGCTGCCCCAGCGCCCAGGGATGAATCAGCCAGACATCGTGGCCTGTGACATCGGCGGCTCGGGGCGCGGTACCGGTTGATGGCTGCGACGACAACGTGGGCTCATCGATTCCCTCGTCCAATGGCCGCACCGGTACCGGACCCGGGCTGCGCGCAATGGCGTCCAGCGCTTCGTAAGTCGTGTCAAGCACGCTGCCCGCGCTGTGCCAGGCGGAGGATGCATAACGTGCCACATTGTCGGCGTTGAAGAGGTAGGGTTTGTGGCTGCCGGTACCGGCCACCCATTGCCAGCTCAGGTGATTGCTGGCGAGGTCACCGTCGAGCAGGTGCGCCACCATCCAGTCGGCACCCACTCGCCAGTGAACCTTGCGCATGTGCACCACGTAGCTGGCCAGCCACATGCGGGCGTGGTTATGCAGGTAGCCGGTGGCGTAGAGCGAACGCACGGCCTGGTCGATCACGGGGACGCCGGTTCGTGCCTGGCGGATGTCTGCCGGCATTTCAGTGGCATAGGCGTGTTCGGGTAAAGGTCCCTCATGCAGCGAGTCTAGGATCTGCTCGCCCCGGTGCTGCCAGACGTGATGGAAGTACTCGCGCCAGCCCAGTTCGAAGACGAACTTGTGCCGCACATCGAGCCGGTACCGCGGGGCCACACCGGTGAGCACCTCAGGCAAGCTGACGAAGCCATGAGTGATGTAGGGCGACAGCCGCGTCACCGCGCCATCGATGGCATTGCGGCTGCGCGCGTAGTCCGTGGGTCGCACGGCGGCGATGCGCGCATGTGCTTCGTCGAGTGTGGGTGGAAACAGCTCCGGCGGCATCATCAGGATGCACCCACCCGGCCATCACGAATGGCGTCGGCGCGCTGTACCACGGCCGCGCGTTCCGCGGCGCTCAGGCGCGCCACGTTCTTCACCTGCAGCGCCATGCGCGCGTTTTTGGCCAGCAACTTCTCGTGGCGCATCAGAAAATCCCAGTACAGCGTGGTGTAAGGACAAGCGCGCTCGCCGGTGCGCTCGGTCGGGTCGTAGCGGCAGTTGGCACAACCACCACCCATGCGCTGGATGTACTTGCCGGTGGCGACGTAGGGCTTGCTCGCCATCAGACCACCGTCACCGTACTGGCTCATGCCCAGCGTGTTGGGCAGCTCCACCCACTCCACGGCATCGACATAGACCGACAGGTACCAGGCGTGCACCTGCTTTGGCCGCACGCCGAGGAGCAGCGTGAAGAGGCCGGTGACCATCAGCCGCTGGATGTGGTGTGCGTAGCCGTGCGCCAGCGTCTGCGTGATGGTGTCGCGCAGACAGGCCATGTCGGTGTTGCCGGTCCAGTACCACGTGGGCAGATCCTGCGTCGCTGCCAGTGCGTTGAGCTCTACGTAGTCCGGCATCTGTGTCCAGTAGATGCCGCGGACGTATTCACGCCAGCCAAGGACCTGCCGGATGAATCCCTCGGCGCTTGGCAACGGCACCTTGCCGGCGTGGTATGCCGCTTCCGCGGCCTGCACCACCTCGTGTGCGGTCAACAGCTTGAGATTCAAAGCGGCGGAGAGATGTGAGTGGTAGAGCCATGGTTCGCCCGGCCACATCGCATCCTCGAAGCGACCGAAATACGGCAGCCGCTGCTCGATGAAGATGTGCAGGGACTGCAGGGCCTGCGCACGCGTCACCGGCCAGGCAAAGCTGTCCAGCGTGCCAGGGTGCCGCGCGAAACGCGTCTCGACCAAGGTAATCACAGCGCGCGTGATCTGATCGGGCGCGAAAGTGGCGCGTGGTGGCAATTCGCCCGGGCCCTGCGCGCCGAAGGTCTCGCGGTTGTCGGCATCAAAATTCCAGCGGCCGCCGATCGGCTTACCCTCGTGCATCAGCACCCCGTGCCGCTGCCGCAGCTCGCGATAGAAGTACTCGAGTCGCAGCGATTTGCGCCCCTTCGCATGCGCGGCGAATTCACGCACTGTGCAAAAGAAGTGGCGGTCTTCGACGATCTGAAGTGTCAGCCCGGCCTGTTCCACCACACCCTTAAACGCCTGCAGAACGCGCCACTCGCCCGGCGCCGTCATCAGCACACGCTGCGGGTTGAGTTTTTCCAGCGCCGCGCGCAACGCGGCGGCCAGGCTGCCGTGGGTGTCCGCGTCGTCGAGCCGCGAGTAATGCAGCGGCCGGCCGGCCGCGCGCAGTGCCTGAGCGAAGTGGCGCATGGCGGCCAGGAAGATCGCGATACGCTGCTTGCTCGACCAGACGTGCGTGGATTCCTCGTCCGCTTCGGCCATCCATACCGCATCCTGCGCGGGGTCGAAGCCGTCGAAGACGGCTGCATCGAGATCGAGCTGGTCGCCCAGCACAATGACAAGATTGCGAACACGACTCATGTGCGACACCCCGCGCCGCGCGCCCTGCGACAGGCGTCGGAGCAGAACTTGACCTCTTCCCAGGTACGCGCCCAGCGCTTGCGCCAACTCATGGGGCGGCCACATGCCTCGCAGGGCTTGCTCGGCAACGACTGCTTGTTGCCCCTGTGCGTGGATGTCAGGGTGACCTTCAATTCGCTTCCCGTACGAAAGTGGCCATGTAGTTGACCCGTGTATCCCGGCTCCATGAGGCACGGTGCCAGATCGGCAGGTAGCGCATACCGCGCAGATCAATCCGCCTCAGGCCCGCGCCAGTGGCTGCTGCCGCCAGCTCGCCGGGTCGCACGAAGCGTTGCCACTGGTGTGTGCCGCGGGGCAGGAGGCGCAGAACATACTCCGCACCGATGATCGCGAAGACAAAACTCTTCCATGTGCGATCGATCGTCGAGGCCAGCAGCAACCCGCCGGGCGCAACATGTCGTGCTGCAGTGCTGATGAAGTCCGCCACGTCCGCGACATGCTCGACCACTTCGAGTGCCAGCACGACGTCGAACAGTTCCGCAGGCTGCAGCACGTCGCAAGGTTCGCCCAAACGGTAGTCCAGCGTTACACCTTGCGACTGCGCGTGCCGTTTCGCGGCGAACACGTTGCCACGGGACGCATCGATGCCCACCACCTCGGCGCCGCGTTGCGCCAGGGGTTCCGACAGCAGCCCGCCGCCGCAGCCCACGTCGAGTACGCGCAGCCCCGCCAACGTTGTGTTGTCCCTGCCGAAGTGCAAAGCGATACGGTCAAGCAGATGGGCGAGCCGCAATTCGTTCATGACATGCAGTGGGCGCATGGGTCCGCTCGGGTTCCACCAGGTTGAACTGAGCCTGTCAAAGCGCTCGAGTTCGGAAGCGATCGCGGTCATACAGAACTCCTCAAACGTACCTGCAGACAGCGACCGCCGCCTGCGAAACTGTGTGCACCAGTCGGCTCCAGGTGCGCGGCAGCCAGTCTTCCGGCCCCTTGCCGCCGGCGGCCGCCGCCTCGTTGCGGTGCTCAAGCTCATCGGCCTGACAGTCGGCGAGTGTCTGCCGAAGAGCGGTCAGTTCGGGCTGTGCGTGCAGCCGCTCGATCTGTTCGGCGTAGTGCTGGCCGACAAAACACTCTACGGCCTCGATCGTCGCGTACACCGCCTTCGACCCCAGCACGGCCGGCAGGGCCCCCGTCAACCAGCCGGCGATGCGCCAGACCGGCAACAGACGGCTGCGGTCGGCAGGCGCGAGCCAGGCCTCGATCCGCCGCAGGTGAACGTATTCGGTGGCCAGGTGCCGCTGCGCGAACTCACGCAGTGCCTTGACGCGCGCGACCGAGAGGATGCCGTGGTACATCCACACGGCGCCGGTTTCGCCAGCGTGGTCGGTGCGCAGATCGGCCACCACGTCACGCGGCAAACCCGAAGATTCAAATGCCATCGTCGTCCCTTGGCCCGGTCTGCGCCAGCCCTTGCCGGACGCTTCGGTCACCGCAAAATCGGGGCGCGTCCTGATCATGGAAAACGCGTCGTTGCGCATTGGGAGCTGACTACGCGTAACACGGGGTCTGCGATCCAGGCGGTTGATCGGTGATGTGGTCTGCCAACGCGCGTGCCGAATACCAGGCGCCTTCAACGCCCGCTCCGCCAAGGGCATCTGCGGACACGCCAAGGCCGGTACGTGAGTCCCACCAGCAACCGTCCTTGGTGACGACGGCTGACGGTGCGCCGGCATGGGCGGGCCGTGGCACTGAGGCGTGCACTGAGGCGTAACGCCAGCGGTGAACCACCGCGTGGTGCCAGGCCAGTGAGTGGCCGAGCCAGGCGGTCAGCGCACCTTGCAGCGCGGCTTGAACCTCTGCTGCCGGAGACTCGAGGTGTGTCTGGCTCCATTCGGGCGTCGCGTGGACGACCCAGTGCGCCAGGCCGCGCACAGGTTCGCGTCCGGGTTTGGCGTCGTTGCGGACCACCGAGGCGACCGGGCCTGAGACCGGCCAGGCCAGGTCCCACTCCGACGTGGCTGCCGATTCATCCGATACGCCCATCAGGACCCAGCCGGGCAACATACCAACGGCCTCGGCTCGCTGTGCCCATTCGGCTTGATGCGGCCGCACCAGAACGGCGGCCTGCGGCAGCGGCATCGCGACCACCACCGCAGCGAATGCTTCGCCGATCGTCGATCCCCTGCCTTCCAGCGTCCAACCGGCGTTGGTGCGCCGCAGGGCCTCTACCGTACAGCCGGTGTGTAGCGGCAGGTCGGCCAGCAGAGCACGGCTCAGGGTCGGCATGTCAGGCGTTGGTACCCACAGTCCGGATGCATCCGGTGGCGCGTCACTATTCGGCGCCACGCGCGGTGCCCAACGCGACAACAGGCCGTCGCCGGCGGCCTGCTCGACGAAGCGAATGAACTCCGGCGCGTGAGCAGTGAAGCCCGTTGCGCCGTGGTCGAAGTGTGAGAGTCGTTCGGTGCCGTCGGTGGCGATCCATGTTGCGCGCCGGGTCGACATGCGCCCGCCGACACCGCGGGACTTGTCGAACACCTCCACGGCCAGCCCTGCATCCGCCATCCAGCGGGCACAAGCCGCTCCGCCTATGCCGGCGCCAACCACTGCCACTCGCGTGCGGGCAGGCGTCACCGGGAAGAGCCACCATTGCAGCCGGAGACGGGTTTGGAAGACAGAGTCAGTGGAAGCCGGAAACTGATGAATATCAAGCTCGTTACCAACTCGTTGGTTCTAAACATCATGGTCTATATGTTACATTCTGACTCAAATGCAACTCAACATGATATGAAGCCGAACCAGCCTGCCAACGCGTCAGCGCCGCCCGACAGCGGCCCCATGTTTCGCAGCGGCGCGGTAGCGCGCCTTGCAAACATGCCTGTGGCCACGCTGCGCATCTGGGAACAGCGGTACGGAGCGGTGCGGCCTGCCACGGCCAAGTCGGGACATCGCCTGTATTCGCCGGCCGACGTCCAGCGCGTGCTGCTGCTGCGGCAACTGACCGAGCAAGGTCACGCGATCGGCTCGATCGCAGCATTGGACGCTGCTGAGTTGCAACAGGTATCCCGGCAGTCATCGCGTGCTCCACACGGCGAAGCCAAGGGAGGGGGGCGCGGGCTCGCGCGGACCTCGGACCCGCTGCGGCTGGTGGTGGTAGGGGCCGCTCTGGCAGCGCGGCTGCAACGTGCGACCGTGGTTCGGCAACTGGTGCATCCCGTGCAACGGGTTGCCATCTTCGAGTCGTTGTCCGAAGCGGCACAGGCGAGTCCGGACACGGCTGCCGATCTGCTGGTGTGGCACGCGCCGGAGCTTCGACCCGAAGTGCCCGAAGAACTGGAAGCGGCGCAGCGCGCCTGGAACGCTGCGCGCACAGCGGTGGTGTACCGCTTCGCCGGATCGGCGGCCATCCGGTCCCTGGCGGATGCCGGCGTGGCAACACTGCGCGAGCCCCCTGACGACGAAGCACTGGGAGTCTGGCTGGGATCTAACGAAGCGGCTCTGGCGCGACGGCCAGCGGAAGACACTGCCGTGGCGATGGCCCAGGCGCCGCAGCTGTCCTCGGCGTCGACCGGGCTACCGCCGCGGCGCTACGACGACGCCACCCTGACCGCCATTGCCGGCCTGCCGCCGACCATCGCCTGTGAATGCCCACGCCACGTCGCGGATCTGCTGATGCAGTTGTCGAGTTTCGAGGCCTTCAGCGCCGGCTGCATCAACCGGAACTCGGCTGAAGCAGACCTGCATGTTTATCTGCAGCAGGTGGCTGGTGCTTCAAGGGCGCTGTTCGAAGCCGCACTCGAGCGTGTGGCGCGCCATGAAGGGCTGGCACTGGGTTGATTCGGGCGCACTCGCCCTGATCGAATCACAACGACCACCAGTCCATGAATAACGCCGCCGCAAGACCATGAACCCGATGAACCGCCGCCACTTCCTCGGCATCTGCGCAGCGGGTTCGCTGACTGCGCTGGCCGGCTGCGCCAACCCGCTGCCGCTGGCTGGTACACCGCCTGCGCGGAACGATTCGCTCGCCGCGCGCTGGTTGGGCGAGAGCGCTGATCAGCACGGCTGGTTGCGGTTCCAGACGTTGAATGACATCAATGTGGCCTAAGCGGGCCAATGGCGGCCGTTGATCGACCGCTTCCAGCCGGAGGTGGTCGACAAGCCCTGGCGCGAGCGCAGTGAAGAACGCCTTTTGCCGCGCGAACGCTTCATCGCCCAGGCTCACCGCGGCCCGGCGGGTCGCAAACACGTGGTACGTACCAGCGGCGGCATCGCTGAGGATCCTGGTCGGATCGCCGTCTGGTATCAGGATCAGCCGACCCGCAGCGAGCCTCTGCTCGCAGCCTCGGCTCTGGTTGCCGACTGCTACCAGCTTTTCCTGCTCGGCCCGTTGTGGCTGACGCAGCGTCTGGGCGCATCGACCCGGTCTCGTATCGCGCTCGGCGGTCGCGTCGATGTTGACGGCCACGAATGCCAGTGGGTTCAGGCATGGGTCAGCCCGGGATTGGGTCAGGTCGCACTCGACCGCGTGGATCTGGCCATCGACGTGAGCAACCGAATCACGCGACGGATGCGCTTCACTCTGGAGGGATTCGCCAGAACGCGCGGGGCTGTAGCCGAAACCGACACCTACGAGCACGAGCGTCGCGACGGCATCCTGTGGCCGATGCGTTCGTTCGAAAGGGTGGTGCATCCGCTGGGTGGTCTGGCAGCGCACGACTGGCGCATCACCGGCCTGGATGTTGACCGCGGCTACGGGTTGGCAGACGTGGAGGGTAGGCAATTCATTGGCGCTGCTGCAGCAACCTCTCATCAAACAGGATCGCGCAGGATCGCGCTGGGTTCCAGACCGATCCCGTTTGTCGAACGACAACGCACGATCCTGTCGCGCTCAAGGCTGTCATGGAACACGAAGTGTTCCATGCTCGACAGCTCCGGCCGCAGGCCGGTCACGTCGCTGTTAGGGAAAATGGCCGATTGGTCCGGATTGGGTTGCAGCGTGACAACGTCCCCCTTGCACACTCCCCAGGTCTCATCTTTCCATACGCCCAAACAACAATCCCAGCCACGCATGAAACTCCGCCAGGTCGCCCTCGCTGCCAGCACCCTCGAACCGATCCGCACCAATCTCATGACGCTGCTCGGTCTGGACGCAGACTTCGCCGATCCCGGGGTCGGCGAATTCGGCCTGCACAACACCGTTCAGGTCATCGGTGACACCTACCTTGAAGTTGTTGCGCCTACGCGCCCTGATACCGCCGCCGGGCGAACACTGGCCAGTCGGGCGCAAGATCCCTGTGGTTACATGGTTCTCTTCCAGGTGGATGACTTTGCCGCGTACAACACCCACCTCGAAAAACTGGGTCTGCGCAAAATCTGGCAGATCGACCGGCCTGCAGTCCGCGCCGCTCACGTGCACCCGAAAGACATCGGTGGGGCGATCGTGTCCTTCGATGAAATGCGCCCGGCACAGGAGTGGGTCTGGGCCGGTCCTGAGTGGCGCTCAAGAAAAGCACGTCACGCAACATCGATTGTCGGTTGTGTGGTCGGCTCGACTGACCCGGAGGCGCTGTGCAGGCGCTGGTCGGAGGTGCTCGATGTCGCACCTGTCGGTCGCGAGATCCGACTTGATGACGGCACCTTTGTTCGCTTCGAAGCGGCTGAAAAAGACGGGGTCACTGCGGTGGTTATCGCGGCGGACAGTCCCTCGGCGTTGAACGATCAGGCTGCGGCACTCGGGCTTGACAAGGTCGTGCACTTCGTCGGGAAGTGAAGTTGTTTTCTTCGGTCGCGGGCTAGGACTACCGTCGAAAAGGGTTCGCCGGCTTCAGCCGTTCACCGCTGGAATGATGCGACGGTTCTGCAAGTCACGCAGCCAATGGCAGAAGCTGTCTTCGGTATTCATCGCCACACCGAACCCTGCCTGCCGGATCTTCACGGTGCTGACGTAGGTGGGTGGCGGCGCAGACCGTGCGCCATAGGCGAAACAGACATCGGCGTAGAAGTGGGATTCGCCGAGCAAGTCAGCAAGTGCGATCGGCCGCAAAGAATAGCGACGGACGATTTCATTCCAGACGTCCTCGTGGGCAGGGATGTACTCGGCCATACGAAGTGATTCGTCCGGCCCTTGATCCAAACCCAGGGTTCGGGCGAGGGCTGGCCACATGTCCCGGAAGCTGAACACTTCGCCGTTGGTCAGGTTGAACGTCTGGCCGGACGCGGAGGGTGTTTGTGCCGCCCAGCGAATCGCTGCGGCGACGAGACGGGTATCGACGGCTTCCCAGACCCACTCGGCCCCACCCGGAAAACTGAAAGGCAGACCGAGCGCCTTGCGAATCGTCCCGTAGACCCCGATCACGGGTGGCAGGTTCATGACCACGCCATGATTCGGCCCGACGATGAGCTGGGGCCGGAAGATCGTCCAGGCAAGCCCGTCGTTGCGGCCGAGTTCGCGCACATAGTCTTCATGCAGCCAGTAGAAATTCGGATGGTCCACCCGAGGCTGGTCTTCACGTGCGGGGATTCGCAACGGTCGAACATGCCCGCCATAGGCTTTGGTGCCCTGCAGGATCGTGACGTGCTCGAGTGTCGCCGCCTTGCGCAGCGGTTCCAGGAGGTTGCGGAGCATCTCGCCGTTGGTGGTGATCTGGTGTGGATCGGTCCAACCCTGAATCAGCCCTGGTAACTCATAGACTGCGGTGTACACCACGTGGGTCACCGGCTTGAGCGACGCTGCGGCGCGTGCACAGGCATCGGCATCCCGCAGGTCAAGCGGCAGGTGTTTGTAGTTCCGGCCCTCGAGCAATTCCGGGCGACGCCGGGAGACGGCAATCACTTCCCAGCCGGCATCGATAAACTCGATGGCCGCCGCTGTGCCCACCAGCCCGCTGGCGCCGGCAATGAGTACGGTCTTGTTCATTGTGTTCCCATGAAGGTTGATATGCGCCCAGGCTGTCGCGACAACGTGTCTGGCTGTTCATTTCGTCTTCCCGGCCTTTTCATCTCGTCCGGGATTCCGTTTAATGCCGCCTGCCTTCGAGGAATCCAGGAGATCGCAGCATGAAGCGGATTGCCTCTTTTCTCTTTTCGTCCTTGGTTGTACCCGCTGTTCTTGTTCCGGCAGTGCACGCCGACGTCACCCTGGCCGAAACCGTGCGGGTTGACGGCAAGGGGCTCATGGCGATGGCCAGCATGACCATCGACTCAACCACCTACATTTCCGGCAACAAGGCTAGGATCGACAACAACGTCAGCAACACGTCCGGGCTGGTACGCATGTTTGGCGGAGCCGGTCCCTCCGGCCAGATCGTCCGCCTTGACCAGGATATGCTGTACGAACTCAACCTCAAGAAAAAGCGCTATCGCCAGGTCTCACTGGCAGATCAGCGGGCAGAAATGCAGAAGGCCATGGCGGCGGCAGAGGATGCCCAGGCATCCCAATCCGATGCGATGGTCGGCGTGGATGAAAGCCAGTGTGAGTGGTCCGAGCCCCGGGCTGACGTGCAACGGACCGGTGAAAAAGCCACGGTTGCGGGCCTGCCGACCGAACGGGTCAAGATCACCGCCACCCAGTCCTGCACGGATCGCAAGACCAAGAGCGTGTGTGACTTCTCACTGGTGTTCGATCAGTGGCTGACGCCACGGTTTGCCGCCGCGGACGAGACGCTTGCGTATCACCGCAACTATGCGGAGAAGATGGGCATTTCCGGCACGGGATCGGCGGATTTCACCCAGCGCGCGCAGCAGAGCTTTGGCCGTTACAAGGGCATCTGGGAGAAGATCGGCAAGGAGATGCAGAACATCCAGGGTTACCCCTTAAAGTCCTCGTTTGCGCTCGGCTTCGGCGGGCCGCAGTGTTCATCCGCTTCGACGGCACAGCAGAATGCCGGCCCCGGAGCTGCTAATCCGCTGGGCCAGCTGGGCGGTCAATTAGGTGGCCTCTTTGGCGGCCGGAAAAAGCAGCAGGAAGAAGCGGCACCGGCGCCGGAAGTAAAAATGGACAACGGTCTCGTGCCGCTCATGGTGGTGTCTTCGGAACTCAAGTCCGTAAGCCAAAGCGCCGTGAGTCTGGATCTGTTTGAAGTTCCCGCAGGATTCAAACAGGAAAAATAGGGCATCCGCAGATGCCTGCCAGGGCGGTCCGCTCTGGCAGGCAAGCGTTCACGACCCTGTTACTGCAAGGCGGTGGCGACCACGGTGCCACTGGTACCGGTGGTAACAAGGCTGTGCACCCAGTGGCCCGCGGGCGGCAGTGATCCCAACCTTACATCCTCGATTTTCCTGGCTCGAAGGCGAATAGCCTTGGCCAAGCGAGCGGCAGATCAACGAGGGTCCCCGCGACCCGGGACGTGACGGCGCAGGCCAGAACGGCACGCAGTACGGCCATTTGCATATCGATATCAAACGGCGCGCCGAAGGCGTTGCCCATCGGAAAGTTCACAAACACGCTGCGCGGCGGCCGCACCTGTTCAGTCAGATCACGGCCTGTCGACAGACACACCGTCGGAATCCCTGCTTCTTCTAAGACCCGGCATACCAGACCCACGGTCTGGTGATCGAGGGGTCAGGCGGGTACTGCAATGAGGAGATCAACACCGTCCTTTTTCAGTTCTTCCGCAAAGGCGGGGCCGGTCTCGGTCAATACCTTGCTGCGGTTGTAGATCCGGCCCATGAACCCGCTCCAGAACCGCGGCGCGAGGCTGCCGATTTCACCCGCCGCCTCGAGTTCGCGCAGTCGGTCGATGGGGAACTGGCAGTTGATGTCCTGGTCGGCATCACGATGGTCGTAATAACTATCGTGGATTTGGAAGTCACCTGCGCCGGAGGCTAGCGGAATGGCGTCCAGGCGATGATCGTTCCTGGCCATCGGGTCGAAGGCCGGCATGGAACACAGCGAGATGCCGCCTGAGGTGAGCATCGTGAGCCGACACTTTTTCAGTGGCCGGGTCAGAGGTGTCCAGGGGGCATCGTGATTGATGGTCCACTGGTAGGGCGGATGGCCCATGGAACCATAGTGCTTCGCGAGCCCGTCGACATAACGGATCGGTTCGGTTGCATGTGCAGACATGATTAACCCCTCTGATGACCTGGATCAAACCTTGGCATGGCCGCAATGGGTTGACAATCCATGCCGTACGGCGGAGCTGGTTCAAACCTGATTTATGAAACTCAATAGTGTGGAGGCCGTTCATCCTCGGGTGGCCTGCCATCTCGCGGCATGTAGTGCAGCACATGCTCGCGCAGTTCCTTCAGCTCGCGCCTCAGCCGATCAATCGCCTGTTGCTGCTGCACGATAACGTCGTTCAGTGCCGCGATCGTGTCATCCTGGAATGCGGTACGCATTTCTAGTTCAGCAAGCCGTTCTTCGCTCATGCAACTTCCACCAACGTCGTGGAGCGGGTTTTGAAGTACCGGATCACGAGATACAGCAGCAGACCGGTGGGACCAAGCATGAAGGTCAGGATGAGGCATGGCACGACAAACAGGTGATTGATCCCTCGACGACTTGCATCGCGGGCTTCCCATGCACCGACGAAAAGATCAAAGACAAGATAGTGCACCCAGCCCACCAGCATCATGTGAGGGTTCATGAACGCCGCGGTGAGACCTGACAGGCTGCCCATGTCCACGCTTCCCGTAGGCGCGCTGGTGACGATGCCGATCACATAGGTGATTCCGAGAACCACTGGAAAAACCGCCGAATGTACCAGTGCGCGAGTCACCGCCGTTGAAGGTGCGAAGACCAGCAACAACCATGCGGGCAATACGGAAACATTGGCGAGTACGAACAGCGAGTTCAAATCCATCATCTGGGTTCCTGGTGAGTTGCCGTTGGCGCAGCGTAGCCGGCCGCTTCAATCACTGCGCGCGCCGGTTCTGATTCCAAGTGTTTGAGGAAATGCACCGCAGCCTCGTTGTTGGTTGCGCGTTTCATCAGCACCACGTCCTGAAGGATGGGCGGGTGCAGCCCTTCGGGTACCTGCCACAAGCTACCTCGCGGGAGGTTTCGTCGCGCAGACGTGCTGAGGCTTGAAGCTGCGATCAGGCCGATGTCAGCGCCGCCGGACAGCGTTTGCAAAAAGACGTCGCCGATGTTCGGCGACGTGACGATGCGCGATTGGAGCTGTTGCCACAATCCCAGCGTCTGCAAGGTCGCCCGCGCAGCGGCGCCGTAAGGCGCAACATCCGGGTTGGCGATAGCGAGATGACGGAAAGCTCCGGAAGCGAGCAATGCGGCCGCATCCTCCTGTGTTCCGCTCAATCGATCCGTCTCGCGGCTCCAGAGAACGAGTCTGCCGACCGCATAGGTCGATCGGGATGAGGGCTCGGCCAATCCTTCCGCAATGAGTTTGGCAGGTGTGTCCTGGTCGGCGCTCAGGAAAAGATCAAAAGGCGCGCCGGCAATGATCTGTGCAAACAGTTTGCCGGTCGAACCGGAGACGATAGTAAGGCGGTGCGGGGTGTCGGTCGTGGCATCGGCCACCAGTTGGTTTGCGGGTTCGAGAAAGTTGGTCGCAACTGCGAGTGTTGCCTGTGCTGCCTGAGTGCCCACTGGCGTACCGAAAGAGAATGCAAAAAGCCACAAGATCACTTGACGGACGCGGCGGCCCATTGCAGCAGGAACCCTGCTGTCCATACCCGATACTCCCATCCACGCGACCGGACCGCGTTGCTCGAAGAAAATTGCTGACGGCATGCTCCGCTTCTATTTCTTTTGCCGCAACGGATTCACTACTATGGCTGTGACCCCAAAATGACCCACAGCCATTACCATCGGGCTGGATAACACTGCGGCTGCAACTGCGTCCGCAAATAAAGGAGATCCTGCAACCCATGAGATACGAAGCGCCTACATCTACAAAGGACGCAGTCGGGCTGCTGTCCAAGGCGAAAGGTAAAGGGCAAGTGCTTGCCGGAGGTTCTGACCTCCTGGTCCGCCTGAAAGGCGGCTTCATCGAGCCGGACCTGATCGTCGACATCAAACGAATACCCGCCATGCAAGGGGTCACGAAGACCGCCAGTGGTTTCAAGATCGGTGCAGCCGTCTCCTGTGCGCAGCTCGGTGAGAATGCAGCTTTGAAGAAGGCCTGGCCCGGGGTGGTCGAAGCCGCCAACCTGATTGGCTCTGACCAGATCCAGAGCCGGTGCACCGTGGTCGGCAACCTGTGCAATGCATCGCCAGCAGCGGACAGCGTTCCGGCGATGGTCGCTGCCAAGGCGAAAGCGGTGGTAGTCGGGCCGAAAGGCAAGCGGACGATCCCTGTTGAAAACGTAGTTGCCGGGCCTGGCAAGACAGCGCTCAAAGCGGGTGAGCTGATCGAGTCCATCACCCTGCCGGCGCGCAAAGGTAAGACCGGCGATGCCTATCTGCGGTTCATTCCGCGTACTGAGATGGACATAGCCGTGTGTTCCGCTGGCGTCAATCTCACCCTCGGCAGGGGCGGCGTCGTCACAGATGCTCGCGTCGCCTTGGGCGCGGTGGCTCCGACCGTGGTCCTGGTGCCTGCTGCAGCCAAAGCGATTATCGGGACGAAGCTCGATGATGTAGCCCTGGCTGCGCTCGCCGCAGCGTGCGAAGCAGCGTGCAATCCCATCGACGACAAACGCGGTACGGTGGAATTCAGAACAGAGGTGGCGGGTGTGCTGGCCAAGCGGGCCGCGAAGATCGCCTATCAGCGAGCAGGGGGTTAAGAACGATGTCCGGAGTTCATGTTTCAACCACCATCAACGGCGATCCGGTGGAGTTTGTTTGCCAGCCCGGAGAAGTCCTGCTGGATGTACTGCGTAATCGCGTCGGCCTGACTGGCGCCAAAGAAGGTTGTGGAACCGGTGACTGTGGTACCTGCAGTGTGACTGTGGATGGCCGATTGGTCTGCTCCTGTCTGGTGCTGGGTGCTGAAGTCGAAGGCCGCACCGTGACCACAGTGGAAGGTATGGCCGATGGCGCTGACCTGCATCCGCTGCAGAAAAAGTTCATCGAACACGCGGCGTTGCAGTGCGGCATCTGTACACCAGGTTTCCTGGTCGCAGCAAAGGCACTGCTGGACCGCAACCCTGATCCAAGCGAAGAGCAGATCCGGTACGCCCTCGCGGGCAACCTCTGTCGCTGCACCGGCTACGACAAAATCGTGAGGGCGGTGCAGGCTGCTGCCAAGGATCTTGCGGTGGACGCCACTAAACCAGCTAAGCCAGCACCAAAGAAAACGACCGCTGGGAAGTCCGCCAAAAAAACCGCCTAACGTACTGTCCGTCAGAGCATTCAGGAGATATACGTGACACATAACCCGAGCTTTACGAATCAGACTTTCAAGGTGATCGGCACCCGCGTTCCGCGCCCTGACGGGCTGGACAAGGTCACCGGCCGGGCGCGCTACGGCGCCGATGCTTCGGCACCCGGTCAGCTCGTCGGCATGATCCTGCGTTCACCGCACGCGCATGCCGAGATCAAGAACATCGATACCAGCAAGGCGGATAAGATCCCCGGCGTGAAGGCGATCATCACCAGCGCCGATCTGCCGGACAAGGTCAATGGCCGTCGCGACATGCTCGACACGCTCGAGAACTGCATGGCCCGCGGCCGGGTGCTGTATGACGGTCACGCGATTGCTGCGGTTGCGGCCATCGATGCCGACACCGCCAAAAAAGCGCTCAAGGCCATCAAGGTGGATTACAAGATCCTGCCGCACGTCACCGACGTGGATGAGGCCATGAAGGACGGTGCACCCATCGTGCAACAGTGGGTGCGTACTGCCGGTGGTGACGCCAACAAGGCGACCAACGTATCCCAGGTGTCGCAGTTCGGGCACGGCAACATCGAAGAAGGGTTTGCCGAAGCCGACGTCATCATCGAACGCAGCTACAAGACCGAACAAACCCACCAGGGCTACATCGAACCGCACGCCTGCCTCGCCAGTGTGGGTCCGGATGGCAACGGTGAGCTGTGGGTGACCACCCAGGGCCATTACACCTTCCGTACCCAGTGTGCCCAACTGCTTGGCATGGATATCGCCAAGCTCAAGGTCACCTCGTCCGAAATCGGGGGTGGTTTTGGCGGCAAGACCCACGTGTGGATGGAGCCGGTGGCCCTCGCGCTTTCCCGCAAGGCCAATCGTCCCGTCAAACTCGTCATGACGCGGGAGGAAGTTTTCCGGGCGACCGGTCCAACCTGTTCGACATCCATGGACGTCAAGATCGGCGCCAAAAAGGATGGCCGCATCACCGCGGCACTGGCCGTACTGCGCTACCAGGACGGTGCCTTTCCCGGCATCTGGGGCATGCTCGGTGGCATGACAGCCTGGGCGTGTTATGACCTGCCAAACGTCAAGGCCATCGCCTATGACGTGCTGGTGAACCGGCCGAAAGTGGCGGCCTACCGAGCGCCTTCGGCGCCGATGGCGGCCTTTGCAGTCGAGAGCACCATGGACCTCGTCGCACAGGCCATCAACATGGATCCGGTGGACTTCCGCTTGCTGAATGCAGCCAAGGAAGGGACCCGTGCGTCCTATGGTCCGACGTATGGACCCATTGGTATTCGCGCCACACTCGAGGCCGTCAAGAACCACCCGCAGATGAAGGCCAAGCTTGGCCCGAACCAGGGACGGGGCATGGCCTGCGGTTTCTGGTTCAACTTCGGCGGTCAGACCTGTTCAACGGTGAACATCTGTACCGACGGCACGGTGAATGTCTCGGTTGGCACGGTCGACGTCGGTGGCTCCCGGGCATCGTTGTCACTGATCGCCGCCGAAGAACTCGGTGTGCCTTATGAAACCGTGAAGTGCACCGTTTCGGATACAACGGCCCTCGGTCACAACGATACCACTGAAGGTAGCCGCGGAACGTTCTCGTCAGGTATGGCGATCATCTTTGCCGCGCGCAATGCGGTCGCGGAACTGCGCGCGCGTGCCGCAAAAACCTGGGACATCCCGGTGGAAGAGGTGGAGTGGAAGGACGGCGTTGCCTATCCCATGGGCGACCAGCACCACAACCTGAAGCCTCTGTCGTTGAAGGACATCGCCGCAAAATCACCGCGCACCGGTGGGCCGATTGCTGGTCACAACGAAACCGTGGCGGATGGTGCGGGTGTTTCGTTTGCCAGCCACATCTGCGATGTGGAAGTGGACCCGGAAACAGGAGCCACCAGAATCCTGCGTTATGCCGTCGTGCAGGACGCCGGCAAGGCGATTCACCCGGACTACGTCGAAGGTCAGTTCCAGGGTGCTGCGGCGCAAGGTATTGGTTGGGCGCTCAACGAAGAGTACGTCTACGGCAAGGATGGGCGTCTACAGAACGCGGGCTTCCTCGACTACCGCATCCCGGTATGTTCGGACCTGCCGTTCATCGACACCACGATCCTCGAAATTCCCAACCCGGGCCATCCCTATGGCATCCGCGGTGTGGGTGAAACGTCGATCGTGCCGCCGCTAGCAGCGATCGGTAACGCGGTCTCCAACGCGGTCGGTGTGCGCATGAACCACGTGCCGATGTCACCGCCGCGCATCCTCAAGGCCATCAAGGCGCAGCGCGCCGCAGGCTGAGGGCAGGATCATGCAGGTCGCTGTAACGGGCCTGCTGTGTACCGCGGTAAATGGTGCGGCTTCGATCAACATCGAAGCCGACACCATTCGCGAGTTGCTGCGCAAGCTGGTGGAGCGTTATCCCAAGTTCGAACCGCTGCTCGATGCCGGTGTAGCTGTTGTCATCAATGGCGAGATCTTCCGTGATAACTGGAGCGAACCGATCCCGGCAGGAGCCGAGGTCGTGCTAATGCCGCGGATCCAGGGGGGCTAAATACGGCTCTTCAAGTTCAGGCAGCGTGCAGGGTGTGCACGAGGTTTATGAGCTGCTCCCGATCCGACCCTGAACGAACCGGAATCGAAACCTCGAGGCTGCTAACAACGCCGTCGTAGCGCGCGAGCAGCTTCTGACCGATCTGATCCCAGGTTCCTACCGTCACGTAAGTGTTGAGCACCGTATCGTCGATCAACTGCGGCAGGTCCTCCCATCGCTGCGCCCTGGCCAGAAGCTTGGCCTCGGCGGTGAGCTGTTCCAGTCCGTGGTAGTTGAAGGTCGCCGCATAGGCGGGTGTTGAGGCATAGAACGCGAGTCGTGCGCGGGCATCACGGATGCGCATTTCAAGTTCAGCTTCATTCTCGGCGGTCGCAACGAGCGGTTTCATGGCGACGGCGAAGTCATTCATTTGCTGTCCTGTGCGCGCTGCACCTACCTGGACCTCGGGCAACATCACCTGACGGATATACGAAGGGGTGCAGACCGGGTGTGGTCGGATGCCATCAGCAAGTTCCCCGGCAACCCGACACATGATGCGGTTGACTGCCGCGATGTGTACGGGAATCCGTGGGAATTCAATGGGCCCGGGGTTAAAGAGAGGCATCATTAGGTCGATGTTGTAGATCTCGCCGCTGATCCGCAGCGGCGTACCGTTCTGCCAGTGATCCCAGATGGCCCGCAAAACCTGGATGTACTCCCGCATCCATGGACCCGCGGCGTGTGTCGGCATGCCAAAACGCCGCGCGATGTGGGCCCGCACTTGGGGACCGAGACCGAGCGTGAATCGGCCGTTTGAAAGTTTCTGCATCGACCACGCGCTCATTGCCATGCTGGTCGGGCTGCGGGCAAAGGCGATGGCCACAGCAGTGCCGAGATTTACGCGCGATGTCGCCTGTGCCATCAGCGCCATGACCATGAACGGATCGTCCTTGGTTTCTTCGGTGAGCAGACCGTCGTAACCCAGTGATTCGACGAGTTGTGCGTCCCGGCCAATCGCGTGCAGATCGAGTGGTTGTTCAGGGGCTCGTAGGCCTGGATCGAGTTTGCCGAGGGGCAACAGTGTTTCGATTTTCATGCTGATCGCGATTGAGGATAGTCCGAAAACATGAAAGAAGCGCGTCGTTTGAACTGGACAGCAGCGTACTCCACCTGCAGGGCCCAAGGTGCAGGGGCATGGCACACTGCCCGCGGCTGGATTCCCGTTGCCAATCCTGGCTGTTGGCAGCCTTGCCCGTTGACTATCATGGATAGGCCGCCAACGTACGCACACAAATCATCCAGAACGCTGCGGCGCTGTGCCTCTCAGTTCCGGTCTCGGACCAGGCTCACCTACACAGGAATCCAAAGTGACTGCAACCGTACAACTGACCACCGATCAACTGCTCACCACGACCCGCGCGGTGCGAAAGCGCCTCGACTTTGACCGACCGGTTCCCATGACGGTCATTCGCGAATGCCTGGAAATCGCGCTGCAGGCACCGACCGGTTCCAATGCGCAGGGGTGGCAATGGATGGTGGTCACCGATCAAGGCAAGAGGGAAGCCCTGGCTGATCTCTATCGGCAAGCTTGGGCGGTTTATCCCTCGATGGATGCCTCCGCGCACCGTGTCCACTCCGGCGATCCGTCGATGACCGCCGTGCAGGAAAAAGTGGTCTCCTCCGCAGAGTATCTCGCCGAGAACATTCACCGGCCCCCGGTACTGCTGATTCCCTGTATTGCCGGCCGTGTCGAAGGCATCCCGGCGCCTTTCGGTGTGGTTGCCCAGGCGAGCATTTACGGGTCCATTCTTCCCGCCGCATGGAGCTTCATGTTGGCCGCCCGAACCCGGGGGCTCGGTACCGCCTGGACGACACTGCACCTCATGCATGAAGAGAAAGCTGCCGGGATTCTCGGTATCCCCTACAAGGAGATCACCCAGGTCGCCATGATTCCGGTGGCGTACACCAAGGGCACAGACTTCAAGGCAGGGCCTCGTAAGCCGCTGGATCCCATACTTCACGTTAACAACTGGTAAACAGAACCGGTTATTGGTGCCGCCCTCGCCTCACTGCGTTGAGGCACCATGTCTGGTTGAATCAGCACAGGATCTGCATGAACGTGTAAGCCGCAAGCCGAACGGGAGCGGATCAGGCCAGCAGTGCTGCTAGGGTATCGTCTCTGAACAGCTTCGCCGGAATACGCTCCGGACCTGCAAACGCCGTGGTCAGGAGCAACCTTAGCTTGGGATCAGCGGCAATACGCTGGAAGAACCGACCCCGCCGGGCAATGTCTTCCGGTTCGAATCGGGCAAACAACGTCGTTGCAATTCGCGCGGTGATGCGCCGCCGCCGCAGCCGCTCCTTGCGTTCGCTGATGTAATCAGTGAACAAGGCGGGCGACCAATCGGTTGACCCACGCAGGATGTCCCCCACTATGCGAACATCACGCAGCGTGATGGAAATGCCTTGCCCCAGAATCGGGTCGTTCTAGCTGGCAGCATCACCGATGAGCGTACCACCTGGGAGAACGGGATCATCCACCCAGGCGTCCTGGCTCGGAAAGGAACGGCAAGGTCCGATAGGGCGACCCATGGCGATGGCCGTGCTGTGTGGAACGGCGGGCAAGTCGAATGCCTTCAGCAGTTCTCTGGCGCCATCTTCCCCGTTGAAATGGGCCTGACCCTGATAGGCGTAGTCAGCGTAGATGCGAACTGCCATTTGTGCATCGGTATGACGGATCACGTCGATGCCGCGCCGGTTGTGCAGCACTGCAAGGTTACCGAGTGGCACCAGCGTACCTGCCGGAGTTTTCCCCGGAAACTGCTGTAGTTTCGACAGATCGTCCTGCTCGTCTTCAGGAAGGACGACTCGCACTTCGACTTCCGATTGATTCTGGTTGTAAATCTGAACCAGTGCGCCGCTGTAGGCGGCACGTAACTGACTGCCCAGATCTGCGGTGGAGAGACCGAGCGCCCGGGCACGCGGGGTCGGTTCTAAAATGATCTGCTCTTTGCCGAACGGCAGGTCGTCGCCGCCCAGCACAAGCGTCAGATCGGATTGGCCGCCGTTCTGGCCTCCGGATACATCGAGGATGAGCTATTCGACGAAAGGTGGCTGTTCGATCCGAGCCTGCCACTGTTCGATGAATGCCGCTGGCGTCGCGGTGCGATCTTCTTCGAAGGCATAACTTGCCGTAAGCGAGGCGTATTGTTCGCCGATCAGACGGTCGGTTGCGAGCGTGGTAACGTTGTATCGGGTCACCACACCTTCCACGTTCGTCGATCCGGTGGCGCGATGGGTCTCTTCTAGCGTCCGCTCGAGGTGACGGATGAAGTCACGGCGTTCTCTCTGTTAGATCGAGTCGGGGCCCGTCATTGACTGGAATGTCCGCGCTGACGCCCAACCAGTAGGCAAGACCACAGGCCAGTTCCGCATCCACACCGCTCTCCACGGCGACTGCAGTGCGGATAAGCCCGTGGAATGCATCCACCCCAGCGCTGGGCAGGAGTCGCGGGATCCACTCCAGCAAAACCGCGTCGCGGCCCCGTCTGGTCAGTGCCTGATCAAAATAGTGCCCGAGGCCTGGGTACAGTTGGATGCAGCCCCGCGCCGCGGGCCAGGGGTCTTCGGGTGCTTCGGCTGCGGCGAACCGGGGCGGTTCAAGCTTCGCGGCATGAGTCTTGCGAAATTCAATCAGCTCAGCATTTGATGCACCCAACCTTCTCAGGGACGTCAGTGCCATGGGCAGGTGATCAGATAGAAGGTTTTCGCCGTAGAACAGATCGTAGGAACGTCCTTCGGTCAGCAGGTTCTCAAGGAATGGATCCGTAGCCGGGACGTTCAGCAGGGTGTTCATGAGTGTGATGGGTTTGAGTGATGCGACGGGCTTGCAGTTCGGCCTGGATTCGCGCGTGTTCATCCTTGCTCAGATGATAACGGCTGGCGATCCACACCGGTATGAGGTTGCAGAGTGGCACCAGTATCCCTGCCATGATGCCGAGACGGGTGACCAGATCAGGTGCGATGGTTGCGGGCCGTTCCCCGGCCGCAAAGCCGAGGCCAAACTCCAGCAGCAGCCCCGCGCAGAATACGCCGACGCCAGAAGTCACTTTGCCGGAGAAGGAGAGTGCTGAAGCGAACACGCCTTCCTGACGCAGACCGGTGTTCAGTTCCTGGTGATCGAGCGTGTCGGCAATCATCGATGCGGCGACGATGCCGAGCAGGGTGCCGAAAAAGGCGCTGCTGGCGGCAGCGCCAATGACACAGGAGAGTAGCCACGGATCACCGTTGTCAGGCAGCGCATCGAGGAAGCGCAGGGATACCAGGATGACACCGTCCAGGATCATCGCCAGAAATGACACTACCAGCAGTCTTTTTTTGTCGAACCGGCGCTGCAGGGGTAAGACGACCAGAAAGGCGATGATGCCGCCGATGATGGCAAGCGGTACCCAGCGCAGATCCTCCGGTGCGAGTCCCCAGAAGTAGGTCTGCATATAGATCGTCAACACGGTGGTCGTACCGTTGACTGCGCCGCTGCAGAGAATTGCCAGAAATACCATGAGGAAGTTGCGGTTGTGCAGAGCCAGACCGACCTCGGTGAATACGGCGGTCAGCGCAAACGGTCGTGATTCTGCGGGCTGAAGCAGATACGGAACTTCACGACGAGTCAGGAAGGTGGTCGCGAAAACCGCTGCGGAGACGAGACCACCGAGTACAACCGCAAATACACCGTAG
>Ga0194132_10002745_pt1 | contig 32388 bp, 32 predicted proteins | sample TA2KigOf80mmetaG_FD_148612 | JGI IMG/M metagenome (GOLD analysis project Ga0194132, IMG submission 148612) | Freshwater microbial communities from Lake Tanganyika, Tanzania - TA2015054 Kigoma Offshore 80m | ecosystem: Environmental > Aquatic > Freshwater > Lake | place: Tanzania: Lake... | reverse complement strand
CAATACCTTCGTCGCCTGGGTCGGCCGGCATACGCCCGAGCTCAGCCTCGACCTACCGCCGACCGCGATCGGCAAGGACTTCATCCCGTCCGGCGTGATCGCGGCTGCGCCCAGCGGCTCGGGCGTCCAGGCCTCGCTCTTCGGCCTGCTGGGGGTAATGGCGGCATTCGAAGAGGGCGTCGAGATCAATTTCCTCGGCCTGACCTTCGGTGTCGACGTGATGAACCCGGCGATCAAGCTGCCCGGCATCAGCCGGATCGGCATGCCCAACCGGATGTACGAACCGGAGCCGACCGACGTGCCTGCTACGATCCTCGAAGAGGCCAGCCTTCAGTCGTCGGCGGCGGCGGCCGTCTCGCGCATGCCGAGCGCGCGGCAGTAGAGGTCGAGCAGCGTCTCCTGCTCCTCGACGTCGGCGCGGTCCATTTTGCGCAGCTTGACCACCTGACGCATGATCTTGGTGTCGAAGCCTGTGCCCTTGGCTTCGCCATAGACTTCGCGGATATCGGCGGCCAGCGCCGCCTTTTCCTCCTCGAGCCGCTCGATGCGCTCGATGAAGGAGCGCAGCCGTTCGGCGGCGATGGCCTCGGTCGACTGCTTGCGTTGTGCCGAAGCCTTGCCGTTTGAGGTGCGCTTGCGCGCCTCGACGTCGCTCATGTCACGCTCTCCACACCAGGGTACCGCATCGCCCCTGCCGTCGAGCGTGCTGATCGGACGTTATCGATTCGATTTCGGCGGCGCAAGCTTGTCGCTTGGCGGCATCGACGCAAATTCAGTGCTTGTGTGACTCGCCCTGCTTGAACGCCTTGGCCTGCTCGGGCGTCGCTTCCTTCTGGTACTTGTCCTTCCACTCGGCATAGGGCATGCCGTAGACGAGCTCGCGCGCAGCCTCGTACTCGATTTTCTCGCCGCGCTCCTCGGCTGCCGCCTTGTACCATTTGGACAGGCAGTTGCGGCAGAAGCCGGCGAGGTTCATCAGATCGATGTTCTGCACATCCGTGCGCTTGCGCAGATGCTCGACGAGCGTGCGAAACGCAGCAGCCTCGAGCTCGGTGCGGGTCTTGGCGTCCATGGGGCCTCCGGGGGCAACCGTATGCGCAGTATTTAGGACGAGCGCGACCGGTTTGCCAAGCCGTCGCCGAGATTCTACAGGCCGGTGACGGTTTCCGCGATCAGCCAGTCGACGACCAATTTGAGCGCTTCCGCGCGCTCCACGCCCTTGCCGAGTGCTTCGTTATAGATCCGCCGCTGATGGTCGGCGCTTGTGCCGCGCGCAATGATGGTGCGCGCATGCGCCACTTCGGTCTGGCAGCCGATCGTCTCGGCATCCTCGGCGACCAGCGCGATGATCTCCTCGACCAGGTCGGCGAAGGCGACGATACGCCCCTTGCCGAAATCGACCAGGCCTTCATCCATGCCGTAGCGCTGCGCGCGCCAGCGATTCTCGTTGACCAACATGCGCGCGTAGAGCCGCCAGCGCTGGTTGTTGCGCCGCAGCCTGTATAGCATGCGGATCAGGCACTGGTAGAGTGCGGCCACTGCGATCGCATCGTCGAGCCGCGTACAGATGTCGGTGATTCGCATCTCCAGAGTCGGGAAGCGCGCGGACATGCGCACGTCCCACCACAGCTTGGTCGCGTCATCGATCAATCCCGCATCGACCAGCACGCGGATGTGCCGCAGGTATTCGCCATAGCTGGCGAATTGCTCGGGCAGGCCGGTGCGCGGCAGCTCCTGGAAGACGCTGATACGGTAGGATTTGAGGCCGGTGTCCTCGCCACGCCAGAACGGCGAGGACGTGGTGAGCGCCAGCAGATGCGGCAGGAAATAGCCGACCTGATTCATCAGGTCGATGCGCAGATCGTCGTCGGCAATGCCGACATGGACGTGCATGCCGCAGATGACCAGCCGCCGTCCGACGCCCTGCAGGTCGCGCGCGAGCTGCGTGTAGCGCTCGCGCTGCGTCGGCTTCTGCACGTCCCAGCGCGCAAACGGATGCGTCGACGCGGCGACCGGCGCCAGGCCATGCGTGCCGGCGACCTCGGCAACGGTGCGCCTCAGGCGCGCGAGGTCGGCGCGCGCCTCGGCTGGTGTGGCGCATACACCGGTCGCCACCTCGATCTGCGATTTGAGGAACTCGGGCATGACCTGGCCCTGCAGCCGCTCCTGGCACTGCTCCATCATGGCCTGCGGCGGCTCGCTTGCCAGGTCGCGCGTGGCGCGGTCGACGAGGTGATACTCCTCCTCGATGCCGATGGTGAATTTCGGATCAGTCGTCATCACGCTTTCTCAGCCCGATAGAGCCTGGGATCGGCAAGGATCGGCTCGAGCGCATCGCCGAGGCGGCGCGCCCAGTCGGCGGCGCCGTGATGCGTGTCGATCAGGTCCTGGCGCAGCTCGACCAGCACATGGGGCAACCCGCGCGACTCGGCATGGGTGTCGAGCGTGTAGCCGTGCTTGTTGCGCGCGGAGTATGGCTGGTTGTCGCCGACGCAGACATGGGGATCGCGCGCCAGTCCCGCCATCAGCGGCTCGGCGATCCGGCCGTCCCGATTCCACAGCACGCCGAAATGCCAGGGCCGCACGAAACCCTTGAAGACCGGCGTGCAGCTATGGATCGACAGGATGGCGGGCACCTGGCCCCTTGCGCTGGTGGCTTCGATGATCTCTTCGATCGCCCGGTGATAGGGCTGGAAGATCTCGACGCCGCGCGCCCGCCGCGCCGCGTCGGACAGGTCGCGATTGCCGGGCACCTCGACGTCGTCGCTCGACACGGGAATCGATGTCGGATCGTCGAGCCGACGATTGCAGTCGATGACCAGCCGTGAGTAGGCCGACAGCACGAGCGGCGCATCGAAGCGCAGCGCCAGGTGGCGTGCCGCCTCGGCGGCACCGATATCCCACGCGACGTGACGCTCGAGCGATGCGGCATCGACGCCGAGCCCGCCGAGCGCCTGCGGGATCGCGCGCCCGGCATGGTCGCACAAGAGGATGACCGGCGCCGCACCGCCGGCGTTGTAGCGCTCGACCGGCGCCGGATCCGACGGACCCAGAAGTGCGTGCATCGTCGATTGTGGGCGCATGGACTCCCGTTTGCCCGCGCGGACCGGTCGCCTGGATGCCCCGGCGCCCGGTTCGGCCGCCTGCCACTGCATGACTGGCCTGCAGCTTTTCCGGTTTCCGCCGGGATGGCGGTTCTTTATAAGCCGAGGCATGCCTAACGCAAGCACCGCCTCCGGCAGTTGCGGCGAGACGGCCAGCTATACAACGGATGGCCGCGCGTGAGCGCCAGATCGTCGAGCGGCGCAACCGGCAGCGGGGGCCCGGGGAACTTGACCACGGTAAACTGGACCTCGGGCTGGCGTGCGTGGCTGACTTTCATCCTGGGCTGCCTGTTCTTCAGCTACGGCTTCTTCCAGCGCGTGTCGCCGAGCGTCATGGTCGAGGACCTGATGCGCGAGTTCGCCGTCGGCGCGGCCATTCTCGGCAATCTCTCCGCATTCTATTTTTACTCGTACGCCGCGTTGCAGGTTCCGATCGGCCTGCTGCTCGACCGCTTCGGACCGCGCCGGCTGCTGTCGGCGGCAGCCGCGCTTTGTGCGCTCGGCAGCCTGCTGTTCGCGATGGCCCCCGACGTGACGGTGGCCTATCTCGGGCGGCTGCTGATCGGCACCGGCGCCGGGTTTACATGGGTCGGCGCCTTGACGCTGGTCACGCTGTTCTTCCCGCCGCACCGCTTTGCCTTCCTGGTCGGCGTGTCGCAATTCTTCGGCATGGTCGGCGGCGTGCTCGGCCAGGCGCCGCTGGCGGCCGCCGTCGCCGCCTATGGCTGGCGCGCGACCATGACAGCGGCGGCCGTGGTCGGTGCCTTGCTTGCCGCGCTCCTCTATCTGGTCGTGCGCGACCGACCGCGCGCCGATACTGTCGGCGGCCAGGCGGCGGTGACCATGGCAGCCGCAATCCGCCGCGTGGCAGCCAATCCGCAGACCTGGATCGCGGCGCTGCTCGGCGGTTGCTTCGTCGGGCCGGTGCTCGCCTTCGGCGGGTTGTGGGGCGTACCCTATCTCATGCAGAGCCACGGCATCGACCGCCCGCAGGCCGCCGGCGCGGTGTCGTTCTTCTTCATCGGTTTTGGCTTCGGCGCGCCGATCCTCGGCTGGCTCTCCGACCACGTTCATCGGCGCCGGCTCCCGCTGCTGTTCGCGACGACGTGTTCACTGTCGACGCTGCTGGTCATTTTCCACGGCCCTGCCCTGCCGTTGTGGGCCGCGTGCATCGTCTTCGCCGTGCACGGGTTCGGCGCCGGCGGCATGGTCCTGTCAGTCGCCAGCGCACGCGAGCACAACCCGCCCAATGTGACCGGTGCCGTCTATGGCCTGGTCAACACCGCTGTGGTCGGCGGCGGTGCATTGCTCCAGCCGCTGATCGGCTGGCTGCTCGATCTCAACTGGGATGGACGGATGGAGGACGGCGCGCGTGTCTACGCGCCGGAGGCCTTTGCTCTCGCCCTCGCCGTTCTTCCGGCGGTGAGCGCCGTCGGCGTGCTGGCCGCACTCGCCACGCGCGAGACACATTGCCGTCAAAGCGCATAGCGCGCAGCAACGTCATCCGGCGGAATTCGTCAGCGCGTCATGCCGTCGGCGCATCAGATCGAAAAGATCCGTCCGACAGCCGACGGAACAACCGCCTCGTCGCCGAATTTCGAGACCAGCGCGTTGACCGCGCGCCAGCCTGTGCAATGGGCCGGAACGACAAGGCTGAGTCCAAACTCGTCCAAGTCCCGCACCGTCTCCGCAATGATCTTCTCGTTTCCGCCAGCAAGGTGCAGACCGCCCATGACGGCATGAAGGCGTGCTTCGGGGAAGCAGGTCCGCGCATGACGAAGCACGTTGACGACGCCGGCGTGCGAACACGCCGTGAATACGACCACACCCTTCTGCCTGACGAGAACCGCCAGGAATCGCTCATCGATGATGAGCGGATCGGGCTCCCAGGTCTCGCCGTCTTCGCCGCGCTGCATATGCCCAGGAAAGCCCTTTTCATAGGGCGTCACGCGCGGAATCTCGCCACTCAAGTAGAACATGCGGTCCAGGAGGATTTGGGGCTTCGTCGTGGCGATCGGCGCAGCGCCGCGAGCCGCAAGCTCCTCGGGTGCCGCAATCTTCCGGATGGGCAGAAGCCTGCCGCCGGGCAACGGCAGCGCACGCTGTCGAAACATGCCGGGGTGCAAATAGCATGGCACCGGCACACCCTTCCTGCTCTTGCCAATCAGGTCGAGCGCTTTCGGCAGACCGCCGGCATGGTCCCAGTGCCCGTGCGACAGAACCACGGCCTCAATTGCGCCAAAATCGATCCCAAGTCGCAATCCGTTGTACTCAACCGCGAACTCCACGGGTCCGGCATCGAAGAGCACGGTGTGGCGGACATTGGCACGATAGGCGTTGATCACCAGCGAGAGCCCGTGGTTGGCGCAGCATTGGCACGATCCCGCCATCTCGTTCATGCCGGCTTTCATCAGTGCCGGCCACTCAAGCGTCACCGTGCCCGGAACGCTCGACAGACTGTCCGTGACGTTGTCGATGAGAACCTGCACTTCGATTCGGTCAACCGGCTCTAGTGTCACCGTTGCCTCCCTCACCACGCTCAGAACACGGAAAACCAGCGATGGCGCATCCTGTGCTGCGACTGACTGGCTGGGCCCAGCCGCGGCCGTCGGGCGACATTCGCACGCGGCCGGTGCCGGCGCGCCCGCGCCGCAGCCGGGAACGGCCATGGACGTACGCCACAGCGACCGGCAGGCTGATCTGCGCGACCTATTCGTCGGGCGACCGGCCGCCGATCTCGGCAGTGATGCGCTGCGCCTTGTCGGCGACCAGGCGGCCGAGCTCGGCCACGCGCGCGTCGGTGATGCGCGCGCTCGGGCCCGAGAGCGAGAGTGCGGCCACCGGCCGCCCCGCGTCGTCGTGGATGGCGGCGGCGACGCAGCGCAACCCCAGCGAGAATTCCTCATCGTCGATCGCGTAGCCGCGCTTGCGGGTTGCCTCCAGATCGCCGAGCAGGCGCTCCAGATCGGTCAGCGTGTTGGTCGTGAATGCGGTCAGCGACTGTCTTTTGATCAGTCGCGCGGCATCCGCCTCGGACATGGCCGCGAGCAGAGCCTTGCCGACGCCAGAGGCATGGAGCGACGCGGTGCCGCCCGGTCTCGTCAAGGCCCGCATCATCTGGCGGCACTCGACCTGGGCGAGAAACACGGCCGCACCTTCCTCGAGCCCGGCGAGATTCACCGATTCTGCCGACAACTCCATCAGCTCGCGCATCACCGGCCGGGCGAGTGCCACGAAGTCGCGCGCGCGCAGGAAGGCAGAGCCGACGTTGAACGCCTTGACGCCGACAAACCACAACCCGTGATCGCCATCGTGGGCGACATAGCGCGCCGCCTCCAGGCTCTTGAGCAGGCGATGCGCCGTCGACGGCGCGAGGCCGGCGCGCTGGGCGAGCTCGGTCAGCGATGCGCCATGCTCGGCGGCGGCCACGTGCTCGAGGAGCGCGAGCGCGCGTGACAGCGATTGGACGAGCCCGCCATCGCGCGACGCCTTGGCCGCTGGCTTGGCCGGCGGCCGGCCGCGCCGACGCGGCTCGGCCGCGCTCGTCACATCGGACCCCTTGGGCGGCGCGTCCGGGGCCGCTCTTGCGGACGATACTTCCGAGACCATCCTGGTATTTTCCACAGGATAGAAATTCCCGCACCAAGAAAAGCCGAGGATCGCTTGCCTCGCCTGATCCTCCACCCTAAGGTCGGAGCTGGCCGTGTCGCCGCCGGGGGCTCCTATCGTCAACCAATTGCAGAATCAGGCAGATTTGCGCTCAGCCATGGCCCGGCTGGCGCCGGGGGACGACCGGCGCCTGTTGCTTGGCATGTTCAGGGCCGCCATCGATTCAGCCGATCCCGCGCGTTGCGTGCCACCCCACCTGCCGGCCGTTCCGGTGGGGCGAACGGTCGTGGTCGGCGCCGGCAAGGCCTCGGCCGCCATGGCCCGTGCGGTCGAAGACCATTGGCCGGGCTCGCTCGAAGGTCTGGTGGTGACGCGCTATCGCCACGGCGTGCCGTGCCGGCGCATTGAGATCGTCGAAGCAGCCCATCCGGTGCCGGACGCCGCCGGACGCGAAGCTGCGGCGCGCATCCTCGATCGCGTGCGCGGCCTCGGCCGCGATGATCTAGTGCTCTGCCTGATCTCGGGCGGCGGTTCCGCGCTGCTCGCCCTGCCGGCAGCCGACATCACGCTCGACGAGAAGCGCGCGGTCACCACGCAGCTGCTCGCCTCGGGCGCCACCATCGGCGAGTTCAACACGGTGCGCAAGCACCTCTCGGCGATCAAGGGCGGCCGGCTCGCGGCCGCGGCCGCTCCGGCCGAGGTGGTGGCGCTGCTGATCTCCGACGCGCCGGGTGACGATCCCGCGACCATCGCCTCGGGCCCGACCGTGCCCGATCCGACCACCTTCGCCGACGCGCGCGCCATCATCGCCAAATACCGCATCGACCTGCCGCCGGCGATCGCGGCGCGCTTCGACGCGGCAACGGACGAGACGCCGAAGCCGGGCAGTCCGCTGCTGCAGCGCAGCCGCCACGTCATCGTCGCGCGCCCCCGGGCCGCGCTCGAGGCGGCGGCAGCGGTCGCTTGCGCCGCCGGCGTGACGCCGATCATCCTCGGCGACGCCATCGAGGGCGAAGCGCGCGAGGTCGGCCGCGATCATGCGAAGCTCGCCAAGGCGAAGCTGGCCGAGGCGCGCAAGACCGGGCCGATCGTCCTGCTGTCGGGCGGGGAGACCACCGTCACGGTGCGCGGTGCGGGCCGCGGCGGACGCAATGTCGAATATCTGCTGTCGCTGGCAATCGCGCTCGACGGTGCCGGCGGCATCTCGGCCATCGCCGGCGACACCGACGGCATCGACGGCATGGCCGACTATGCCGGCGCCGTCGTCCTGCCGGACACGCTCGCGCGCGCGCGCGCCAAGGGCCGCGACCCGGCGGCCGACCTTGCAGGCAATGACGGCCACGGCTTCTTCGAGGCCCTTGACGACCAAGTGGTGACCGGCCCCACACTGACCAACGTCAACGATTTCCGGGCGATCCTGATCGCCCCGTAATGGCAGAGTTCCCGGGGAAACGACGGCATATGCGACGACAGCGCAACGGCAAGATCGTGGCGACCCTGGGCCCGGCAAGCTCCTCGGCCGAGCGCATTCGTTCGCTCTTCGAGGCCGGCGCCGACGTCTTCCGCCTGAACTTCAGCCACGGGACGCATGACGACCACCGCGCGCGCTACGACGCCATCCGCGCGCTCGAGCAGGTGCGCGGCCGGCCGATCGGCGTGCTGCTCGATCTGCAGGGCCCCAAGCTCAGGATCGGCACCTTCGCAAATAACCCGATCAACCTTGCCGCAGGCGATACGTTCCGCTTCGACATGGACGACAAGCCGGGCGGCCAGACGCGCGTCCGGCTGCCCCATATCGAGATCTTCCAGGCGCTCGAGACCGGCTCCGAGCTGCTGCTCGACGACGGCCGCATCCGGCTGAACGTCGAACGCTGCGGTTCCGACTTCGCCGAGACGAAGGTCGTCACCGGCGGCAAGCTGTCCGACCGCAAGGGCGTCAACGTGCCCAACGCGACGCTCCCGCTGTCGCCGATGACCGACAAGGACCGCCAAGACCTGAAGTTCGGCCTCGATCTCGGCGTCGACTGGGTGGCGCTTTCCTTCGTGCAGCGACCCGACGACATTGCCGAGGCGCGCCGCCTGATCGCCGGCCGCGCCTACATCATGGCCAAGCTGGAGAAGCCGGCAGCGATGCAGCACCTCGACGAGATCATCGAGATGGTCGACGGCATCATGGTGGCGCGCGGGGACCTCGGCGTGGAAATGCCACCGGAAGACGTGCCCGGCCTGCAGAAGCGCATCGTGCGCGCCTGCCGGCGCGAGGGCAAACCGGTCGTGGTCGCGACCCAGATGCTCGACTCGATGGTGCATGCGCCCGCACCGACGCGCGCCGAGGCGTCCGACGTGGCGACCGCCGTCTATGACGGCGCCGACGCCGTCATGCTCTCGGCCGAGACGGCCTCGGGTGACTATCCGGTCGAGTCGGTCGAGATGATGGACCGCATCGTCGCCCGGGTCGAGCACGACCAGCTCTATCGCACCATCATGGATGCGGCGCATTCGCCGCCCGAGCCGACCGCCGCCGACGCCATCACCGCGGCGGCGAGCCAAGTCGCGCACACGATCTCGGCCGCCGCGATCGTGACCTACACGACGTCGGGTTCGACGACGCTGCGCGCCGCGCGCGAGCGGCCGCAGGCACCGATCCTGTGCCTGACCTCCAAGCTGGAGACAGCGCGCCGCCTTGCGTTGACATGGGGCGTGCACCCCGTGCACACCGAGGACGTCGCCAACTTCAGCGACATGGTCGCCAAGGCCTGCCAGATAGCCAAGGACGTCGGCATCGCGCGGGACGGCGACAAGCTGGTGATCACGGCGGGCGTGCCGTTCGGCACGCCGGGTGCGACCAACGTGCTGCGCATCGCCCGCGTCGGTCAATAGCTGGCGGCATGCCGGACATCCTGCAGAGCGCGATCGGCATCATCGTCATCGCCGCGCTGGCCTGGGTGATCGGCGCGTTGCGCAGCCGCGATTGGCGCCGTGTCCCCTGGCGCGTGGCGCTGGCCGGCGTCGCCCTGCAGTTCGCTTTCGCCGTGCTGCTGCTCAAGGTGCCCGGTGTCTCCCAGGTCTTCGCCTGGCTCAACCGAGGGGTCGCAGCCCTCGACCGGGCGACCATGGCAGGAACCGCCTTCGTCTTCGGCTATCTCGGCGGCGCGCCGCTGCCCTTCGCGGAGGGTTTCCCTGGCGCCAGCTTCATCCTCGCCTTCAAGGCGCTGCCTCTCGTCCTCGTGGTCAGCGCACTGTCGGCCCTGCTCTGGCACTGGCGCGTGCTGCCGGTGATCGTCGCCGCCTTCAGCCGCCTGCTCGAGCGGACCATGGGGGTGGGCGGCGCAGTCGGCCTGTCGACGGCGGCGAACGTCTTCGTCGGCATGGTCGAGGCCCCGCTGCTCATCCGGCCCTATCTACGGACCATGTCGCTGAGCGGCCTGTTCGCCGTCATGGTCGGCGGCATGGCCTCGATCGCCGGCACGGTCATGGTGCTCTACGCCACGATCCTCAACGCCGCCGTACCGGGTGCCATCGGTCACATCCTCGCGGCCTCGCTGATCAGCGCGCCCGCCGCGATCATGATCGCGCGGCTGATGATCCCGGCGACCGGCCCCGACGAACCGGTCGGGGAGAGCGCCGAAGCCGGCAGCGGCTACAACAATTCGATGGAGGCCATCGTGCGCGGCACGGCCGATGGCGTGATGCTGCTGATCAACATCGTCGCCATGCTCGTCGTGCTGGTGGCGCTCGTCGCGCTGGTCAACGAACTGCTCGGCCTGCTGCCGAACCTTGCCGGCGCGCCCGTCACGCTGCAGCGCCTGTTCGGCTGGCTCATGATGCCGCTTGCCTGGCTGATCGGCGTGCCGTGGCACGAGGCCCACGCGGCCGGCCAGCTGCTCGGCATCAAGACCGTGCTCAACGAGCTGCTCGCCTATCTGGAGCTGGCGCGCCTGGCGCCGGAGGCGCTGAGCGAGCGCTCCCGCCTGCTGATGACCTACGCGCTGTGCGGCTTCGCCAATTTCGGCAGCCTCGGCATCATGATCGGCGGGCTGGTGGCGATGGCGCCGGAGCGGCGCGACGACATCGTGTCGCTCGGCATGCAGTCGGTCGTCGCGGGCACGCTGTCGACCTGCATGGGTGCCGCCGTGGTCGGGCTGGTGCTGTGAACCAGCGCAGCAAGTGCCTGGTCACCATGGCGATCGGCGCCGACTACCTGCGCATGTGGGAATCCGTGTTCGCGCGCACCTTCCGGCTCTACGCCGAGAAGCACGGCTACGACGTCATCGTCGTGACCGACCATGTCGATCAGAGCCCCGCCGGCCGCGCCCGCGGGCCGCACTGGCAGAAGCTGGTGCTCCACCGACGCCCGGACATCGCGCGCTACGAGCACGTCGTGTGGATCGACGCGGACATCATGGTGAACCACCTGACCGCGCCGTGCATTGTCGCGGCCAACGCGTCGGACAAGATCGGCGCGGTCACGCACAACAGCTTCTACACGAGCCCCGAGCGCTGGGAAAATCGCTGGAACCGGGTCTACCGCAATGCCGGCGACCTGTTCCGCGCGCCACGCGGGCCCACGCCGTCGGAGCGCTACCGGCAGGCCGGCCTTCCGGGCGACGTCGACGACATGATCAACACCGGCGTCATGGTGCTGAAGCCGCGCCGCCATGCCGAGCTCCTGGAATGGATCTACGCCAACTGCACGGAGAACCCGCTCTCGGCCAGCGAGCAGATGCCGCTCAGCTATCACCTGTTCCGGAACGGCATGTGCAATCCGATCGACCCGCGCTTCAACCGTCCCTGGGTCGAGGAGCTTGCGGAATGCTATCCCTTCCTGCTCCAGGAGCAGAACCACAAGAACCAGGCTCTGGTCGCCTATTGCGTGACCGCGGCCTGGCACAATTGCTATTTCCTGCACTTCCTCGCCGACGGCTATTCGCGCACCGACGCGACGCTGGTGCTGACCGACACGCCCGACGCGGTGACGCTCTATCTGGGGCCCAAGGGGTGAGACCCCGAGCGCAGCATGAGCCGCCGTCCTGCATCAATGAAAGCCACTCCTCACGGATTCGGTTGGTCCGCCATTGCGCCTGAACTAGCATCGGTCGCCATATCTTTCGATGCCGTGCCGGGGAAGAGGAACACGCCATGACCGAGTTCAAATCGCTGCAGGATCGCCTGGACAAAGGCGATGTCGTTATTCTCGATGGCGCCGTCGGCACGCAGCTTCAGGAGATGGGCGTGCCGATGGACAGCGTGTCCTGGGCGGCTGCCGCGCTTCACACCTCGCCCTACACCGTGCGGCGCATGCACGAGCTCTACGTCAAGGCCGGCGCCGATATCATCACGACCAACACATACTCCTCAGCACGCCACAACCTCGATCCGCTCGGCATGGGCGACGCCACGCGCGAGCTCAACCTGCGCGCGGTCATGCTGGCCCAGGATGCGCGCGACAAGACGGCAAAGGACCGCCAAGTTTACATAGCTGGCGCGATCTCGGGCTTTGGCCTCGTCCATGGCGGCGAGGCCGAGCGCGCCCTGCATCGGCATTCCAAGCCGCGTTTGGCGCTCACCGAGAATACTGCGCGCGCCGTTCTGCGCGAGCAGGCGGAGATCCTGGCCGAGGCCGGCGTCGATCTGCTGCTGCTCGAGGGCACCGGCAGCAACACGCACCGCAGATGGATGATCGAAGAAGCCAAGGGCACCGGCCTCCCTCTCTGGGTCGGCTTCCGTGCCCGGGTCGATGCCAACGACCGTCAGATCAAGACCGGCTACACCTCGCCCGACCTCTTCGACCGCGCAATTACCGAACTCATGCCGCTCGGCGGGTCGGCGCTGGCGATCTTCCACAGCACGATTTCCGACACCACGTCGGCGCTCGACGTGGCGCTGTCTCACTGGCAGGGGCCGATCGCCTGCTATCCCGAGGCCGAGCGCCACGACTACACGGCCGCCTATCACGATCACAATGTCGCCAACAAGGTACCGCCGGCCGAGTTCGTCGAGACGGCGCGCGGCTGGGTCGATCGCGGCGTGCAGATCGTCGGCGGCTGCTGCGGCATCGGGCTGCCCTACATCAGGGCCCTGCGCGAGGGCCTGCCGCGCAGCGTACCCGGCGAGCGCCGGCGCAAGGCCGCGTGACGACTATTACCGCTGGCGCGTCATCTCGTTGAGGCCGTCGGCGAGCAGGTTGAAGCCAAGCACGAGGCTGACCACGGCGATCGAAGGGATGACCGCCATGTGCGGCCAAACCGTGATCAGCGCCGTTGTCTCCTTGATCATGCCACCCCAATCCGGGTCTGGCGGCGGCAGCCCCAGGCCGAGAAATCCGAGCACCCCGATATTGATCGTCGTGTAGCCGAGTCGCAGGCAGGCATCGACGATGAGCGGCCCGCGGCAGTTCGGCAGGATCTCGACGATCAGAATAAAGGCCGCGTTCTCGCCGCGCAGTTTGGCGGCGGCGACGTAGTCCTGCGACTTCAGCTCGAGCACGAGCCCGCGCACGATGCGGCTGACACCGGGCGCGGAAGCAAGCGTCACCGCCAGCACGATGTTGGCAGCGGACGGCCCGATGTTGGCGATGACGATGACGTAGAGGATGATCAGCGGAAAGGACAGCATGACGTCGCTGACGCGCGACACGGCGGCGTCGATCCAGCCGCCGAAGTAGCCGGCGAGCATGCCCATCGCCGTGCCGATCAGATAGGCCGCGGCGACCGCGAGCGGCGCCACGGTGAGCACGATGCGCGCGCCCCAGATCAGTCGGGACAGGATGTCCCGCCCCTTGTGATCGGTGCCGAGCCAGTGCGCAGCCGAGGGCGTCGGCTTGGCGAGCGCGGCGAAGTCCTGGGCATTGGGCGGGAACGGCGCCAGGATCGGCGCCAGCACGGCGAGCGCAACCCAGAACAGCACGAGCGCTCCGCCCACAGGGGCGACCCGCGCGCCCGGCGGCGCCGAGCGAGCAACGGCAGCGTCGAGCCGGCGCGCGCTCACGCCAACCTGATGCGAGGGTTGAGCAGCATATAGCCGATATCGCCGACAAGCTGTGTGACGACCGCGAGCAAGAGCGCGGTGAGCGCCGCCGCTTCGACCAGCGCAATGTCGCCGAACAATGCCGCCTCCAGCAACATGCGTCCGAACCCCGGATAGGCGAACACCATCTCCGTGACGACCACGCCAGTGATCAGCCAGTTGAGCTGCAGCAGCAGGACGGTGAAGGGCGCGATCATGGCGTTGCGAAGCGCGTGGCGCAGGACGACTTGGCCGCGCGTCAATCCCTTGAGGAAGGCCGTGCGCACATAGGCACGGCCCATCACCTCGACCATCGATCCCCTGATCATACGCGCGACATAACCGAAATCGTAGAGCACGAGGACGGCCACTGGCAGCACGAGCTGGGCGGCGATCGACCAGTCGCCCCTGGCTTCGAGCGGGCTGATGCCGGGCAGCCATTTGAGGCCGACGACGAACACGGCGGTCAGCATGACGCCGGAGGCGAATTCCGGGATCGAGGTCAGCACGATGCCGGCGACCGACAGCGAGCGGTCGAGCCGGCTCCCTTCGCGCATGCCCGAGAGCACGCCGAAGGCGAGCGACAGCGGCAGGATGATCGCGAAGGCGGTGCCGGCGAGTAGCAGCGTGTTGGCGAGCCGGTTCCAGATGATGTCGTTGACGGGTGCCTTGTAGAGCTGCGAGTAGCCGAAATTGCCGAAGTACCGGCTGCCCCGCGGATCGGACAGACCGAGATTGAGCGCGGGGTCGGCGAGCGGATCGGCGATGGCCCCCGTCAGCACGCCGAGCCAGCGCAGATAGCGGATGATCAGCGCGTCATCGAGCTTGAGCTTCTGGCTCAGGATGTCGACCTGCACGTCCTCGACATAGGGACCGAGCATCTTGCGCGCGACGCTGCCGGGCGAGAATTCCGACACGGCGAAGATAAGAAACGACGCCGCCAGCACCGTGAGGACGGCATGGGCCAGGCGGCGGAGGATGAAGCCGGACATGACAGCGCACCAGTCCGATCTGGCCGGCGCGTCCCCTCACCCTCCCCCACGAAGGGGAAGGGTGAGACCCGCCAATGCCCTCCCCCGTTTCGGGGGATGATTGGGTGGGGTGTCCGCTATCGACCTAGTCGCGCATCGGTTCACGATTCGAGTGCCAGCTCGTTCGGGAACATCATCGAGGATGGATGAACGACAAAGCCCTTCACGCGCTTGTCGAAGGCGGTGATGTTGGAGCGCCAGAGCGGCTGTACGATCGGACCGTCCTTCTGAAGAATCTCCTGGATCCTGCTAGTGACGGCGCGGCGCTTCTCCAGATCGAGCGTGCCTTCGGCCTCGTCGATCAGCTTGTCGAGCTCGGCGTTCTTGTAGCCCGACTCGTTGAGATTGGAGCTGCCGCGGTAGGCTTGCGCCAGCACCATGACGCCGAGCGGACGGTGGTTCCACGAAGTGAAGCCGAATGGCACGGTCTTCCAGATCTGCCAATACTGCGCCGCCGGCATCACGTTGACCTTGACCCTGATGCCCGCCTGCTTCCACATCTCGACCATCGCCTCGACCGCAGCCTGCTCCCAGGCCGGGTCCTTCTTGCAGGCGATCGTCGTCTCGATGCCGTCGGGATGGCCGGCCTCGGCGAGCAGCCGCTTGGCGCGCGCGATGTCCTGCTTCATCGGCGGCAGCTTGGCATATTCCGGATGCGCTGGGCAGACATGGTGATGTTCGCCGGCTGCGCCGAGATTGCGGTAGGCGACCTCCAGCACCTTCTGGCTGTCAATCGCGAGTTTCATGGCGAGCCGCACACGCGCGTCGTCGAACGGCTTACCCTCCATACGCACGCGCGCCACCGCGGTACGCGCGCTGACCACCTGGTGGATCGCGACATGGGGCAGCGCCTTGATCGCATCGAGCTGGACCACGTCGATCTCTCGGATGCCATGGATCTGCTTGGCCGCCATGGCGGCGATCGCGGCGGCTGGATCGTCGCCGAGGTCGATGTACTCGACCGCGTCGAGATATGGCCCGGGCCCGCGATAACCGGCGCGCGCCTTGAGGACCGCCTTCTGGCCGACCTTGACCTCGTCGAGCACGAAGGCGCCGGTGCCGTTGGCGCCCGGCTCGAAGAGTCCCTTCTCCTCCGGATCCATCATGTGGGCCGGCCAGTTGAACAAATGCTCCGGCACGGCAAGCTGCGGCACTTTGAGGTTGAGCCGCACCGTGTGCGCGTCGACGCGCTCGATCGCGTTGGCGTCCCACAGGCGGAACGACATCTTGGGCTGGCCCTTGTCGTCCTTCTGGCCGGTGTCGAAGCGGTCAAGCATGTATCCCGACATGACGCCGAGCTGCGACGACCCGGTGGCCGGATCGAGCAACCGCTTGAGGTTCCACACCACATCGTCGGCGGTGAAATCGCGACCCTTGCGCCATTTGATGTCGCGGCGGACGCTGAGCGTCCAGGTTTTCAGATCGGGCGAAGCGGTCCACTTCTCCAGCAAGTCGGGCCGGGTGATGTTGTCGGCGCCGGTCTTGGTCAGGTATTCGCAGACATTGCGCGTAATCTCGCTCTGAAACCAGTCATAGGCGTGCGGGTTCTTGAGCTCCTGGACGCGCAGGCCGATGCGCAGCGTGCCGCCCTTGGGCATGGCGGCCTGTGCCGCTGCTGGCGCCACGGCGGGCCCGCCGGCGATCTTGCCCGCCACCGAGTAGGCGGCAGCGGCGGACAGACCGAGCAGCGTCGCCTCGCGCAGGAACTGGCGGCGGTCGATCTTGCCGTCGGCCAGCCACGTCTTGAGGGTGGGAATGTGGGGGTGCTCATCATGTTTGCGCATTGTGACCTCCCTTGGTTAGAACCGTCGTCGACCTAAATTCCGCACCGGCCCGTGAAGCGCCGGTGAACTCTATGAGCGTAACGCGATGCTGTCCATGTGACGCACATTGCTCATGTTCGATCGCCGCGCGCCGAACCGAGCCAGCGTTCGATGAACTGGGCCTGGCTCGATTCGACATGGATCACGAAGCCCTGCGCGGCAGCGTCGGCATGCACGAGTGCGGCCACGCCGAACAGCTCGGTCATGGTCGATGCGTCGGCAGCGAAGCGCGGCGGCGACAGGTCGAGAGGGCTTCCCTGGGCGAGCACGTCCAGCACATCGGCGCCGCCGACTGTGAACCCGGCATACATATCTGAGACGAGGCTCGCCCAGGCGAGACGGCCATCGAGGCGGCTGGTGAGCAGACGCGCAAATTCGCCGGCAAGCGCCGCCTCGCGCGCCAGAGCGGCGCGCAGCAGCCAGCGTCTTGGCCCGATCCAGAATGCGGTGGCATCGCCCGACACGACAAAAGAGTTTGGTCGGGTCGGTGCCGTCAGTCCAATCGCCTCAAGGCAGGCCGTCGCCGCCGCGGCGTCGCCGCGCAGATCGAACAGTGCCTCAAGAGGTCGCTTGGCGATTTCGCAGCGATAGGCCATGGCTCAGCCCCGCATCCTCTGGCCGCCGAGATCGTAGAAGGCTGGCTTGACCACGGTCGCCGCAACGACTCGGCCGGGTGGCCTGATCCAGATCCGCTCCCCGAAACGCCGCCGCCCGTCGAGCAGCAAGCCCAAAGCCGCAGTCCGTCCCAGCGCCTCGCTCCACACGCAGGCCGAGACATAGCCTTCGCTGTCGCCTTGGGCGCCGCCCGGCGTGATCGGGCTGCCCTCGGGCACCAGCGTCGTCCCATCGTCGAACTGGAAGCCGACCAGCTCACGACGAGCCGTGCCCTGGCCGCGCCTGATCTGGAGCGCTCGCTTGCCGATGAAGTCAGACTTGCTCTTGCCGACGATCCAGCCCATGCCGAGATCGTAAGGGTCGGTCGTGCCGTCGACTTCATGGCCGAGGGAGAGAAAGCCTTTCTCCACGCGCAGCACGTGATTGGCTTCCGATCCGACGGGCTCGATACCGAACTCCCGTCCAGCGTCCATCAGCGCCTGCCACAGCGCCAGGCCATGCCGGCCGGCGACATTGACCTCGAAGCTGAGCTCGCCCGTGTACGTGACGCGGTAGATGCGCGTGGGCAAGCCGGCGACCTTGCCCTCGCGAAAGGTCATGAAGGGAAAGGCTCGCGGATCGAGGTCGACATCGGTACCGGCCTTGCGCAATACCTCGCGCGCCAGAGGACCGCATACGGTCGCATTGGCCCATTGCGTGGTCACCGGCGTCACCACCACACGAAGCTCCGGCCACTCCAGCTGGGTGTATTGCTCAAGGCGCTGGTACACCGCGTCGGCGCCGCCGGTCGAGCTCATCATCAGCCAGCGGTCCTCACCGGTGCGAAACGACACGCCGTCGTCGAGCACCAGGCCGTCATCCGACAGCATCATGCCGTAGCGGCCATGACCGACGGCGAGGTCGCCCCAGGCATTCGTGTACATCAGATCCAGGAAGCGGACGGCGTCGGGCCCGGCAATCTCGAACTTGCCGAGTGGCGAGCCGTCATAGATGCCGACCGCCTTGCGCACGGCGCAGCATTCCCGGTCAATCGCCTGCTGCATCGTCTCGCCGGACCGCGGGTAATAGCCGGGCCGGCGCCAGCGCGCGCCCGCCTCGTACATCACCGCGCCCGCCTTCTCATGCCACTTGGTCATCGGCGTGCGGCGATAGAGGAAGACCAGCGGCCCCGGCCGCTTCGCCGCAATGGCGCCGAACTCGACGGGCACGTAAGGCGGGCGGAACGTCGTGGTGCCAATATCGCCGGGTCGCCGGCCGAGGACATCGGCAACGGCGCCGATGACGTTGACGTTGCCCGTCTTGCCCTGATCCACGCCCATTCCTGCCGTGGTGAAGCGCTTGACATGCTCGATGGCGCTGAAGCCCTCGCGAATGGCAAGTCGCAGATCGTCGAGCGTGACATCGGATTGAAGATCGACGAAGGCCTTGGTACGCCGACCGGGCGGCGCGACGAACCATAGCGGCGTGATGCGGTAGGGCTCGGCCGGCGCCTGCGCAGGACAGGCAAGAGGCGTCGCGGCGAAGCCCGCGGCTAGCGCCGCCGTGGCGCCGGCCGCGGCACCCTGGCGCAGGCACGAGGCGAGGTCGAAGGCGCCGGTGACGGCGCCGGCCAGGTGAGTGCGCTGCGGCATTGCGTCTGGCACGAAGGTCTGGAGGCTTTCGGCCCAGCGCGGCCGGCCCCCCGATTGGGACAGCAGGTGCACGGTCGGATTCCAGCCGCCTGACAGGCAGACCAGATCACACGGAATACGGCGGCGAGCGCTCAGGTCCGCGAGCGGCGCCACATCGACATCGTGCACGCGCGGTGCACCACCGACATCGACGACGGCATGGCCGGCCAGCGCCTCGATGCCCCTGCCGCCGAGGCGCGCGACCAGCTCCGCCGGCGGATCCGTACGCGCATCGACCAGGGCCATGATTTCGACCCCGGCGTCCGCCAAGTCGAGCACCGCAGCATAGGCGCTGTCGTTATTGGTGAACAGGACGGCACGTCGGCCCGGTCGAACCGCGTAGGCGTTGACGAAGCATTGCGCCGCCGAGGCCAGCATCACGCCCGGGCGGTCGTTGTTGGGAAACACCAGCGGCCGTTCGAGGGCTCCGGTCGCGAGCACGACCTGGCCGGCCCTGATCTTCCAGTTGCGCTGGGCGATCCATTTCTGCCGCGGCGACCGCTCGACTACGTTGAGGAAATTGTGCTCGTGATAGGCCCACACGCTGGCATCCTGAAGGCGGACCACCCCGGGCATGGCGTCCAGCTCGGCCACCGTTCGGGCGACCCATTCGAGCGCGGGCCGATCGTCCAGCATCGTACATTCGGCGAGTAGTCGGCCGCCAGGCGCCAGACCATCGTCGACCAGCAGCACGCGCGCACCGGCGCGCGCCGCAGTCAGGGCCGCCATTAGCCCCGCGGGGCCCGCGCCGGCGACGAGGACATCGCAGTGGTGATTGCGGTTCTCATAGTGGAGATCGACGGGCGCGCGGCGCGGCGCCGTGCCGAGGCCGGCGGCGCGCCGGATGAACGGCTCGAAGGCATGCCAATGCGGCCACATGAAGGTCTTGTAATAAAAGCCGGCCGGCAGCAGGCGCGCCACGAGCTGTGCCGCCGCGCCCAGATCGAAGCGCGGTCCCGGCCAGCAATTGACGCTTTTCGCCGCCAGACCCTCGCGCAAAGGCAATCGCGTCGCCAGGCGATTGGGCGCATCCTCGGTCCCGACCAACTGTACCAGCGCGCCCGTGTCCTCGTAGCCGGCTCCGAGAATGCCGCGCGGCCGGTGGTACTTGAAGCTGCGTCCGACCAGATGCACGTCATTTGCGAGCAAGGCCGAGGCGAGCGTGTCGCCGGCGAATCCGGACAATTCCGCGCCATTGAAGCGGAAGCGAAGCGGCCGGCTCCGGTCAATCACGCCTCCCTGCGACAGCCGCATTGCCTCCGCGCTCATCGCGGCGCCTCTGCGCTGCCGGCGACGAATTCGTGGCTGCGTGTGTCGCGCTCGATGCTGAACATCAGGCCGCAGCCACGGACGTGCCACCATTTCTCGCGCGTAACGCCCCTGGGATTGGCGCGGCCGATCACGTAGTCGATCCAGACGTCGTCGGCGAGCGAACCGGCATCCAGTGGGCGCGGCGATTTTTTCTCGCCGGCATAGGCGAACTCGCTTTCGTGGCGCTCGCCGCACCAGGGGCAGGGAACGAGATGCATGTCTACCTGTTCGTCACCGTGCCGGGTTCCATCAGAAAGTTCAGACGGTCGAAGCGCTGCAGGGAATAAGGCGCGTTGAGCGGATGCGGCTCGTCGCGCGCGACCGTGTAGGCGAGCGTGCGACCGCCGATCGGGATCGCCTTGAAGCCGCCCCACCAACCGCAGCTGACATAGAGGCCCGGCACGGGCGTCTTGGATATGATGGGCGAGGCGTCGTAGGCGAACTCGATCGTGCCGCCCCATTGGCGCATCAGCTTGACCCGACGGAAGATCGGAAACATCTCGATCAGCGCCGTGACGGCGTCTTCGAGCACGCTGTAGCGCGGGGTCTGTCGGAATGACGAAGCCTGGTCGATCGCGCCGCCTGCGAGCAGCTCGCCCTTGTCGGACTGGCTGACATACATGCCGGCATCCGGGCAGTTCACCTGGACATGGACGACCGGCTTGATCGGCTCCGATACGAAGGCCTGCAAGTTGTAGCTCTGGATGGGCAGGCGAAGCTGGGCCATCGCCGCGACCTGGGTCGTGTTGCCGGCGACAACGATAGCGACCTTACCGGCGCGCACCGCGCCGCGATTGGTCTCGACGCCGGTGACCTCGCCGCGTGGACTTCGGGCGATGCCCGTCACTTCGGTGTTCTGGTGGATCTCGACGCCCGCGGCATCGGCTTGGCGCGCGTACCCCCAGGCGATCGCGTCGTGGCGCGCGACGCCGGCACGTTCCTGGACCGCGCCGCCGATGACGGGCAGACGCGAACGCTGCAAGTCGGCCAGGATCGGGATGCGCCGGTAGACCTCCTCGGTCGAGATCAGGCGGTAGTCGGCGCCCTGCAGTTCGCTCGCCATCGAGCGCCGGCGCAGGTCGCGCAGCTTGGGCCAGGTCTGGATCACGTCGACCTGGCTGCGTTGGCTGAACATGATGTTGATGTTCAACTCGCGCGACAGCTCCTCGTAGAGTTGCACCGAGGCATCGAAGAACTTGATGCTCTCGTCGCGCAGATAGTTGGAACGGATCGTCGTGGTGTTGCGCCCGGTATTGCCGCCGCCGAGCCAACCACGCTCGAGCACGGCGACGTTGGTGATGCCGTGATCGCGCGCGAGATAGTAGGCGCAGGCGAGGCCATGCCCGCCGGCGCCGATGATGACGACGTCATAAGCGGGCTTGAGCTCCGGCGCGCGCCAGGCGCGCTCCCAGCCTTCGTGGTAGCTGAGCGCGTTGCGCAGGAGGCTGAAGATGGAATAGCGCTGCATTGCGACGCTGGCCGGACAGGAATCCTATAAGATACTGGCATATTGAATACTGTCAGTAAGCCAAAATATTATATCTGGGTGCGCCACGATCCGCTGCGTTCCCTATTGCTTTCTGATACATTGGATGGACCGATTCGATTCCCGATCGTCGCAAACACGCCATGACGCTCAAACAGATCGAAGCCTTCCGCTCGGTGCTGCTCACCGGAACCGCGACCGAGGCCGCGCGCCTTCTCGGCGTGTCGCAACCTGCCATCAGCCGATTGATTGCCGACCTCGAGCACGAGCTCGGCTTCGATCTCTTCCGCCGCGCTGGCCGAGGACTCGTCACGACCGACGAGGCAAAGGAGCTTTTCGAGGAAGTCCGCCTCGCCTTCATTGGCATGGAACGGATCGGGGAGGCCGCCCGAGCGATTGGCAACTTCGAGCGGACGCGGCTGCGGGTCGTGGCCATCCCCAGCATTGCCGCCACGTTCGCAGTCGATTTCATCCGCGATTTTCGCGTCCAGCACCCGCGCACGACCATCTCGCTGGAGGTCCAGGCGACCGACGACGCAGTCGAATGGATCGTGTCGCAGCAGTGCGATGTCGGTCTCGCGCACCCGCCGCAAGGCAATCCGGCCCTGCGCACGCGCATCCTGACTTCAGGACGGTCCGTCTGCCTGGTGCCGGCAGGCCATCGACTGGCTAAATTCGGCACGATCACGCCGACAATGCTAGCGAACGAGTGCTTCATCTCGTTCGGCTCGGGATCGGTGTATCGTCACCGAATCGACGATGTATTCCGTCGCGCGCAGGTGCAGCGCGAATTGCGCTACGAAGCGCGAACGACCGACGCCGTGTGCAGCATGGTGGCGGCGAGCCTGGGCATCGCCATCGTCGGTCCGTTCCTGCCGAAATTCGGCAAACGCGATGGGGTCGTCGTCAAACCGTTCAAGCCGTCCGTGCCACTCGAACTCGCCTTGCTTTGGTCGGCGGGCCGGCCGCTCTCGGCGGTCGCTCAGCAGTTCGTGCAGGCCGTTTCCGCGCACTTCAAGCCGTCCGCACGCAAGCGGCGCTCAGCCAGCTGACAAGCGCGCGTAGATCTGGCCCTGGCAGACGACACTATGCTAGAAATACATGGTGTATGCAGGCTCGGGCCGGCAGGAGCAGCAGGGCTCCTAGGTCGCGGGTACGGGCGCCCGAACTGAGAGTGAGATGCCACGCCGCCGCCGCTGGACCGATGAACTCCTGACGCGGCGCTCGCCGCTCATCGACATGGCCCAGTTCGTCGTGCTGGCGGGCGCGCTGATCTGGCTCGGCATGCGCGGCGCGCAGTCGATGGGCTACAATTGGCAATGGTACCGCGTGCCGCAGTACCTCTACCGCGTCATCGACGGCGAGTTCATCAAGGGCCCCCTGCTCAAGGGCCTGATCGTGACGCTGGAGATCAGCGCCTACAGCCTGGCCATCACGCTGATCATCGGCCTGATCACCGCGCTGCTGCGCCTGTCCCAGTCTTTCGCCGGACGGATCATCGCGCGCACCTACCTCGAGATCATCCGCAACACGCCGCTGCTGGTGCAGCTTTTCCTGTTCTACTTCGTGCTGTCGCCCGTGCTCGGCATCGACCGGTTCTGGACCGGCGTCCTGTGCCTCGCCTTCTTCGAGGGCTCGTTTGCGGCCGAGATCATCCGTGCGGGCATTCTCTCCGTGCCGCGCGGTCAATGGGAGGCCGGCAGCAGCATCGGGCTGACGCGCTTCGACCTCTATCGCGACATCGTGCTGCCCCAGGCCATCCAGCTCATGCTGCCGCCCTTGACCGGGCTCGCGGTCAACCTGATCAAGCATTCCGCCATCGTCAGCGTGATCGCCGTATTCGATCTGACGACCGAAGGGCGCAACGTCATCTCCGACACATTCATGAGCTTCGAGATCTGGTTCGCGGTGGCGGCGATCTACCTCGCCTTTACCTGCACGCTGTCGGCACTCGTCAGCCTGCTCGAGCACCGCCTGGCTCGGAGTCGGCGGTGATCTCGCCGCACGGCTACCGGCGGCCGCGCGTCGGCTGGCTCGACCTGGTGATCATCGCGCTCGCCGTCGCGGTGGTCGCCTACTTCGCCTATCGCGTCGACTCGGTGCTGCACTACCGCTGGAACTGGCCTCGCGTGACGCAGTTCCTCGTACGCTGGGATGACGAGCGCCAGCGTTGGGTCGCCAACCTCCTGGTCGAAGGGCTGCTGACGACGCTGCGCCTGTCGATCTGGGGCATCATCTTCGCCACCGTGATCGGCACGATCATGGGGCTGTGCCGGATCAGCCGGAAGCTGTTCCCGCGCCTGCTGTCGCGCAGCTATGTCGAGCTGATCCGCAACATCCCCCCGCTCGTCTTCATGTTCATCTTCTACTTCTTCATCTCCAGCCAGATCATGCCGCTCTTGGGCATCGAAGCCTGGGTCCGGCGTGCCTCGCCGGGCAGTCTCGCGGTCATCGAGGTTCTGTTCGGACAGCCCAGGCTGATGGGCAATTTCGTCTCCGGGCTGATCTGCCTCGCGCTGTTCGAAGGAGCCTACGTCACCGAGATCGTGCGCGCGGGCATCCAGTCGATCCCCAAGGGGCAATGGGAGGCGGCGCAAAGCGTCGGGCTCTCGCGCCTCCAGGTCATGCGCGACGTCATTCTGCCTCAGGCCCTCCAGCGCGTGGTGCCTCCGCTTGCCGGTCAGCTCATCACGTTGATCAAGACCTCGTCGATCGTGTCGCTGATCTCGGTCCAGGAACTGACCTTCCTCGCCGGCGAAGTGGCCAACACAACAGCCAAGCCATTCGAGGCGTGGATCATCGCGGCGGCCATGTATTTCGTGGTCTGCTTCGTGCTGTCGGTCGCCTTCTCGCGACTGGAGCAGCGGCTCGCCGAAGCGCAGCGCTGAAGCGACAAGCGGGCGCCCCGAAGGGCGCCCGCTCGTGATTCGGATAAAGCCGTCCGCGTCAGGCCGCGGCGGATTCGTCCTTCTTGCGATAGGCCTGCGTGCAGTGGGTCGCACAATAAGGCCGTCCGGGCTCTGCCGGCTCGCCGCAGAACTTGAAGCCGGGCTCGTTCGGGTGCCCCTGCGGCCAGCGGCACATGCGCTCGGACATGACGATCATCGGCTTGTTCGGCTTCAACTTCACCGGTGACGGACGGGCCGGCAGGTGCAGCCGATGCGCCTTGCCGATCACCGCATTGCGTGTGGTGCCACCCAACTTGTCGGCAATTTCACTGGCCGACAGACCTTTGCCCCATAGCTGCTGCAACATGGCGACACGCTCTGGAGACCAATCCATGGAACACCTGCCCCATATATGTTGTGTCTCGAAAATGTAAGCACACGATCTATAGTAGTGCAAGCACGGAGTCGTCCACAGGCCGCAACGAGCCTGTGGAAAACTCCATTTATCCTTGATGTACGGAGGGCTCGCCGACGATCGGCCAGGACCGACGGTTTCAGGTCACGGGCGGCCGGCGATGACGTTCTCCTGGAAGGCCACTTCGCGCTCGAGTTCCTGGAACTCCGCGCCGAAGAAGTCGCGTAGGGAGACGATGGCAACGAGCCGCGTGCCATCGAGCACCGGCAGATGCCGGAAGCCGCCATCATGCATGCGACGAAGCGCCTCCATGGCGCCGGCGTCGGCGCTGATCGTGGCCGGATTCTTCGTCATGACGTCGCTGAGACGCGTCTTGTCGAGATCGAGATCGCGCGCCACCACGCGATTGAGCAGATCGCGCTCGGTGAAGATCCCTTCGAGCCTGTCGCCATCGACGACCAGCGCTGCGCCGACGCCGCGGCCGGCCATCTGGCGCGCCGCTTCGCGCACGCTGGTGTTCGCCGCGAGCTTGAGCAGCCTCTGATTGTGCACCACATCGGGCACGATCTTGCGTTGCATCGACCGCCTGCGTTCAACATTCGCCATCTGGTGCCTCCGCCCCTCTATCGTTTCTGGCCCGGCATACTGAGCGCGGGCGCCACCGGCTTGCCCGGCTTCGCTCCCGCCGACGGCCGGCCGCGTGCGGGCGGCAGGTCATCGTCCTCATCCTCGTCCTCGCCTTTCGGCTCCGGTTCCGGTTCGTCACCGACCGCGCCGATGATCTTGAGCACGCGGTGGCCGAGCTCCATGACGAGCCAAGTCATGACCAGCCCGCCCAGCCAGAAGGCTGCAACCACCACCGCCCAGGGATAGGTATCGCGCCATGCGAGCCATTGCACGGTGGCGATGCCGCCCATCAGGAACACGATCAGGGCCAGCACCGCGCTGAGCAGAATCTTGACCACGTCCGCACTCCAGTTCTGGTTCCCGTCACGGGCCAGATCTCTTATCTCGCTGACCACATCATACATTATTCCCGCTGGCGAGAAACGCATCGACCTCATCGCGGCCGGGCGCGCCGAGTCGGCCCCCGAAGCGGCGGCACTTCAAGCTGGCCGCGACGCAGGCGAAGCGTCCCGCATCTGCGATCGCCTGCCCTTCGGCCAGCGCCAGTGCGAAGGCGCCGTGGAAGACGTCCCCCGCGGACAGGGTGTCGACCACGGCAATGCCTGGTGCCGGCACATGGTTGATGTGTCCGGCTTCCCACCAGAAGAAGCCCCGCTCGCCAGCGGTGACGCCGACCGGGCCGTCCAAGCGCGCCGCGAGCGCCCGCAAGCCGGGCTCGACCCCAATCTCGCCCACCAGGCTGGCGAGCGCCGGTTCGGACAGCACGGGATGGCTGGCAAGCGGCAGCAGCCGCTCAAGCACAGGCAGCGGTGCCACATCGCCATCGAGCACGGCGGGCTTGCCGGCCGCACGCGCCGCTTCAAGCAGCCGGGCCGACCCCTCGGGCCAGCGCGGATCGGCGAGCACGACGTCGGCGGCGGCGACGCGCTCGACCGGCAGCCAGGACGAATTTCGGTCGAGCGCCGGGTCGTAGAATGGCACCACGAGACGCTGGCCCGCGGCGTCGACCAGGATCGTCGACACCGGCGTTCGGCCGCCCGGGCAGACGCGCACGCGGCCGACATCGACGCCGGCGGCCGCCAAATCGGCAAGCGTCTGCCGCCCGGCCATGTCGTCGCCGACGCGTCCCCACAGCTCGGCGCGGCCGCCGAGCCGGGCAATCGCGGCCGCGGCGCTCGACGCCATGCCGGCGCCAAGTTGGACGCACTCGCTCGCCAGCACCTTGGCGGATGCCGCCACGACCGCCGGCACGCGCAGGATCGTGTCGAAGATGATGGCGCCGAGACAAATGACGGTCGGCATGGCTCAGCGGGTCCGCACTGTCGGGATGGGATCGCGCGGCCGGCTTTCGCGCCGCGCCGAACTGGTATTAAATGACGCGAGATCCGCCGACACAGGCGGACATGTTGCGGCAGAGGAGACCAGGCAATGAAGTACGTCCTGCTCGGCAAGCTCAGTGCGGATTGGTCGAAGAAGCAGTCGCAGCGCACCGAGAACGCGCGCGCCAAGGCCAAGTCGCTCGGCATCAAGATCGAGTCCGTCCACTACACGCAAGGCAAATACGACTTCGTCGACGTGGTCGACGCGCCCGATGCGCAGTCGATGCTCGCCTTCTCCGTCTGGTATGCCCAGCAAGGCTACGGCAAGATCCAGTCGATGCCGGCCTTCGACGAGCGCACCATGGTCTCCGCACTGAGGAAGGTCGGCGCGCGAGGCAGATAGCGTCGGCAGGGCGGGCCCGACGAGACTGTGCTCTAGGAGCCTGTCTGAGAATTGGCCACGGGCTGCGTTGGGCCAGGAAGTTCGAGGGCTAGGAGCGGATGTGAAGACGATGCTGGACGCATCGCCGAACATTCGCGACAACGTCATCGAACTTCCTGGCCCAACCCTCCGGGCCGCTGGAACAAGGACTTGGGACGTCGTCGGCCATCGCTCGCGGTGCGTCCAGCACCGCGTCGCGACGCCCTCCTAGCCCAAGTCCTTGTTGCAGCGGCGCAGCCCATGGCGAATTCTCCGACAGGCTCCTAGCGCCGGGCCGCGCGGCGGCCGCCACGCGGCAGGTCCGCGAGCATCGCGAGCGAGGCGAGGAATGCCGCGCGCTGCGGCTGAGGCAGCGGCGCCAGGATCTGCGTCTGGGCGCGCCGAACCGCGGGGATCGCCTCATGCACGGCTTGGCGCCCGGCCTCGGTCAACTCGACCGCGTTGGCGCGCTGGTCGGCCCGCGTGCGGCGACGATTGACGAGGCCCTGGCGCGCCAGACGCTCGATCATTTCGGCGAGAGTCGAGCGGTCGATGCCTGTCAGGTCGACCAGCTCGGTCTGCTTGAGGCCGGGCAGCTGGCCGATCGTGAGCATCACGGCGAATTGGCGCGGCGTCAGTCCGTTACGCCCGACCGCGCGCTGAAACAGTTCGACCGCGCGTTGCTGCGCGCGGCGCATCAGGTGGCCCGGCTGGTCGAGCAGTACGAGCGATGCCAGCGCATCGCGGCCGCCGCCGTTGGTTTTCATCATTTTGCCTGACGGTCTGCCTTCCCCCGCGGAAACTATAGACAAGCCGTCGACCGGTTCAAAGCGCGGCGGTGCGGCGCGCGCTGTCATGCTTGACGGCGTCGAAAACTTGAAAGTCGCCACGCATGAAAGTCTGTACACGGATCAATTACCTGCTAGTCTTGCAGCCGAATTGCGCAAGGGGGGCGCATGGACTTCGGCATCCAGTTCTTTCCCGACATCGGGCCGGAGACCAAGGCGGCCGACGCCTATTTCCGCGAGTGCCTCGGCCTCGTCGATCTGTGCGACGAGCTCGGTTACAGCCACGTGCGCACGGTCGAGCACTACTTCAACGCCTATGGCGGCTATAGCCCGAACCCGATCGTCTTCCTGACCGCCGCGGCACAGCGCACGCGGCGTGCGCGCCTGATCACGGGCGCCGTGCTGCCCGTCTTCAACAACCCGCTCAAGCTGGCGGGCGAGATCGGCATGCTCGATGCCATCTCGGGCGGACGTCTCGAGGTCGGCTTCGCGCGCGCCTTCCTGCCACACGAGTTCCGCCGCTTCGGCGTCAGCGTCAATGAGAGCCGTGCACGCTTTGAAGAAGGTGTCGAGCAGGTGCGCCGCCTGCTCGAGGAGGAGCGGGTCTCGATCAAGGGTCGCTTCCACAGCTTCGACAACGTGACATCGCTGCCGCGGCCGACACAGAAGCCGCGGCCGCCCTTCTGGATCGCCGTGATGTCGACCCCGGAATCCTTCGCCCTGGCTGGCCGGGCCGGGCATTCGATCATGGCGATCCCGATGGCCGGGGCGAAGATGGCGGAGATGATCGGCATCTACCGCGACGCATGGCGCACGGCGGGCCATCTGGGCCAGGGCCGCGTCATGCTCGCTTTCCACATGTACTGCGCGGCGACCCGCGACGAGGCGGCGGCCGTCGCGCGCGAGCCGCTCAACCGCTATCTGCGCTCGCTGGTCGATGCCGCGAGCGACTGGACCGAGGGTCTGAGTTCGGCCGATTACCCGAACTACGACAAGATCATCGCCGGCCTGCGCGAGGAGACCTTCGAGACCCAGGTTGCCAAGGGTGCGGCCTGGGTCGGCTCGCCGGCCGACGTGGCCGATGCGGTTGCCGACTACGACCGCAGGGTCGGCGGCTTCGAGATCGCGTCCATGCAGGTCAATTTCAACACGCTGCCTTTCGACCTCGCGCGCCGCTCCATGGGCTTGTTCGCGAGCGAGGTGATGCCGAAGTTTGGCGGACGAAAAGCTCGGCGCTGAATCGATCATTCGCGGCGTCCAGCGGGAACCCTCACCCATTTGAGGCGTTGGTCTAGACCAAGCCCGATCGGCGACGATTGCACTCGCCGTCGGGGGTGTGCATCAACAGCCGCACTCCGGTCCTCCCGTTCCTACGAGCGGTGCGGCGTTCTTAACCTGCTTATCGGCATGAGGAGATTATGATGAGGACGTTCCTGATCACGTTTGCCGCTGCGACCGCGATTTTGGCCGGCGTGGCGTCGGCGCAGGTCGCCAGCACGACCACGACCTCGACCTGGACCAATCAGCACGGGACGACGTTCCGCGAATATTCGACGACGCAGAACTACCCGGTGATCACCGATCCGGCCCTGAAGCCCAGCGTGGGCGTCATCCTGCCGGAGACGGTGAAGGTCTATGAGCTTCCTCCGACGGTGACGGTGCCGTCGGCCGAAACCTACAGCTACACCATCATCAACAACAACCCGGTGGTCGTGGAGCGCAAGACCCGCAAGGTCATCCACACCTGGCAGTAACCGGCCAAACCGGTTGACGATCAGCGGCCGCGGCGGCAACGCCGCGGCCGCTGTCTTTTCAATTCCCGAAGAACACGCCCGCCTGCCGCAGGCGATCCTGGAGCCGCGCGACATCGAGCGTTGCGGGCATCATGTTGCCGCCCACGAGCATGGCCGCCGCCGTGCCTGCCGCCTGGCCCATGACGAAGCACGGGCCGCTGACGCGCAGGCTCGCCTGGCCGTCCTGGGTCGCCGAGGCGCAGCGCCCCGCAACCATGAGGTTGTCGACATCAACCGGCAACAGCACGCGGTAGGGCACCTGCGCGTAGCCGCGGCCCGAGATGAAGCGCCACTCGACGTCGCCCTTGACGTGCTTCTCGACCGGCCAGGGATTGACGCCGATCGCGTCGGGGAAATCGGCTGACGCGAGGATGGCCGGCGCGTCGAGCTGGAAGGCGCCCTTGACCCGCCGCGTCTCGCGCACGCCGATCTGCGGCGCGATCTCCAGCAGATAGGATTTCTCGAAGCCCGGCACCTCTTCGCGCAGGAAATCGAAATAGTCGCGCACTTGGCGGCGTCCCTCGACCTCGCCGAAGCTGAGATCCTCCGCGTCGCTGCCATCGACCGGCCGTCCGTCGCGGCCGATCTGGGTCGCGTTGATGCGCCACTGGCCGTGGTGATGCTGGGGATTGATGATCACCGATTTGCGCGCGAAACGGCGCCGCCCTGCCGTTTCGGCATCGGCCATCAGCGCGGCCAGGCGCGGCTTGCCCTCGGCCTGGGCGCGCGCCGTATCGACATTGGCCAGTTTGAACATCAGGGTCGGATAGGCGAGATAGCCGTCGTGGTCGCCCTTTTCCGTCGGCGCGCCGGCCCAGCAGGCGAGGTCGGCATCGCCGGAACAGTCGATGAACTGCTCCCCCATGATGGCGCCCCGACCGGATTTCGTCTCGACGATCAAGGCACGGATGCGCCCGCCTTCGACCTGCGCGCCGACAGCGAAGACATGGAACCTGACAGCGGCGCCGGCGCCGAGCACCAGATCGTCGAGCGCCAGCTTGTAGGCACTGACATCGTAGGACTGCGCCGCGGTGCGGCCGAGCACCGCATGGGGCTGGTTGAGCCCGTCGAGGCGTTTCAGGCGGTCCAAAATCTCATCGGCGATGCCGTGAACGACCTGGCGGATCTCGCCGCCGGCAAGCATGTGCAGTCCGCAGAAATTCGTGACCAGCGCGGCGCTCCCCATGCCCCCGAGGAAGCCATAGCGCTCGACCAGGAGCGTGCGCGCGCCGGCGCGCGCCGCCGCCGTTGCCGCGGCAACGCCGGCAGGCCCGCCGCCGAGCACCACGACTTCAGCCTCCGCGACGATCGGCGTGCGGCGCTCGGGCTCGGTGATCGCGCCCGCTGCCATCCGGCTAGACTTTGAAGCTTTCGAGGGTCGAGGGATGGAAGAGCTCGGCGGGCTTCACGCGGCGCGCCGACAGGCCCTGGTCATGGGAATAGCGCGTGATGGCATCGAGCGTCTTGAGATTGGCATCGAGCCCGTAGGGCCAGAAATCCGGGCCCATGACGGCGCGCGTCGCTTCCAGCTCGGCGGTGATCCACGGCAAGGTCACGGTCAGGGCCGCGACCTCGTCGAGCCAGGCCTCGGCCGCGGCCTTGGCCTGGACGAACGCCTTATAGACGCTGGCCGGCAGCCAGGGCATGGCATCGACGAGCTCCTTGCGGATGCCGACCAGGTGCATGATCGGGAAGATCCCCGTCTTGGCGAAATAGGCGCGCTCCGCCGCCCGATGGTCGGCGAACAGGCGGCCGACATGTGGCGCCTTGCCGGTGAAGCACGAGGGCGCCCGCGGCGCCACCAGCGCGTCGATCTCGCCCGACCCCAGCATGGCGCTCAGCGTCCTGTCGTCGGGGATCGGCCCGATCTTGAGACCCTGGGGCGGGTCGAAGGCGACTTTCTCGTGCCGGCCGCCATGCTCGATGCCGCCGGTCAGCCATTCCATGTCGGTCGGCTTGACGCCGTACTCGTCCTCGAGGATGCCGCGCACCCAGAGTGCCGCGGTCACCTGGTACTCCGGCACGCCGACGCGACGGCCCTTGAGATCGGCCGGCGTCCTGATGCCGCGATCGGTGCGGATGTAGATGCCGGAGTGGCGGAACGAGCGGCTGACGAAGGCGGGTATGCCGACATAGGGGCAGGCGCCGCGGCTGGTCTGGATCATGAAGGAGCTGAGCGACAGCTCGGTCACGTCGAAGGAGCGGTGCCGGAAGGCGCGGAAGAAAATCTCCTCGGGCGACAGCGCGAGGTAGGTCACCTCGCAGCCCTCGACGCGCACCTTGCCGTCGGCAAGCGCGCGCGTGCGATCATAGGGGCCGCCGGCGATAGTCAGCTGCTGGAGCTTCATGCCCGGCGCCTCTCCGGAAGATAGCGGGCGAACCAGCCCGCGGCGGCGAACGCGGCGCCGGTCGCGGCAAACCACAGCTCGGGCACGATGAAAGCGCAGCCGGCCACGAAAAACGACACGCGAGACAGCGTGTTG
>Ga0194132_10002744_pt1 | contig 32398 bp, 37 predicted proteins | sample TA2KigOf80mmetaG_FD_148612 | JGI IMG/M metagenome (GOLD analysis project Ga0194132, IMG submission 148612) | Freshwater microbial communities from Lake Tanganyika, Tanzania - TA2015054 Kigoma Offshore 80m | ecosystem: Environmental > Aquatic > Freshwater > Lake | place: Tanzania: Lake... | reverse complement strand
GACACGCGGCACTCCGCGCGGCTTGTTGGGAAGCAGCGGAGCGATCAACGCCCACTCCCCGTCGCTGAGATCGAAGCGCGCCATCGTCAAGCTCCCACAGTTTGGAAGCTTGAATCACAGCCGGCCCTTAAAGGGAATCCCTTTTATGGGTACAGGACCTAGCTCTGGCACGCACGCGGGAGCGCGAAGGCCAGCCGTTCGCCGAGATGGTGAAGTACATGGAGGGCTGCTGGCATTGCCTGCATCCCGGCTTCCTTGCTGACCAGCTGAGCCGCTCGCTCGAGCGTCTGCGCATGGCGCGCATCGACGTCTACCTCTTGCACAATCCGGAGTACTTCTTCTCGGATGCGGTGAAGCGCGGCGAGGCCGACGTGAGCGCATTGCGCGACGCGTTCTACGACCGCATCGGACGCGCCTTCGCCTTGCTGGAGAGCGAGGTCGCCAAAGGCCGCATCGCCTGGTATGGCGTCTCGTCAAACAGCTTCGGCGCGCCGCTCGACGATCCCGAGGCGACGTCGCTGGATCGCATGTGGGACATCGCCGAGCGCATCTCGCCGCGCCACCACTTCGCCGCCGTGCAGCCGCCCGCCAACCTCTATGAGAGCGGACCCATGCTCACGCGCAACAATGCCGGCGGCACCCTTATGGCGCTCGCGTACGCAACGGCGAAGAACCTCGCCGTGCTCGCCAACCCCCCGCTCAACGCCTACAAGGACGAGCGCCTGGTGCGCCTGGCGGACGCGACGGCACCGCCGGCGAAGACATCGGTCGCGGCGCAAGCGGCGGCCGCCGCCGAATGGGAGGCGAAGGCGCCGCGTAAGGGCATCGCCTGGAGCGCGCAGCTGGTGGCGGCGGCGCAGTCCGCACAGAAACTGCAGCAGTGGCGCCAGATCGAGACGCAGGTCGTGGCGCAGTTCGGCCCGCGCCTGCGCGAAGTGGCGGCAGGACTGCAGGGCGAGCAAGCAACCGCATTCCAGCATTAGGCGGCAGGATACACCGGAGCCATCAACGAGCTCATCGCCGCGTTGCGCGCGGATGCAGCCCGGCGGGGCGCCGGCGCCTCCGCCGCCATCCATGCCGCCGTCGACGCGCACCTGCCCGACCACACCCGCGGCTGGTCGCTGTCGCAGAAGGCCAACGCCGCCCTCGTCGACACAGCAGGCATCACCTGCGTGCTCAACGGCATGCGCCGGCCGGAATACGTAGAGGACGCACTCGGCGCCCTGGGCGGGCCGGATTTCCGCACCGAGCCGGCGCTCTATGAGGCGCTTTGAAGCCTGGAGCGGAGCGTTACTGCAATGTCCGCTCGGTGCCGGTTCGCTGAGAATCGGCTTTAGTTTCAGTGCCTTCCCGCGATTTTTTGCTACACGACCTCTTGAGTTTGGGCAGCGCCGCCGGCTTGGTAGATTGGCGGTCAGCCAACTTGCTGTGGGGAGATCGAACATCATGCTGCGGCGCACCATCCTCGCTTCCATCCTTGCCTTCGTCCTATCGCCGTTGGCGGCGATCGCGCTTGCGCCGGTCTTGTACGACGACGCCGCCTTCACTGCCGCACAGGCGGCGGGGAAGACCATCCTGGTGCAGGTGCACGCCGACTGGTGTCCGCAGTGCGCGGCGCAGCGGCCGATCCTCGCCAAGGCCGTGACGAGCGATAAGTACAAGGACGTCGTCACCTTCAACATCGATTGGGACACGCAGAAGGACCTGGTGCGCAAGTTCAACGCCCAGCGCCAGTCCACGCTGATCGTGTTCAAGGGCAACCGCGAGACCGGTCGTTCCGCCGGCGCGACCCAGGAGGGCCCGATCCTCGACCTGCTGGCCACCGGCCTGTAACCCAAAGCCTTCGCGCAGCGAATTCCTTATGCGCCCGTCGCGGCAAACGCCACGGACGGGCGCGTAGGGAGCACGAGGTGAGTTCATGACCACGTATGCCCTCGGCTTCCTCGCCGGGGTACTCACCATCATCAATCCGTGCGTGCTGCCGCTGCTGCCCATCGTGGTGGCGAGCGCCGCCGGCGCGCACCGCTTCGGCCCGCTGGCCCTGGCCGGCGGGCTGATCGTCTCGTTCGTCGGCGTCGGCCTATTTGTTGCGACGATTGGCTTCAGCATCGGGCTCGACGCCGAGCTGTTCTCTTCGATCGCCGGCGTGATCCTGATCGCGCTCGGCCTGGCGCTGGTGAGCTCCACCTTGCAGCAACGCCTGGCACTAGCGGGCTCGGGCCTCGGCTCCATGGCTGACGGCTGGATGCAGAAGATCACGCCCGAAGGCTGGCAGGGCCAGGCCGCCATCGGCCTGTTGCTGGGAGTCGTTTGGGTGCCGTGTGTCGGCCCCACCCTCGGCGCCGCCTCGATCATGGCGGCGCGCGGCGAGAACCTCGGTCAGGTCGCCATCACCATGGCGCTGTTCGGCCTCGGCGCGTCGCTGCCGCTGGTGCTGATCGGCTCGCTGTCCCGCGAGCTGCGGCTGCGCTGGCGCGGGCGCATCGCCGCCACCGGCCGCACCACCAAGGTGATCTTCGGGATGCTGGTGATCCTTGTCGGTCTCGGCATCCTCACCGGAGTCGAGCGCGACATCCAAACCTGGCTGATCGCCCATACGCCGCAGTGGCTCCTGGAGCTGGGAACGCGGTACTGATCCGCGGCGGGTCACGCGGCTGCCGCGTCGCACGCCCTGCGATAGGCGTCCTCGAAGATGATCGGCCAGCCCGAGACGTAGCCGCCACGCAGCATCTCGGCCATGTCGCCGAAGCCTTCCCAATTGCTTTGTGTCAGCTCCACGGCCGTGCGGTCCGGTGCCAGGGCGCGAAACCGCACCTCGAGCAGGCGGCGATACGCCGACCAGTCGCCCGCTTGTGCCGCCGCCATTAGGTGGGCGAGCTCGGAAACGGCGGCGGCCTCCTGCAGAGGCCGCGACAACGCGCCGTTCCGACGCATACGCAGCGACATGGCAAGCCCCCTCTAGCGAATCTCGACCAGTTGGCCCGGCGTGGCAACCAGGGACAACGGGGACCGGCCTGCGCCGGTCCCCGTTCCACGACTGAAAGGTGGCGCGCCGCTACATCAGCACTTCCTTCGCCTTGGCGACGAACGGCTGCGGAACGGTGATGCCGAGGTTGCGCGCATTGCGCTGACTGACGACGAGCTCGGGCTGCGCCTGCACGATGGCGATGTCGCCGGCTTTCTCGCCCTTGACGACGCGGGCGACGAGCTGGGCCGCGCTCTTGAACAGGTCGTTGTAGTTGGCGCCGTAGCTGGCGAGACCGCCGTTGACAACGAAGTCGCGGGTGTTGCCCACTGCCGGCATCTTGGTCGCCAGCGCATAGCTGCCGAGCATGGCGGTGTACTCGGACAGGTCGAGCATGTCCGCCACGACGAAGCCCTGGGCGCCGGCGCGCTGCGCCTCGAGCACGGCGCGCAGGTGCGCGGTGGCGTCGATGCCGGCGTCATCGAGCAGGTCGTCGATGAACGCCGGCGTCACGGTGACTCCCTGGCGCTGCGCCCGCGCGACGGCGAGTTGGGCCTGGCCATAGGGCGTCGGCGAGATCGCCTGGCTCTTCATCAGGAAAGCGATGCGCATCGCGGCCGGCACCGCCTCCTTGAGGAGGTCGATGCGCATGCCGTTGTTCGCGGCACCGTTCGCGGCAGAGACGCCCGTCATGTTGCCGCCGGGACGCTGCATGTTGGAAACCAGGCCGGTGCCGGCCGCGTCACCGACGAGGAAGACGGTCTGCGGTGCGGTGTCCGGATTCGTCGCGGCGCCGCGGGCGATGTAGCTGGAGGTGGTGAACAGCACGTCGGGCTTGGCATTGGCGACGGTGACGCCGAGGGCGTTCCAACGATTGCCCTGCAAGCGCCGCACCGTATTCCATTGCGAACCCGAATAGCGCTCGATCGCGACGTCCTGGCCGGGCACGAGACCCTGCGCCTTCAACTCGGCGAGGAAGGCATTCATGCCCGGATCGCCGTTGTTGCCCTCGATCATCGATTCGGTGGGCAGGATGGCGCTGGCGATGGCGATCTTCTTTGCGCCGGGACGCAGCACGAGCGGCGCGGCGGGCGCAGCCGGAGCAGCGGGCGCCGGCGCCTGCTGCGCACGGGCGACGGACGCAGCAAGAGCGGTGCCGGCAAGACCGGCCAAGAAACTGCGACGATGCATGGTGACCTCCCCTCGACTCCTGGGCGGAGGCTAGGCTTCGGCCGTTTTTCGGGCAAGCGGGCGCCGGCCCCTCACTTCTATTTGACTGCGTAACCCTTTTTTCGCGCCGCCCGGTGTCAGCCGCCCGGCGGCGGCTGCCCGAGGGTCGTCGCCCCCGCAGGACGGCCAAGCCGCCCAGCGCCGGCGCGCGGCATCGGCAGGAAAGCGCGCGTGAGCGCCTGGTAGGCCCGGTAGGCGTCGTCGCCCGTCCGCAGCATGTGCGCCTCGATGGGCGGAACGCCGGAGACGTACACCAGCACCACGTACATCAATGCGGGCGCTGCCAGCGCAAGCCAGGCCCACGACGACGCGCCGGTCGCGTCGAAGGCGAAGACCGGGAAGGCGCACCAGGCGAGCCACTCGAAGAAGTAGTTGGGATGGCGCGAGTAACGCCACAGCCTGACAGCGCAGATGGCACCACCCGAGTGCTCGCGGAACCTTTGGAGCTGCCGGTCCGCCAGTGCCGCTCCGCCGATGCCGAGCGCAGCAATCGCAGTGGCGATGGCGTCGCGCAGGCCGAGCGGATCGCCGGCGTTGTGGGCGGCGAGCCAGATCGCCAGCACCAGGGGCACCGAACATAACGCCTGCATGTACGCCATGAGGAGCATGCGCGTTGAAGCTTGCGCCCCCCAGTGACGCACGAGGGCGTGGTAGCGCGGGTCGTCCAGACGGATGCGGTTGCGCGCATAGAGGTGAGAGGCGAGCCGCGCCGTCCATGCCGCAACCACGGCTGCCACCAGTAGCGCCCGTCCCGGCACGGTCTGGCCGGGCAGCGGCATCAGCGCTGCGACGATGCCGGTAGCGCCCACGGCGATCGTCCACACGACATCGAGCCAACCGCAGTTGCGGGTGCGCAGCCAGATGCGCCAGGCGAACGTCATGGCCAACGCCAGGGCCAGCGTCATCATCGCGGCGGCGACGAGGACGGTGGCGGCGTTCATCGGCGGAGACTCAGGCCCGCGCGGGCTTGCGCGTGGACCTGCGGGGTACCCGAACTGAGCGCTGCAAGAACTGGAAGATGCTTTCGGCACGGCGCAGCTGGCGATCGACATGTGCCATTGTGGCGGACATGTCCTCGGAGGTGTCGCGCGCCCACACCCACAACGTCGACGCATAGAGCGCGCCGAGGCCTTGCATCTTCAGCTCGCCGTCGATGCCGGTGTGCGCGGTGCCGGCTGCCGCCAGCATCCACGACAGCGAACGCCGCGACGTGGTGGCGAGCGCACAGGCCGTCACCGGATCGCCCAGCGCACCCCGAAGCATCGCGACCACCGCGTCACGGTGCGGCCTGAGCGCGTCTAGCCGCGCCATGAGCACGGCGAACAGGCGGTCGCGCACCGCGTAGTGGGATTCGCCGCTGTCGAGACGGCCCAGCATGTCGTGGTCGACGTCGGCCATGAACCCCGCGACGATCGCGGCGCGGGAGGGGAACATCGCCTGTAGCTTGTCGAGACCGATCTCGGCTTCCGCGGCGATCGCATCGAGCGTCACCGCGCCCCAGCCCACGTCGTTGGCGAGCCGCACCATGGCGGCGATGACCTTGCCGCGCGGGTCGGCAGATAGCGATGCGGCCCTGGAGCGGCGGGGCTTGCGAGCGGCGGCCATACCGGAAGCGTAGCGCACCGGAGGCGCGGGAGCATCCCCGCCGAAGAGACAGGGATTCCCGGGTGTTAGCCGGCGAGCTCGCGGCTGCGCGCAGCCGCCGCGGCGACCGCCTCGGTCATTAGGCGCTGCAGGCCGTCGGAGGCCATCAGCACTTTGAGCGCCGCCTCGGTGGTGCCACCCGGACTCGTCACGTTCTGGCGGAGCACTTGTGCGGCCTCCGGTGAAACGCGGGCGAGTTCGCCGGCACCGACGATGGTCTGGCGCGCGAGGCGCTGGGCCAGCTGCGGTGCGAGCCCCGCTTTCACGCCTGCCTCGGCGAGACACTCGATGAGCAGGAACACATACGCGGGGCCGGAGCCTGACACGGCGGTGACCGCATCCATCAGCGCTTCGTCTTCGATCCACGCCACGTCGCCGACGGCATCGAGCAGCGCCGTGCACTCGCTGCGCGCGCCGGTGGAAACGCCGGGACCGGCAAACGCGGCCGTCATGCCGCGCTCGACCGCGGCGGCCGTGTTGGGCATGGCGCGCACCACTGCCGCTTTCGGGCCGAGCAGCGTGCGCAACGTGGAGACACGGGTGCCGGCAATGATGGAGACGAACGTCGCCGGCTGGGCGAAGCGCGCGTAGTCGGTGAGCACCGACGCGGCCACCTGCGGCTTCACCGCGAGCACGACCCAGTCGGGCTGGAAGGCGGCGTCAACCTGGGACAGCAGGCGCACGGTGGGAATGCCCGCGTCCCGGGCGGCGCGGGCCATGACGTCATTCGGCTCGATGGCGACGAGACCGGCCGGGTTCTGGCCGCGGGCCAACCAGCCGCGGCCGAGCGCCTGGCCCATCTTGCCGCATCCAACCAGGAGGATGCGGCGGCGGGCGACGGTCACGCTTCGCCGACGGTCTCGAGCATGGCGGCGGCGACGGCCTCCTCGGGCTTCTTGCCGCCCCACAGGAGCAGCATGAACGCGGGATAGCAGCGCTCGCACGCGGACAACGCGACTTCGACCAGCGATTCGAGGTTGGGCTGCGCTTCCTTCGGACCGGAGCCGATCAGCATGGTGTGACGGAACGTCACCTGCGCGTCGGTGGGCGCCGCCTCGAAGTGGCCGATCCACAGCTGCTCGTTCACGCGCGCCAGCACCTCGCAGATCTCGCCGTAGCGGCGTTCGGGCGTGGCGAGAGCGAAGGCACAACGGAACTCCAACGCGCGCGCGTCCTCATGCCAGCCGAACCACAGCTGGTATTGGGCGTGCGACCCTCCGACGCCGAAGGCAATCTCGTCCTCGCCAATGCGCTCGAACGGCCACTCATTGGCCGAGACGATCTGTTCCAGCGCGTCGACGGGGTTCTGGGCGGGGGTACGCGAGGATTCGGCAAGCCAAGCCATGGTGCCCTCCGAGAAGGCCGCACCCTAGGGCCATCAACAGCTTGTGGCCCTCGCGGCCGCAACTACAACCAAATGTACCGTGCCAAAAGCCGGCCGCAGGCGCAAGCATCCCGTGGGCTAAGGGCCCAGTTGTCCACAAGAATTCGGAGAGGCGCCGGCGCGGGGAGCGTCGCCAGCGGCGGGCCGCGTACCGCTAGCGGGTGCGCTTGGGGTCGCGGACCAAGGTGGCCTTGCCGCGCGACGCGTGGGTCTTGGTGCCACCCTTCGCGGATGGCCCCTTGGGGGCCTTGCCTTCGAGCGCCGCCACTCGCTTCTTCAGCGCGTCCGCCTCGGCGCGCGCAGCCGCGGCGAGCTCCTTCACCGCGTCCAGTTCCTCGCGCGTCGGCAGGTTCATGCGCGCGAGGATGCGTTCGAGCTGCGCCCGCACCCGCGCTTCCACCTCGCCCTTAACATCACCCAGCGCGCCGAAGGCACCGGTAGCGAGACGGGCGAGGTCATCGAGGAACGTCTTTTCGGTCTGCATGCCGCACTATGTGGGCGGCGGCGCTGCCAAGGCAAGGGTTCGCTCCCCTCCCCCTCCGGGAGAGGACGTGCAACAGTACCGCGCCCGCATGTCCCTTCTCGCGCTCTCCTATCCGATGATCGATCCGGTGGCGATCCAGATCGGTCCGATCGCCATCCGCTGGTACGCCCTCGCCTACATTGCCGGCCTCTTGATCGGCTGGCGCGTGGTGCTCGCCCTCATTCGCCAGCAGCCGAATCCGCCCATGCGTCGCAACGACGCCGACGACTTCCTGGTGTGGGCGATCATCGCCGTGCTGGTCGGCGGCCGCCTCGGGTACGTGGTGCTCTACAACTTTGCCTATTACCTGGAGCGCCCGTACGAGATCCTGTTCATTTGGCGCGGGGGCATGTCCTTCCACGGTGGACTTGTCGGCGTCATGGTGGTGCTGATCCTGTTCTGCCAGAAACGCAACCTCGCCCTGCTGCCCGTCGCCGACCTGATCTCCTCCGTCGCGCCGATCGGCTCGTTCTTCGGCCGCATCGCCAACTTCATCAATGCAGAGCTGTGGGGCCGACCGACGGACCTGCCGTGGGCCATGGTGTTTCCCGGCGCCGGCCCGCAGCCCCGCCATCCGAGTCAGCTCTACGAGGCGGTCTTCGAGGGCATCATCCTGTTTGTCCTAGTGCAGCTTCTGTATCGCAACCCCCGCGTGCGCGAGCGCCCGGGCATGGTGGCCGGAGCGTTCCTGGTCGGATACGCACTCAGCCGGATCCTGGTCGAGTTCGCTCGCGAACCGGACATCCACATCGGCTTCCTGATCGTCGGCACGACCATGGGGCAGCTGCTCAGCGTGCCGCAGGCGCTCCTCGGCCTGCTGCTGATCTGGCGCGCCCACAGTGCGGCATAGCAAGGCGCCGTCGATGCAGGATGCCGGCGAGGCGAAGTCGCTGGCGCAACATCTCGCGCGCCGCATCCGCGCCTTTGGACCGATCACGGTGGAAGCCTTCATGGCGGACGTGCTGACGCACTCTCAGCACGGCTACTACATGGCGCGCCAGCCGTTCGGCCGCGGAGGCGACTTCATCACCGCGCCCGAAGTGAGCCAGATGTTTGGCGAACTGATCGGGGTGTGGATGGCCGACGCTTGGCAGCGCATGGGACGGCCGTCGGCGGTACGCATCGTCGAGATGGGACCGGGACGCGGCGTGCTGATGTGCGACCTCTTGCGCGCGGCCGGGTCGGTGCCGGAGCTGCGTGCCGCGGCGAACGTGCACCTCGTCGAGATCAGCCCGGCGCTGCAACAGGTGCAGCGGCAGGCGCTGGCGCAGTCGGGATGGGAAGCGCAGTGGCATTCCACCCTGGCCAACGTGCCGGACGGCCCGCTGCTGCTGGTCGCCAACGAGCTGTTCGATGCGCTGCCAATCCGGCAGTTCGTCCGCACCCGCGCCGGCTGGTGCGAGCGCCTAGTGGACGCGACGAGCGATGAGACCTTCCGCCTCGTGCTGACGCCGGGTCCGTCACCGGCGGCGGCAATGCTGCCGGCTCGGGTACGCGAGACGGCTCCATTGGAAAGCGTCGCCGAGGTGTGTCCCGCCGGCATCGCGCTCGCCGCCGAGCTCGCCGCGCGCGTGAAGCGCGACGGCGGCGCGGCGCTGGTGATCGATTACGGCACGACAGAATTCGGGGCGCGCGACACCTTGCAGGCGGTGGCACGCCACCAGTCGCATCCCGTGCTGGACGCGCCCGGTACCGCCGACCTGTGCGCGCACGTGGACTTCGCCATGATCGGGCAGGCGGCGCGGGAATCGGGAGCGCGGCTGTGGGGCCCGACCACCCAGGGAGCGTTCCTGGAACGGCTTGGAATTCAGGTGCGTGCCGAGGCGCTGGCGCGGCGCGCGACACCCGCGCAGAAAGCGGACATCGAGTCCGCCCTGCGCCGCCTAACCGGCGCGGAGGGCATGGGCTCGCTGTTCCAGGTGCTCGTCATCGCGTCGCCGGCGTTGACTGAGCTGGCCGGCTTTTTATGATCGAGGCCGACACCCTCCGCGGCTACCGCGGCATGCGCCACGGATTCTTCACTCGCCAGGGCGGCGTCTCCATCGGCGGTTACGCCAGCCTCAACTGCGGGTTCGCCACCGGCGACAAGCCTCAGGCGGTGGCCGAGAACCGCATGCGTGTCGCGCAGCAGCTTGGCATCGGCGCCGACCGACTGGTGACGGCGAAACAGGTGCACGGGACGTCAGTGGCCGAGGTCGGAGCGCCGTGGCCGGGCGGCGACCCGCCCGAGCACGACGCGCTGGTCACGCGCGTACCGGGATTGGCGCTCGGGGTGCTCACCGCCGACTGCGCTCCCGTTCTGCTTGCCGACCTTCCGGCCGGAGTGATCGGCGCCGCCCATGCCGGATGGCGCGGCGCGCTCGCCGGAGTAATCGAGGCAACCGTCGCCGAAATGGAGCGACTGCGCGCCCGCCCCGATCACATGGTGGCGGTGGTGGGACCGACCATCGCCCAGCCGTCGTATGAAGTGGGCCCCGAGTTCCAGGCGGAGTTCGTCGATACCGACCCGGCCAGCGCTTCGTTCTTCACTGCCTCGCCCAAGGAGGGACGCTTCCAATTTGACCTCCCGGAGTATGTCGGGGCGCGACTGATCCGGGCTGGCCTGCGTCGCATCGAGGTCATGGAGGCCGACACCCGGAGCGATCCGGCCCGCTTCTTCAGCCACCGCCGCTCCACCCTGGCGGGGGAGACGGAGGTGGGCCGGCAGATGTCCGCGATCGTGCTGATGGAGGGCGCGACCTAGACCCGCAGCGCCTCTTAAGGGGCGCGGGAGGGGTTTGAAAATCGGGGGGCCCGGGGTATGGTCTTGCCGCTTTCGACCCCCTCCCAAAGCGACCCCACCTGAGAGTGGCTGGCTGATGAAGATCCTTGCCGGCAACAGCAATCCGCCATTGGCGCAGGCCATCTCGGAGTACCTGACCCTGCCCCTGACGCGGGCCTCGATCAGCCGCTTCGCGGACATGGAGGTGTGGGTCGAGATCCACGAGAACGTGCGCGGCGAGGACGTCTTCATCGTCCAGTCCACGTCTTTCCCGACCAACGACAACCTGATGGAGCTGCTGATCTGCTGCGACGCCCTGAAGCGGGCATCGGCGCGGCGCATCACGGCGGTGGTCCCCTATTACGGCTACGCCCGGCAGGACCGCAAACCGGGGCCACGCACCCCCATCTCGGCCAAGCTGGTCGCCAACCTGATCACCAAGGCGGGCGCCGACCGGGTACTCACCCTGGACCTCCACGCCGGGCAGATTCAGGGCTTTTTCGACATCCCGACCGACAACCTGTTCGCCGCCCCGGTGTTCGCCCGGGACATCGAAAAACGCTACGCCGGCCGCGATTTCATCTTCGTTTCCCCCGATATCGGCGGGGTTTACCGGGCCCGCGCCCTGGCCAAGCGCCTTGACGCCGACCTTGCGATCATCGATAAGCGGCGCGAACGCGCGGGCGTTTCCGAGGTCGTCAACATCATCGGCGAGGTAAAGGGGCGTAACTGCCTGATTGTCGACGATATCGTCGACTCGGCGGGTACCCTGGCCAATGCGGCCAATGCCTTGCGGGATGCCGGAGCCACGTCGGTGGTGGCCTATGCCAGCCACGGCGTGCTGTCGAACGGCGCCCTGGACCGCATCCGCAAGTCGGCGCTCGAGATGCTGGTGACGACCGACAGTATCGCGCCGCGCGTGAACGACGAGCAGGACCGCGTGCGCAGGATTTCGATCGCGCCGTTGCTGGCCGAGGCGATGACCCGTGTGAACACCGAATCGTCGGTGTCGAGCTTGTTCGATTAGGACGTTGACGCAGTAGATTTCGAGGACGAGGGCACGAACATGGTTGAGGCAGTCCAACTCAAGGCCGAGGCACGCGAGGGCGCGGGCCGTGGGTCTAGCCGCGCGCTGCGCCGCAAGGGTCTGATCCCGGGCGTCGTCTACGGCGGCAACAAGAATAATGAGTTCGTCGCCGTCGACGAGTTCAGCGTGCGCAAGGAGTACATGAAGGGCGGCTTCTCCAACCGCGTGGTCGAGCTGAAGATCAACGGCGGCACCCAGCGCGTGTTGCCGCGCGACGTGCAGCTCGACCCGGTGTCCGACAAACCCGTGCACGTGGACTTCCAGCGCCTGGTGGCCGGCTCGACCATGCGCCTCGCCGTGCCCGTGCAATTCATCGGCGAGGGCGACTCGCCTGGGCTGAAGCGCGGCGGCATCGTCAACGTCGTGCGCCACACCATCGAGGTGTACTGCAACGCGGACGCGATCCCCGAGCGCATTACCGTCAACCTCGCCGGCCTCGAGATCGGCGACTCGTTGCACATCAGCAAGGTCGATCTGCCGAAGGGCGTAAAGCCGACACTGCAGCGCGACTTCACTGTCGCTTCGATCACGGCGCCGACCGCGGTGCGCGAAGAGGCGCTGGAAGCCGCCGCGCGCGCTGCTGCTGCCGCCGCCGCTCCTGCCGTCGAGGAAGGCGCCGAGGGCGCCGAGGGCGCAGCCGCTCCGGCCGAAGGCGCCGCACCGGCGGGCGACGCCAAGGCCGCGGCCGGCACCGAGGCCAAGGGCGAGGCAAAACCCGCCGCCGGCGGCAAGGCCGCTGCGCCCGCCAAGGAGAAGAAGTAGCGCTTGCTGCTGCTGGTCGGGCTCGGCAACCCCGGGCCGGAGTACGCAGACACCCGGCACAACGTCGGCTTTCGCGTGATCGACGAGATCGTGGCGCGCCACGGCTTCGAGCCGTGGCGCAGCCGTTTTCACGGCCTGATCAGCAAGGGAAAGGTCGACGGCGTCGAGGCGCTGGCCCTGAAGCCGATGACGTTCATGAACAACTCGGGCGTCTCGGTGTCGGAAGCGGCACGCTTCCACAAGATCGACAAGGGCGACATCGTCGTGTTCCACGACGAGATCGACCTCGCGCCGGGCAAGCTGAAGGCAAAGCGCGGCGGCGGCAGCGCCGGCCATAACGGTCTGAAAAGCCTCGAAGGCCACCTGGGCGCGGACTTCCGCCGGGTCCGCATCGGTGTTGGTCATCCCGGCGAACGCGGTCGCGTGGTCGGCTATCTCACCAACGCGCGCTTCGACGACGAGGACGAGAAGTGGCTCGAGCCGCTGGTCGACGCCATGGTCGATTCGATCGCGCTGCTGCAGGGCGAGAATGGCGACGCACGCTTCACCAACAAGGTCGCGCTGCTCACCAAGCCACCGAAGGCCAAGAAGGACTCCGACGACGAGGACGATGCATAGATGGGCTTCACCTGCGGCATCGTCGGGCTGCCCAACGTCGGCAAGTCCACCCTCTTCAACGCACTGACCGCCACCCAAGCGGCGCAAGCGGCCAACTATCCCTTCACCACCATAGAGCCGAATGTTGGCAAGGTGTCGGTGCCGGACGAGCGCCTCGACAAGATCGCCGCGCTGGCGAGGTCGGCCAAGATCGTGCCGACGCAGCTGTCGTTCGTGGACATCGCCGGCCTGGTGAAAGGCGCCTCGCAGGGCGAGGGCCTCGGCAACCACTTCCTCGGCCACATCCGCGAGGTGGACGCCATCCTGCACCTCGTGCGCTGCTTCGAGGACGGCGGCGTGGTGCACGTGGCCGGACGGGTCGATCCCGCCGCCGACGCCGAGACCATCGAGACCGAGCTGTTGCTCGCCGACTTGGAGAGCCTAGAGCGCCGCAAGGGACCGCTGGAGAAGGCCGCGCGCGGCGGCGACAAGGAGGCGAAGGCCGCCTTGCCGCTCGTAACCAAGCTTCTGGATGCGCTCAAGGCGGGAACTGCGGCCGGCCGCGTACCCCTGACCGGCGAGGAAGCGCCGCTGGTGCGAGGGCTCGGATTGCTGACGTCGAAGCCTGTGCTGTACGTGTGCAACGTGTCCGAGAAGGACGCCGCCAACGGCAACGAGCACACCCGCAAGATGGAGGCGAGGGCCAAGTCCGAGGGCCGCGGCTGCGTCGTCATTTCCGCCGCGCTCGAAGCGGAAGTTGCGCAGCTCGGCGACCCCGCCGAGCAGCAGGAGTACCTGAGCTCGCTCGGACTGAAGGAGACGGGTCTTGCGCGCGTCATCCGCGCTGGTTACGCGCTGCTCGGGCTCATCACGTTCCTGACGGCAGGACCGAAGGAAGCCCGCGCCTGGACGATTGCCAAAGGCATGAAGGCGCCGGGCGCCGCCGGCCAGATCCACTCCGACCTCGAGCGCGGCTTCATCCGGGCCGAGGTGATCGCCTACGACGACTACATCAAGGCCGGCGGCGAGAGCCAGGCGCGATCCGCCGGCAAGATGCGGTCGGAAGGCAAAGAGTACGTCGTCCAGGACGGCGACGTGCTGCTGATCAAGTTCGCGGTGTAATCGCGCCCGCCGCGCTCAGGTCGTGGAGCGGATCCACTCGACGCCGCGCGGTGTCACCTTGTAGTCGGCGACGAGGGTTTGCTGCGCTTCACTGCGGCGCAACGACCCGTGCGTGCTCTCGATCGCCACGGCAAACTCCTCGTAGGGACGGCCGCGGCCGCCTTCCCACAAGTCCACGTAGGTGAACTGCAGGAGGTAGGCATTGAACATGCGCAACGTCTGCGGCCCGGATGGCGTCGCCCAGCGCAATCCGAACTCCGCCACCGTCTGGTTGCGCATGTCGGTCAGCAGCGAGCGAATCCGTTCGGCGTCGCGCTGCGTGGTTCGGAACGAGAGGTTGTGACGGGCCACGCCACCGCCGGCGTTGCGGCGCACGATCGGGTCGAAGCCGCCGACGTCGTCGACGTCCAGGTTAATGACGGAGGCGGGTCCGGCCGGCAAAACGGCCCGTGCTGCGGCGGGCGCCATGGCCAGCGCCGCAAGGATCCCGGTGACTGCTTGACGGCGACTAACGATCGCGGTAACCCCAGAACTGCTTCAACGCACATTGTGCCATGGGCCGGGCGGCATTGCGAGCCTGCCCTTGAAACAGCCCCCGTCACTAGTCCTTGAGCGCCCGAGCCTAGGCCGAGGCGAGGCGGCGCTCCCAGCGCAGTCCTTCCGGCGTGACCCAGTAGTCGGCGTTGGCGGGTCCTGTCGCGTCGGCGCGCCGCAGGTTGCCGTGGGTGCTTTCGACCACCAGGCCGAACTCGTCGTAGTTCCGGCCTTGGCCCTGCTGGGAAAGATAGGCGCATTTGTGCATGAGCACGTTGGCGTTGAACATCGTCAAGGACTGCGCAGCGCCGTTCACATTCCAATGGAGGCGTAGCTCTGGCACCGCTTGGGCGGCGATCTCATCCAGCAGCTTGAAGGCGCGGCCGGTCGAGCGGGGCTCGGTGCGGAACGCAAGATTGAGGTAGTTGTTGCCCTCGCGGTCCCGGCGCACGAGCGGATCGAAGGCGAGGAGGTCGCTCACCTCCAAGACGGCCACCGATCGCGGCACCTTGGCTAGGCCGGCAAAGGACACTGCCGGCGCGAGCGCGAGCCCGGCGGCCAGGCCCGCCAGCGCGTGCCGGCGACTGATGATGTTCGTCATTGCGTCACTCCGAACCACCCTGCCCCGTAGATGGCAACCAGCGTGCCAAGACGGAACGGCCGGGGACGGGCGCCAAGTCCGGCCTGCGCGAGCACCAAGGCGGCGCTTACGCTGCCGTGAATGTGGCGACAGTTGGAGCAGCCCTGCTCAGCGCAGAGGCAGTAGGGATGTCGGGCGGTCGCAGGAGACCTGGCGCACGAACGGACTAGCGCAAACTGGCGGCAATGTTGCCACCATCGACTGTGATGGTGGCGCCGGTGGTCCTGCGGGCCTTGGCTAGGCTTACGAACGCCTGGGCGACGTCGTCTGCCTTGACCTCGCGCTTCAGCAGGTTGCCGTCCCGCAGGTATTCCTCGACCGTTAGGCCTCGCGCGGCCGCGCGCTCCTCCATGAGAGCGGGCGACATCAGGTTCGTGCGCACGCGATCCGCGTTCACTGCATTCGAGCGGATACCGTGATCGCCGTACTCGAGGGCGTACTGCTTCATAAGGAGTAGGAGAGCAGCCTTAGGCAGGCCGTAGGGGCCAAAGTTCGGGCCCGGATTCAAGGCCTGCTTGGAGACATTGAACAGCAGCGAGCCGCCGGTGCCTTGCGCCAGCATCACACGCACCGCGTTCTGCGCCACCGTCTGGTGGGAGAAAAAGTTCAGCTCGAAACTCTCGCGCAGGATCCTGTCGGACAGCTCACCGATCTTGCCCTGCCAGGCCGCGCCGGCGTTGGAGACCACGATGTCCACGCCGCCGAACACGGTGCACACGCGATCGAAGGCGGCGCGGACGAGATCCGGCTCGGTGACGTCGCAGGCGAGCGCCAAGCCGCGCTCCTTGAAGGGCTTGGCGACGGCGGCGGCGGACGGGCCATCGCGGTCGAGGACGACGACCGCCGCCCCCTCGGCGTGGAAAGCGTGCGCGGTCGCCGCGCCGATGCCGCTGCCACCGCCCGTGATCACCGCCACTTGGCCGCCGAGCGGTGGTTCCTTCGCCTTGCCGAGCTTGGCCTGCTCGAGCGACCAGTACTCCATGTCGAACATGTCGGCCTCCGAGACGGGGCGGTAGCGCCCGATCGCCTCGGAGTCGGTGATCACGCGGACCGTGTTCTCAGCGATGTCGGCGGCGATGTGCGCCGCTGCGGGCGAGCGTCCGACGCCGAACAGCCCGAGACCGGGAACCAGCACGACCCGCGGATAGGGGTCGAGCTCGCGCTTCTCGGCCTCGCGCTTGCCGTTGTGACGAACGAAGTACGCGTGATAACGGGCGCGGAACTCGTCCACCGCCGACCACGCCGCCACGGAGAAGCCTGCGAGGCCGGGCTCGGGCATCGGCAGGATCAGCGGCCAGTTCTTGGTGCGGATGGTGTGGTCGGGCGTGACGACGCCGACCTGCGAGTAGCGCGACAGCTCGGCGCCATCCACATACTGGCGGATGGCCTGCGACGTTCGGAACGCCAGCGTGATGCGTTCGGGCTCGCCGTCCACGTCCCACGGCCGCAGCGCCAACAGTCCACGCACGACCGGCGCGACCTCGGCCGCCGACGCGACCGTAGCCGGCAGCGCCGCCGCGGCAAACACCGGCTTGCGGCCACTGGCGAGACGCTGCTCGGCGAGGGTCACCAGCCCCACCATACGCTCGTAGGACTCCTGCGCGGTGGCGCCGAAGCTGAAGATGCCGTGCTGGCGCAGGATCATCCCCTCGACCTTGGGATTCCACGCGTAGATGCGCGCAGCCGCCTGGGAGAGGTCGAAGCCCGGCTTCACGTACGGAACCAGAGCGACGCGGCCGCCGTACACCTCGTGCAGCAGCGGCTCGTCGTTCTCCTGGTCGGTGACGGAGAGCACCGCGGTTGAGTGCGTGTGGTCGATGTAGGCGTGCGGCAGGAACGCGTGCAGCAGCGTCTCGACCGACGGATTGGGCGCGGAGGGGTCGAGCAGGTTGGCGCGCTGGAACGCCACCATGTCCTCGTCGCTGAGGCGATCGAGGACGCGCAGGCGCAACAACGGATCGAGGCGAACGGCGGGCAGGCCCTGCGGCTCGATGGCGGCCATGTCCCAGCCCGAGCCCTTGACGCACAGGACTTTGACGGCGTCGCCGAGCAAATCGTTGACGCTCGTCTTCACCGAGGTATTGCCACCCCCGTGCAGCACCAGCAGCGGGTCGCGGCCCAACAGGCGCGTGGTGTAGACGCGCAGGGCGATATCGCGGTTGATGCCGTTGGCGGCGTAGCGGGCGACGTACTCGGAAGCGTCCTTGTCGGACCAGGCGGATTTCATGCGCCCACCATGCAACGTGCCTCACCCGCCGACAAGCTCGGGGTGAACCGCGTCGTCAGGCGGCCTTGCCGCGCCGTTCCGGGTAGAGCGAGAGCAGCCCGTCCTCTGACGCCTGGCAGAGGCCGCGCTCGGTGATGAGGCCGGTGACCAGGCGCGCGGGCGTCACGTCGAAGGCGAAATTCGCCGCCGGCGTGCCGTCTGGGACGATCTGCACCGTGGTGATGCCGCCGTCGTCGTCGCGCCCGGTGATGCGGGTGAGTTCGTGGCCGGCGCGCTCCTCGATCGGGATCTCGGCAACGCCGTCCTGCACCGTCCAGTCGATGGTCGAGTGCGGCAGCGCGACATAGAACGGCACGCGGTTGTCGTGGGCCGCCAGCGCCTTCAAGTACGTGCCGATCTTGTTGCAGACGTCGCCGCGCGCCGTCGTGCGGTCGGTGCCGACGATGCAGAGGTCGACGCGGCCGTGCTGCATCAGGTGGCCGCCGACGTTGTCGGCGATCACCGTGTGCGAGATGCCATGGCGACCGAGCTCCCAGGCGGTGAGCGAAGCGCCCTGGTTGCGCGGACGCGTCTCGTCCACCCATACGTGGACGCCGAGGCCGGCGTCGTGCCCCATGTAAATGGGCGCCAGCGCCGTGCCCCAGTCGACGCAGGCGAGCCAGCCGGCGTTGCAGTGGGTTAGCACCTCGACCGTGCCCTTCTTGCTGGCGATCTGCTGGAAGATCTTCAGGCCGTGCTCGCCGATGGCGCGGCAGGTGGCGACGTCATCGTCGCAGATGACGCCGGCTTCCACGAACGCGGCGGCGGCGCGCTCCTTGGGCGGCAAGGGGCGCACGCGGGCGCGCACCCGATCGAGCGCCCAGCGCAGGTTGATGGCGGTCGGCCGCGTCGCCAGCAGGATCTGGTAGGCGCGCGCCAGGGTGTCGTCACCCGGGTCGGCGCGCAGCGCCAGCCACAGGCCATAGGCGGCGGTGGCGCCGATGAGAGGCGCGCCGCGCACCTGCATGGTCTGGATGGCGCGCACGGCATCGTCCACCCTGCACAGGCGCAGGGTGACGAACTCGTGCGGTAGCCGGGTCTGGTCGATGATCTCGACCGAAGCGCCGTCGGCGCCGGGCCAGATGGTGCGGTAGTGCTTGCCTTGGACCTTCATTGGACCGCGATAAGTGGGTTACTCGCCGTCGAATTCAACCAGGGCCTGGACGTTCACGCCCATCTGCTCGATGCGCCTGCGGCCGCCGAGGTCGGGCAGGTCGATGACAAAGGAGCAGCCGACGATGTTGGCGCCGGCCTGGCGCAGCAGCTGGATGGCGGCGAGGGCGGTGCCGCCCGTGGCGATGAGGTCGTCGACCAGCAGCACCGACTGGCCCTTGGTGATGGCATCCTTGTGGATCTCGATGCGGTCGCGGCCGTACTCCAGCTCGTAGTCGACGCCGATCGTCTCCCAGGGCAGCTTGCCCTTCTTGCGCACCGGGATGAAGCCGACCGAGAGCTGGTGGGCGACGGCGCCGCCAATGATGAAGCCGCGCGCCTCGATGCCGGCGACCGCGTCGATGCGCCGCCCCGCGTGCGGCTGCACGAGGTCGTCGACCAGCTTGCGGAAGCCGAAGGCGTCCTGCAGCAAGGTGGTGATGTCGCGGAAGACGATGCCGGGCTTCGGATAGCCGGGGATCGATCGGATGCGCGCCTTGAGCGGCACCAGCGACGCAGGCACGCCCGCGTGCGCCACCGGCCGCTGGCGCGCCGGCGCTTTCGCCTTGGCCTTGCCGTGGGCCTTGGCTGGCTTGGCGGCGGGCGCTCTCTTCTTCGCCGCCGGCGCCTTCCTGGCGGACTTCTTCGCTGCAGCCATCCCCCTGCTCCCCTTACTTCGTTTGCGCCGCGAGGGCGCGGCGGGCCACCGCGTCGAGCATCTTGAGCATAGCCGGGTCGCGGGCCGCCGGCGCGGTGATCAGCGCCGTGTCGAGCACGCGGTCGCAGCCGTGCGGGCACGGCGTCAGCCGGTCCTTGAGCAACGGCACGAACTCGCGCACCAGGTCGCAGGCGTTCTTGGCGTTCTCCAAGAGGACACGGATGATGTCGGCGACCTGGACGTGGTCATGGTCCGGGTGCCAGCAGTCGTAGTCGGTGACCATGGCGACAGTGGCGTAGCAAAGCTCGGCTTCGCGGGCGAGCTTCGCCTCCGGCATGTTGGTCATGCCAATCACGTGGCAGCCCCACGTGCGGTAGACCTCGGACTCGGCAAGGGACGAGAATTGCGGCCCCTCCATGGCGAGATAGGTGCCGCCGCGCACGACCTTCAGGCCGACGGCCTGTGCCGCCTTGTAGGCGGCGTCGCCGACGCGCGCACAGACTGGATGCGCCATCGAGACGTGCGCCACCATGCCGGTGCCGAAGAAGCTCTTCTGGCGGTGGATGGTGCGGTCGATGAACTGGTCCACGACCACGAACGTCCCGGGCGACAGCTCCTCGCGGAACGAGCCCACAGCGGAGAGTGAGACGATGTCGGTGACGCCGACGCGCTTCATGGCGTCGATGTTGGCGCGGTAGTTGATGCCGCTGGGCGACAGCCTGTGGCCGCGCCCGTGTCGCGGCAGGAACACCACCGGCTGGCCGCCGAGCTCGGCGAACAGGAAGTCGTCGGAAGGATCCCCGAACGGCGTGGCGACCTTCTGCCAGCGCATGTTGGTCAGGCCGGGCACCTCGTAGAGGCCCGAGCCGCCGATCACTCCAATCAGCCGCTTAGACGCCCCTTGGGGAGGCTGTGCCTGCCGTGCCGATGCCATGCGTCCTCGCCCGAAAAACCGCACGGAGTATCGGGCATCGGGCGGCGCGGGGAAAGCCGCGCGGCGATTTCGCGGGGGCCCTGCGGCCTGGTTCGGCTGGCCCGGCTCAGGGCAGCTGCGCGCAGCGGGCCACCGTGGGACCCAGGAGCGAGGCGCAAAGGGCCTTGGTCGGGGCGCCCTTGCCGGCGAACTCGGAGAGGATGAATGCGGCCAGGCCGTCGGCGTGGCGCTTGGTTAGCTGGGCCGCCCCCGCTTCCGGCGCCTGGTTGCCAATCTGCGCGCGTGTCATGCCGTAGCAGCGCGCGTCGGTGTAGGCGCGCGGATCGAAGTACGGCATGCCGGTGCCGGGGCGGCCGCACAGGATCACCTCGGACAGCTGCTCGGCGGTGAGCGTCGTCTCGCGCAGGTTGTCGCCCTTGGGCGCGCGGGGGTCCTCCTGCACGCCGTCGCCCATCCAGCCGTGGCAGTCAGCGCATTTGGCGCCGGTGAGCCACACGCCCTTGCCGAAGGCGGCGTCTTGCGCCGACGCCATGCCGGGCATGCCGAGCGACGCGACGAGGGCGAAGCCACCCACGATGAACAGGTTCCGCAAGCCGGTCATGACGCATCCTCCCAGAGCGATGCCGAGGTCGCCGCGAGTCTACCGTTGCCGCGCCGGGCGGTTCAACGGCTGCCCCGGTGGGGTATTTGCCCGATGGCGGCGAGAAGGTCGTCGGGAAAGGCCCGGCGGCGGCGCGAAGGCGCGACTAGTGCTGGTCGCGCCAGACGGCACGCTTCACCGCGTACAAGAGGCCGGTGAGCAACAACAGGTAGACCAGCACACCGAGGCCCATGCGGTGGCGTACCGGCAGGTAGGGCTCGGCCGCCCAGGCGAGGAACTGCAAGACGTCGCGCGCCATCTGGTCGACCGTGGCGGGCGTGCCGTCGGCGTACTGCACCATGCCGTCGAGCAGCGGCTGCGGCATGGCGATCTGGCGACCGGGGAAGTACCGGTTGTAGTTCATGCCCGGGGCGAACTCGACGTCGGGCGACGGGTCGCCGTAGCCCGTCAGCAGCGAGTAGACGTAGTCGGCGCCACGCAGGCGGGCCTTGTACATGAGGGACAGATCGGGCGGGTACGCGCCGCCGTTGGCGAAGCGCGCCGCCTGCTCGTTGGCGAACGGCGGCACGAAGCGATCGGCGAGCCCAGCGGGGCGCATGAAATAGGCGCCGGTCTCATCCGGACCGTCGCGCACTTCGTGGCTCGCCGCGATCGCCTTGGCCTCGTCCCCGGTGAGGCCGATCTCGAGGAGATTGCGGTAGGCGACAAAGCGCAGCGAATGGCAGGTGCCGCATGAGTCGAGGTAGACCTGCAGGCCGCGGCGCGCGGCCGGCAGGTCGAACGTGCCGAACAGGCCATCGAACGACCACTGAACCCGCTTGGGCGGATCGGCCTCGTCGGCGGCATGGACGGCGGCCGGCGCGAGCGCCGCGAGCAACAGGGCGACCCCCACCAAGCGGCGCATCAGTGGCCCCCTCCGCTGCTGGCCCCATGGCTCGCGCTGGGCGCGACCCCGACCTGCGGCAGCTTGCGCGCCTTCTTGCGCTTGTTCTCCTCGAGTACCGCGGTGGCGATCGAATCGGGCAAAGGCGTCGGACTCTCGAGCTTGCCGACGATCGGCAGCAGCACCAGGAAGTGCACGAAGTAATAGACGGTCGCCAACTGGCCGATGGTGATGAACATGCCCTCGGGCGGGCTGCCGCCGACCCAGCCGAGGATCAGCACGTCGGCGAGGAAGATCCAAAACAGTTGCTTGTAGATCGGACGGAAGCGCGCCGAGCGCACCTTGGAGGTGTCGAGCCAAGGCACCGCGAACAGCACCAGCAACGCCAAAGCCAGCGCGATGACGCCGCCCAGCTTGTCGGGGACCGCGCGCAGGATGGCGTAGAACGGCAGGAGGTACCATTCCGGCACGATGTGCGCCGGTGTCTGCAGCGGGTCGGCCGGGATGTAGTTGTCCGGCTCGCCGAGCATGTTCGGCGCGTAGAACACCAGCAAGGCGAACACGATGAGGTATATGCCGAAGCCGAACAGGTCCTTGACCGTGAAGTACGGATGAAAGGGCAGGATGTCCTGGGGGCCCTTGATGTCGATGCCCAAGGGGTTGTTCGAGCGGTGCTGGTGCAGCGCCCAGATGTGGACGATGGCGAGGCCGGCGATCACGAACGCAAGCAGGTAGTGCAGGCTGTAGAAGCCGCGCAGCAGCACCTCGCCAACCGTGAAGCCGCCCCACAGCCACAGCAAGAGCTCGTCGCCGATGATCGGCATGGCGCCAAACAGGTTGGTGATGACGGTGGCGCCCCAATAGCTCATCTGACCCCAGGGCAGCACGTAGCCCATGAAGGCCGTGGTGATCATGAGGATGAGCATGATCAGCCCGAGCCACCACAACAGCTCGCGCGGATACTTGTAGGAGCCGTAGTAGAGGTTGCGGAACAGGTGGATGTAGACGACGGCGAAGAACAGCGACGCGCCGTTGGCGTGGGCGTAGCGGAACAGCCAGCCGTAGTTCACGTCGCGCATGATGCGCTCGACCGAGGCGAACGCGCCGTCCGCGGTCGGCACGTAGTGCGCGGCAAGCACGATGCCGGTGAGGATCTGGATCACCAGCGCGATGCCGGCGAGCGAGCCGAAGTTCCAGAAGTAGTTGACATTCTTCGGCGTCGGGTAGTTGGTGCCGACGGCGTTGTTGATCCAGTTGAAGATCGGCAGACGGTATTCGACCCAGCCCAGCACGCCGAGGAGCTTGATCTCGTTGTGCAGGAGATGTTCGTCGTCGTGGCCGGCCATGTCGCCCCCGCCTCTAGCCGATCTTGACCAGCGTGGGGCTCAGGAACTCGTAGCCCGGCACCTCGAGGTTGCGCGGCGCCGGACCCTTGCGCACGCGCGCCGACGAATCGTAGTGCGAACCGTGGCAGGGGCAGAAGTAGCCGCCGAAGTCACCCTTGGGATCGGAGTCCTTGACCCCGAGCGGGATGCAGCCGAGGTGCGTGCAGATGCCGACGACGATCAGCCACTCGGGTTTCTGCGCGCGATCCTCGTCGCGTTGCGGGTCCCGCAGGTCGCCGAGGTTGACGGCGCGCGCCGCCTGGATCTCGTCGGGCGTGCGACGGCGGATGAACACCGGCTTGCCGCGCCACTTCACCGTCAGGGCGTGCCCGGGCTGGATGTCGGAGATGTCCACCTCGAGGGACGCCACCGCGAGAACGTCGGCGGCCGGATTCATCTGATCGATGAAAGGCCACGTGGCGACAGCCGCGCCCACCGTGGAAAAAGCACCCGTCGCGATGTAAAGGAAGTCGCGCCTGGACCCGTCGTCGCCTTTCGGCTCCGCCGTCATCGGTACCCCTAATCCCGAGCCAACGAAGGCGCGGTTACGCCCCAACACCGCAACGGGCAGAGACATCTCATGTTTGCCCTGTCTGTGTCTAGACAAGTGCTGACGGAACTGGGCTTTTTCCGCCCCGTTTGGGCTAGAGTCCGAACGCCCGGGGACACTATGACGCACCCGCGTCGCCTTCCGGGCACTATCCCAGTGCGGAGCTAATGCAGGCGTGAGACTCGTCGAAACCCCGCGCGGCGGGAAGCCGCCGGCCGTGACCCCCGAAGAGCGCAAGACGCGCGCCGCGGCGTGGTTCCGCGAGCTGCGCGACCGCATCTGCGCCGAGTTCGAGCGCATCGAGGACGAGTTCGCCGGCCAGGGCAAGGATCTGCCGGCCGGCCGCTTCGCTCGCACCGCCTGGGATCGCCCCAACGAGACGGGTGGCGGTGGCGGCGGCGTCATGTCGATCCTGCGCGGGCGCGTGTTTGATAAGGTCGGCGTCAATTTCTCCGAGGTGATGGGCGAATTCAGCCCCGAGTTCGCGCGTCAGATGCGCGGGGCCAATGAGGACCGCCGCTTCTGGGCGTGCGGCATCTCGCTGGTGGCGCACATGCGCTCGCCGCTGGTGCCCGCCGTGCACATGAACACCCGCCACATCGTCACCACCGTGTCTTGGTTCGGCGGCGGCACCGACCTCACGCCGATCTATCCGAACGACGCCGACACCGCGACCTTCCACGCTGCGCTGCGCGAGGCGTGCGAGCGCTACGACCGCGAGGCGTACGAGCGCTTCAAGCGCTGGTGCGACGAGTATTTCTACCTGCCGCACCGCAAGGAGCCGCGCGGCGTCGGCGGCATCTTCTACGACAACCTCGACTCCGGCGACTGGTCGCGGGACTTCGCCTTCACCCAGGACGTGGGCCGGGCGTTCCTTTCGACCTATCCGAAGATCGTGCGGTCGCACATGCACGAGCCGTGGACCGCGGAGCAGCGCGAGTACCAGCTGGTGCGCCGCGGCCGCTATGTCGAGTTCAACCTCCTGTACGACCGCGGGACGCAGTTCGGACTGAAGACCGGCGGGAATACCGAGGCGATCCTCATGAGCTTGCCGCCCGAAGTGAAATGGCCCTAAGAGGCGGGCTCGCCGCCGCCATCGTGCTGCTGGCTGGTGCGGCGCTCGCCGATCCGCTCGCCGATTTCCTGGCCGACTGCATAGCCTCGCGCCAGCGCGCCTGCCTGGTGGAGACCGTCATCGGCGAGGCGATGGCGCGCACCGATGCCGCCGACCAGATTGGCGCATTGTCCGCGGTCGCCAAGCTGTTGGCGGCGTCCGGCGACGCGGCCGGAGCGTTGGCGCTCCTGCAGCGCAGCGAGATGGTCGCCGAGGCTATCCCGGAGCCCTTCCTGCGCGACGACGCGCGCGTCATACTTGTCCAGGGCTATGCCGACGCAGGCGCGTTCCAGGCGGGGCTTAAGGCCACCGAACGCATCGAGGACCCTGGGCAGCGCGAATTTGCGCGCAGCAACGTGGCCATCGCCGCGGCGGACGCGGGCGACATTGCCACCGTCGAGTTGCTTCTACCGGAAGCCAACCTCCAGCTCGGCGACGAGTTGCGCGAGAGCCTGCTGGACGCGTTCGGCGAGGCCGACGAGTGGCCGCGCGTGATCGAGGTGGCGCGCGAGCTGGTGTTCTGGAACCCCGACATCGCCCGCTGGCTGATGGGCGAGCTGGTGGCGCGCGGCTACCTCGAGGACGCCCTTGCGCTCCGCGACCGCATCGACGTCATCGGCCTGCGCGAGTTCGCCGTGCGCGGTGTCATCGACGGCTTCATCCGCCGCCACGAGTACCTGATCGCCCGCCACATCGCCGGCCAGTCCCAGAATCCGTACCACTCGGACAGCGCCCTGGTGGACATCGCCACCGCGATGGCGCGCGAAGGTGACATCGCCGGCGCCGAGGCGATCATCGCCGTCATCAAGGACGGCGAGACGCAGGGGGACGGCCTAGTGCGTCTGGCCACCGAGCTCGCTGCCCGCGGCGACTACGCAGCGGCGCTCGCGGTCGGCCGGCGCGCCGAAACCGACCCGCCTCCGGCGCGCGATGCCGCCACCACCCAACGCCTGCCGCGCCTCATCTATGACGCCATCGCCCGCGCCCAGGCCGCCGGCGGCGACGCATCCGGAGCGCTCGCCACGGCACGGCGCATCAGCGATCGCACCGAACGCAACGTCACCCTGCATGCGGTCGCCGCGCAGCGCATCGACGTCGGTGACTTTGGCACCGCGGCGGCCATCTTCGACGAGTTCCTAGCCGGAACGGCGCCGGTGGCGGCCCCGGTTTTGCGCGATGCCGCGCGCGACGCCGGCCGCATGCACGACGTCGGGCGGGCGACCCGCCTGACCCAGCTGCTGAGCGACCCCGCCGACCGGGCCAATACGCTGTTGCGGGCGGCGATGCAGGCGGCGGACGAGGCCGAGCCCTACGCGGCGCTGCTGAATGCCGCGGCTGAGACCATCGCAACCATCGCCAACCCGCGCCAGCGTCAGTCCGCCAACGGAAACCTGGCCGTGCTGCGGGCGCGCGCGCGTCAGGCGCCCGAGGCGGCGGGCCTGCTCGCCGGGCTCGGGGACGCCGACCGCAGCAGGGCGCTGCTCTCGCTCGCCTTCCCGCGCCTGCAGCCGCTTCCCTAGCGGCCCGTCATCCACAGGCAAGACTTGCCCCCCGGCATCGCGCGAGGGTCGCAATTGCACCCCTTCCCGCCCCGGAAAGCCGCGAAATCTTTGGATTTCCGAGGGATGCGAGTCGCCCCGCCATGGCTCGCCGCTTGAGTGCGTGAACAGCAAACAGGCCAGCGACTAACCCCCGGAGCAGGCGGCCCCCATGAGCAGAACCCCGACCGTTATGGCGAAGGACCAGTCGCGCGTGACCCATACGGCCACCGCCGCCCCCCGCCCCGACGATTCCCGCTCGCGGGCCATGAGCGTGGCGCAGGAGCGCCTCAATCACGAGGGGCTGGCCGAGGTGCGGCTGCCGGTTCCCGACCCGCGCCAGATCTACGACCTGCGCCGCATCGCGGCGCGCTATGACCTGCGCTCCATGTCCGGCACCGACGCGGTGCGTCTCGCCTCGGACCTCGTCGCCTGCGGATTCGAGGAGGCGGATGCGCTGGCGCTGACGCTGCCGATCTCGAGCCGTAACCTGATGAGCAAGATGGGCAAGGTCGCCCGCGCCCCGCGCATCGAGAGCTGGACCGACCTCATGCTGCATCACGTGCAGCAACTGCACGGCGCCCGCGGCGTGGACCGCAAGCGCCTCGACCAGCTCGCCCGCATGGTGGCGCTTTCGGAAGTGCTCGCCGAAGCAGAGCAGGAAGAGTAAGTCCCACTACGCTCCCGCGAGTGTCCGCAACTTCGCGAGGCACTCGCTGCGGGAGGCCACAAAGCCTCCCTCCATCCACCACCGCCGCACCGCTTCCAGCAGGTCACCGACCCGCGGCCCGCGCTCGATCCCGAGCGCCAGCACGTCCTCGCCACCCAGCGGGAAGGTAGGCTTGCGCCACCCGCGCGCCGTCTCGAGCAGGCCCCGGAAGGCCGGATCGCCAATCCTACCGCCCGCCTCCGCCCAGCGCAGGTAGATCTGATCGAGGAAGGCCTCGCTCCCATCGCGATAGAGCGCCCTGCGCACCGTTGCGGCATCGGGAGAGGGAGGAATCGCCGCGGTGGCCGCCGCAACCAGACGGACGCGGTCGCGATTCGACAGCTTGAGGCGGAACGCCACCTGCTCCGGCTTGGCGACATCCGGGCCGAGCACGGCGGACAGGCGGCGGATGGGATCGGGAGCGTCGGTGTCGACGCGGGTGAGCGCGCGCAGGCGCTCGAAGTCGCTCGCCTCGGACAGAACCTCGGCCAGCACAGCGTATTCCTGCATCAACGACAGCACCGTGGCCGGATCGGGCGCCGCCAGCAGGCGCAGCAGCTCGTGGGCAACGCGTTCCACCGAAAGGATCGCCATCCCCTTGGCATGCATGCGGCACGCCTGCAGCGCGCCGACGTCCGCCGGCGGCTTGCCGTAATGCGCGTAAATGCGGAAGAAGCGCAACACGCGCAGGTAGTCTTCCTCGATGCGGCGGGAGGGCTCGCCGACGAAGCGCACCTTGCCCGCGCGCAGGTCGGGAATGCCGTCGGTCGGGTCGTACAGCGTTCCGTCGCCGTCGCAATAGATGGCGTTGAGGGTGAAGTCGCGCCTGTTCGCGTCGGCGACCCAGTCGTCGGTGAACTCGACGCGCGCCTTGCGGCCCATGGTCTCGACGTCGCGCCGCAAGGTGGTGACCTCGAAGGGCCGCCCATCGGCCACCGCGGTGATGGTGCCGTGATCGATCCCGGTTGGGATCGCCTTGATGCCCGCCGCCTCGAGCAGCTGGATCACCGTTGGCGGCGCGTGCGGCGTGGCAATGTCGATGTCTTTCACCGCGCGGCCGAGCACGGCGTCGCGTACGCATCCGCCGACAAATCGCGCGGCGGCGTGCTGCCCCGTCAACGCCGCCAGCACCGCGAGTGTCGCGGGCGCGCTCATCCACGGCTGCAGCGGCAGCTTGCCGGCGGGCACCACCGGCGAGCTAGGCGTCGTCGCAGCGCAGCTCGGCAGGCACGAGCTGGCCGTCGACCATGCGGCTGGGGATGTACGTGCAGTCGGCGTCGAAGCCGTCGAAGATTGCGGCGACGATGAAGCCGAGCAAGACCAGCCCGAGGCCGGCGGCGGTCAGCCAAACCAGGGGCGCGTCGCGCCAGCCGGGCTCGTTCTCGTGCCCGCGCAGCCGGCGCCGCGCGACCGCGAGCCATCCTGCGTACACCGCAAACGGCAACAGGAACAGGATGGCGTAGCGGAGGAGCTTGCCGATCACGCCCGCGTCTCCGCCGGTTCGTGCAGCGTCCGTTTGGCACCTTCCGCACCGGACAGGCTGAGCAGGATGGCAGCCGTAGCGCCCCAGATGCGGCGCCCCTGATAGGGAAGCAGGTAATGCTTGCGGCTGCGGCCGCGCAGCACTGCCTCCTCCTGCACGTAGTTGGCCGGGTCGAGCACGTGCCCGAGCGGCACCTCGAATGCTTGGGAGACCTCCGCCGCCGCGAGCCGCAAGGCAGCGGGCGGCCGCACCAGCGCAACCACCGGCGTGACGTGGAAACCGGTGCCGGTCAGGACAGCGGGCAGACAGCCAAGGACCTCGATGCGCCCGGATTCGATGCCGACCTCCTCCCAGGTCTCACGCAGAGCGGCGCCAACGGGGTCGCGGTCGCTGACGTCGATGCGGCCGCCGGGCAGGCTGATGTGCCCCGCGTGGTCGGCCAATGTCGCTGCCCGCACGGTCAACAGCACGCTCAGCTGTTCGCCGCGTTGCAGCAGCGGGACGAGCACTGCCGCCGGTATGGCGGCGGCATCCCGGAGTGCGCCGGGTGTCCCGAGCGGCGGCGGCAGCAGCCGCCTGCGGACACGATGCAGGAGGGCTTCGCTCATGGCCTGGCCTAGACATAGCACCCTTTGCCGTGGCCGCGGGTCAGCCAAGCACCACGCATATTTGTGACGTTAGAACGTGCCCAGCGGGTCGCCGCACCCAGCTAGGCAAGGATACCTCGTGTCGCCTTGAGTCTGGCCAGCCTGCGCTAAGAACTGCACATGGCCGAGCGTGAGAGAGATGCGACCGTGACAGACCGCCTGCTGATTGTCGACGACCAGCCGCAGTTCGGCGACATCATCGCCAAGGTCGGCCGGTCGGTCGGCTTCGACGTGAAGGCGACCGAGCGGGCCAACGAGTTCCGCCGCCTGCTGGACTCCTTCCAGCCGACCGTCGTCACCATCGACCTGGTCATGCCGGAAACGGACGGCATTGCCCTGTTGCGCGAGCTCGCCGCGCATCGCTGCAAGGCCAGCATTCTTGTGACCAGCGGGCTCGACGTGCGGACCTTGAGCTGGGCCGAGACGCTCGGGCGCGAGCTCGGCCTCAAGCTGGCGGGGGTGATCCCGAAGCCGGTGCGGGTCGCCGAGCGGCGCACGCTGCTCGAGGGACTGAAAAGCCCGCAGTCCAGCACAACCGGAACCGCAAACTAGCGGCGGGTTGGGCGTCCGCCCGGCCTACCTCGGCTGCAGCGCTGGCGGAACTTTTCCGCAGGCGCCATCTTCCATGCTCGGTAAATCGATTCTTGGAGGCGCCGCCATGAGGCTGCAGGCTTCGCTTCGCACTGCTTTGTTTGCCGCTGCGCTGTGCGCGCCGCTGGCGTTCACCAACGCACCCGCCATCGCCCAGTCGCCCACGATGGACGACGCTTGGACCGAGATCCTGCGCGAGAAGGGCGTATCGCGGAATGCAACCCTCAATCGCCGCGTGGAGCGCGTCGCGGCGCGTGTGCTCGACGCGGCGGACCAAAACCCGCGCGAATGGGAGTTCGCGGTCATCCAGGACGACACCCCGAACGCATTCGAACTGCCCAACGGCAAGATCGGCGTGCACACCGGCCTTTTCAACGTCGCCAGGACGGACGACGAGCTCGCCGCCATCGTCGCCCACGAAGTCGTCCACGTAACGCAGGAGCACGGACGCCAGCGCATGACGCGCTCGGCGCTCGTCGAACTGGGCTTGGGTATCCTCGGGGCAGCTTTCGACATTGACCCGAACATGGCGCGGCTTGCCGCGGGCGCGGCAACCCTCAGCCTAGTGCTGCCGTTCAGCCGCAACCAGGAAACGCAGGCCGACGAGGTCGGGCTGCGCTACATGGCGCGGGCCGGCTATGACCCGCGCGCGGCGGTGCAGATCTGGCGCAAGTTCGAGGAGCAGGGCGAGGGACCGCCGGAATTCCTGGCGACGCATCCCTCGCACGGTAACCGTGCCGCGACGCTTGAGGCCATGCTGCCCGAAATCATGCCGATCTATCGCGAGCACGCGCCCGCCCGTGAGCGGCAGCAGGACCCAGACGAGCGGGAATGGCGGCTGCGCATCAACTGAAGCGCTAGCGTTGCCGCGGTGCCCGCCCAAAAAAGGCGGGCTCCACCGCGTCGCGCGGCGCTCCAACTGCAACATTTCTTTACCAAGGCCCGAGTCGCGACTGCCGCGTGCGGCGTGGTACAAAGCCCCTCCCCCGGCAGCCACGGCGGCCGGGATCGCGGTGGACGGACCATTCGTCCTGCGCGTGCACTGGCCGGCACCCCGGTAGGGCCCGGGTCGCCGGCGCCGATCCCGACAACCCGCGCGGAGCACCTATCCCGTGAGCGTTCGCAAAGACGGCCTGTCTACCGGACGCATGGCGTCCGGCCCCGAAGCAACCGTGGCAGAGGTCGATCAGGTCGGCGAGCGCCTTGCCGAGGTGAAGAAGCGCATCGGCGAAGTCATCTTCGGCCAGCGCGAGGTGGTCGAGGAGACCCTCATCACCCTGCTCGCCGGCGGCCATGCCCTACTCATCGGCGTGCCCGGTCTCGCCAAGACGCGGCTGGTCGAGACGCTCGGCACCGTGCTAGGCCTTTCCGCCAAGCGCGTGCAGTTCACCCCCGACCTGATGCCCGCCGACATCATCGGCTCGGAGGTGCTGGAGGAGACCGACACGGGCAGGCGCTCCTTCCGCTTCATCCAGGGACCGGTGTTCTGCCAGCTGCTGATGGCGGACGAGATCAACCGCGCCAGCCCGCGCACGCAGTCGGCGCTGCTGCAGTCGATGCAGGAGCGCGAGGTTTCGGTGGGCGGACACCGCCACGCGCTGCCGCATCCGTTCCACGTGCTGGCGACGCAGAACCCGCTCGAGCAGGAAGGCACCTACCCGCTGCCGGAGGCGCAGCTCGATCGCTTCCTGCTGCAGGTGGACGTCAGCTACCCCGATCTCGACGCCGAGCGGCAGATGCTGCACGCAACGACCGGCACGGCAGATGTGAAGCCGACCCTCGCCATGACCGCGGACCAATTCGAGGCGACGCAGCGACTGGTGCGCCGCATCCCCGTCGGCGACAAGGTGGTGGAGGCGATCCTAACGCTGGTGCGCAACGGCCGCCCCGAAAGCTCTTCCTTCGAGCAGGTGCGCAAGCACGTGGCGTGGGGCCCCGGGCCGCGCGCCAGCCAGGCGCTCACGCTGGCCGCGCGCGCCCGTGCCCTCATGGACGGGCGCCTGTCGCCGTCCACGGAGGACGTGCTGGCGCTGGCGCCGCCGGTGCTGCGCCACCGCATGGCGCTCAACTTCTCGGCCCGCGCCGACGGCGTCACCTTGGAGAGCGTGATCGCGCTCCTCTGCCAACCGCTGACCTGAGCCGGCAAGCACCGTGGCCGACGTTTTGGTTGGTCAAGAACGCGCCCAGGACGCGACGCGCGGAGCGGTCCGCCAACGCGCCGAAGAGCTGGCGTCCACGCTGCCGCCGCTGCTGGTGGCCGCGGAACGCGTGGCTATGACGGTCGCCCAAGGCGTGCATGGCCGCCGTCGCGTCGGTCCCGGCGAAAGCTTCTGGCAGTTCCGCCGCTACGAGCAGGGCGACGCAGCCACCGTCATCGACTGGCGCCAATCGGCCAAGTCCGACCGCCTCTTCGTGCGCCAGCAGGAATGGGAAGCGGCGCAGAGCGTGTGGCTGTGGCGGGACAACTCGCCGTCGATGCACTTCCGCTCCAACTTCGCGCCGACGCAGAAGGTCGATCGCGCGACGCTGCTGCTCGTCGCGCTCGCCGCGCTCCTTGTGCGCGGCGGCGAGCGCATCGCGCTGTTGGGCGAAGGCCGCCTGCCCGGCAGCGGCCGCGGCGCCCTGACGCGCGTCGCCG
>Ga0194132_10002742_pt1 | contig 32407 bp, 39 predicted proteins | sample TA2KigOf80mmetaG_FD_148612 | JGI IMG/M metagenome (GOLD analysis project Ga0194132, IMG submission 148612) | Freshwater microbial communities from Lake Tanganyika, Tanzania - TA2015054 Kigoma Offshore 80m | ecosystem: Environmental > Aquatic > Freshwater > Lake | place: Tanzania: Lake... | reverse complement strand
AGGTGCTACATGAACATGCGGCCACTCTATCAGCCGCAGGTCCCACAATCCGGAGCCGCCGCCTGATCAAATGTGCGAAAGATTCTGGACAGGACCTCGCAAGCGCCTCGCGTTTTCTCCCCGATCACCTCGCGTTGAAGGGAGCCCAGCCATGCTCAAGCTCGTGATCGTCACCGCGTCGGTCGCCGTCGCGTCCTTCGCCATCGCACAGACCACACCGCCGGGGCCGCCGCCGCCGACCGTCGCGGGTCCGAAGGCAGCCGTTCCAGGCCAGCCCTCGACCGCGCAAGCACCCGCGCCGGCAGCGCCGACACAGACGGTGCCCGGCACCGTGCTGACGCCGAACCCCGCGAACTCCACCGCCGAGGTTCCGGCGACGCCGAAGATCCCGCCGGGCGCGCCGGTCGCCGGCGCCAATTCCTTCACCGAGTCCCAGGCCAAGGCGCGCATCGAAGCGCGCGGCTTCACCAATGTGAGCGGGCTCAAGAAGGACGACAAATCCATCTGGCGCGGCACGGCGATGAAGGACGGCAAGTCCGTCTCCATCGCGCTCGACTACCAGGGCAACGTCGTCGCGAACTAGACGCACGAGGAGGAGCTTTCCATGCCGAGAGTCTATCCCGGTCTTTACGACCGCTACGACGATGCGACGCGTGCCGTCGCCGATCTCCGCGCCGCCGGCGTTCCGTACGAAGACATCAGCCTGATCGGCCGCGACCCCGATGGCCGTTACGAACCCATTCCCGCCGAATCCACGCCGGCCGGCACCGGCGCCAAGATCGGTACCGTCATCGGCGGCGGCGCCGGGCTCCTCACCGGGCTTGGCATCATGGCGATACCCGGCGTGGGCCCGGTGGTCGCCGCTGGCTGGCTGGTCTCGACTATCGCGGGAGCCGCGGCCGGCGCGGTTGCCGGTGCCGCCACCGGCGGCATCATCGGTGCGCTGACCCATCACGGCGTCAGCGAGGAGCACGCGCATGTCTATGCCGAGGGCGTGCGCCGCGGCGGCACGCTGGTGACCGCGCGCGGCGAGGAAGCGCTCGGCCCCATGGTCGATCCGATCTACCGCCGCACCGGCGCGATCGACCCCGAGGAACGCGCGCGACTGTACAAGAGCGGCGGCTGGGAACGCTTCGACCCCGACGCGCCGCCCTATTCGTCGGAAGAAGCCGAGGCCGAGCGCAACAGGTATAAGCGCGCGGCGGAGTAAAGAGTAAGGCCGCGGACCCCGAGCTTGATGGCGAAATGCTCCCGCTACGATGCTGCGCATCGAGCCGCCGCATTTCGCCGCTCGGGGAAGTCCGAGCCGCGAGCGCGGACTGTGAGCTAAGGCGGCAGGCGCGCTCTTGCGCACCGAGAGACTTAGCGAAGCGGGACGCATCAAGCGAGCGACCGTGGCCTTCAGGCGGCCGGCAGCAACAACCTCGCCCGCAACCCCGGATCGTTGTCTTCAAGCACCAGCGATCCACCATGCAGCCGCGCGACGGCGGCGACCAGGCTCAGGCCGAGCCCTGAGCCGACGGTGTTTCGCGCCGCGTCGCCGCGGAAGAAGCGCTCGGTAACGCGCGGCTTCTCCTCATCTGGAATGCCCGGCCCGCGATCGGATACCGCAATCTCGATCTGCGTATCCCGACGTGACACCGAGAGCGTGACCGCGCTCTCCGGCGGAGCCACCTTGGCGGCATTGTCGAGAAGATTGCCGATCGCCTGCGCGATCAGGAAGGGATCGCCCTCCAGGCCCAGGCTCTCCGGCGCTTCGAGCGCGAGGCTGGCACCCCTTTCTTCGATGATCGGCCGGTAGAGCTCCGCCGCCTCCTCCGCCACGGTCCTGATGTCGACGCGGCTGAAGCCGGAGCGGCGCAGGCCGGAGTCGATCTCCGCCAGCCGCAGCAATGCGTTGAAGATCTCGATGACGCGATCGACGTCGGCAACCGCATCCTGGACCTCTTCGAACGCCGCTTCCGAATGCGGGCGCCGGCGCAGCAGGCTTTCGAGACGGCCGCGCAGCTCGGCCAGCGGCGTACGCAGATCATGCGCGATCGCATGGCTGGTCGATTGCAGGCCTTCGACCAGCTGCTGGATCTGGTCCAGCATGCCGTTGATGATCACCGCGAGCTGGTCGAACTCGTCGCCCGGCGCTCGATGCGTCGGCAGGCGCCGCGCGAGGTCGCCCGTCACGATCTCCGAGGCGGTGCGGTTGATCACCTCGATGCGCGCGAGCGCGGCACGGCGCACGAGGAAGCCGCCGAGGATGGCAAGCCCGATCGCCGCCGCCGCCGCCCAGGCGAGGGCGTTGACCACGAGCTCGCGCAGCGCCTCGCGGTCCTCAACGTCGCGCCCGACCAGCAGGCGGAAATTGTTCGGAAGCTGCACATAGAGGATGCGCGTGAGCCGCCGCGTGCCGTCCCGCACGAGGCTCGCCTGGTACCAGCCCGGACGATCGGCGACATCGGTCGGCCAAGCCGCGAGATTGCCGGTGACGGGGTTCTTGCGCGGATCGGTCAGGAGATAGATCGCACGCTCGTCGCCGACACGGCGCACGCGCGCATTTACGACCTCGACCGCGCCCGCCAGGCCGAAATCGCGCAGCCGGTCGCCGATCGCCCGCGTGTCCGCGACGATCACATCCTCGACCGCCCTGTCGAGATATCCGGTGGTGCGCCACCACAGGAAGCCGCCGAGCAGCGCGGAGGAAAGGATGAACAGGAAAGCATAGCCGAGCGCGAGCCTGACCGACGTCGAGCGGAGCAGACGAGTCACGCCTGCGCCGCCGAGAGCTTGTAGCCGACGCCGCGGAGCGTGTGCAGGAGCGGCCTCTCGAAGGGCGCGTCGATCTTCTGGCGCAGCTTCGAGATATGCGCGTCGATCACGTTGGTCTGCGGGTCGAAGTGATAGTCCCAGACATTTTCGAGCAGCATGGTACGCGTCACCGCCTGGTCGGCGTAGCGCATCAGGAACTCGAGCAGCTTGAACTCGCGCGGCTGCAGGTCGATCGCCTTGCCGGCGCGCGTGACGTGGCGCGCCAGCAGGTCCATGCGGAGATCGCCGACCGCGAGCACCGTCTCGGCCTCGACGCGCTGGGAACGGCGGAGCAGGGCGTCGAGACGCGCCGCGAGCTCGCCGAAGGCGAAGGGCTTGGTCAGGTAGTCGTCGCCGCCCGCCTTGAGGCCGCGGATGCGGTCGTCGACCTCGGCCAGCGCCGAGAGGATCAGGATCGGCGTGCGGTTGCCGGTCTTGCGCAGCGCCTCGATGATGCCGAGCCCGTCGATGCCGCCCGGCAGCATGCGGTCGAGGATGATTGCGTCGTAGTTCTCGCTCGAGGCCAGGAAGAGTCCGTCGCGCCCGTTCGCCGCGTGATCGAGGACATGGCCCGATTCCTTGAGCCCCTTGGCGACGAACTCGGCGACGCGTTCGTTGTCCTCGACCAGAAGGATCTTCATGGACTCCTCAAGAAAACGGCCGGGACGATCTCTCGTCCCGGCCGCCGACGTCATTCAATCCGTGCGCGATCAGCTCTGGGCGATCGGAACCGCAACATAGTAGGTGTTGCCTTCGCGCATGACCAGCAGGAGCACGGCGGGCTTCTTCTCGCTCTGCGCCTTCCTGATCTTGGCCGTCGCCTCGGCCGGCGTCGTCACCGGCTCGTCGCCGATGCGCACGATCACGTCGCCGCGCTCGATGCCGCTCTCGGCCGCACGGCTGTCCGGCGCCACGCGCTGGACCAGCACGCCCTTGGCCGAAGCCGGAAGCTCGAGCTGACGCTTCCTCTCGTTGGAGAGCGGCGCGAAGGCGAGACCCGCCACCGGCTGGTCGCTCTGCTGCACGTCGTCGCCGGTCGCCTCGGCCTGCTTCTGCTGCCTGGCCTGAGGCGAGCCGATGGTGACGTTGATCGCGCGCTCGCGGCCCTCGCGCCACACGGTCACGCGCGAGGTCGTGCCCGCCTTGGTGTCGCCGACCGCGACCGCGAGATCGCGCGGGCTGCGGATCGGCTTGCCGTCATAGGCGATGATCACGTCGCCCTGCTGCAGCTTCGCCTTCGCCGCCGGCGAGTCTTCCTCGACACGGTTGATGACGACGCCGTTGTTGTTCGGGCGTCCCAGCGCCTGGGCGAGCTGGTCGTTCAGCGGCTGCATCTGCACGCCGAGCCAGCCGCGCGAGACGCTGCCGTGCTCGCGGAGCTCGTTGACGACGCGCGCCACCAAATTCGACGGGATCGCGAAGCCGATGCCGACGGAAGCGCCGGTCGGCGAGTAGATCGCGGTCGAGACGCCGATGACCTGGCCCTGCTGATTGAAGACCGGCCCGCCCGAATTGCCAGGGTTGATCGAGGCATCGATCTGCAGGAAGTCGTCGTAGGGGCCGGCATGCAGGTTGCGGTTATGCGCGGAGATGATGCCGGCGCTCACGCTGCCGCCGAGACCGAAGGGATTGCCCACCGCCAACACCCAGTCGCCGACGCGGGCGGCATCGGAGTTGCCGAGCTGCAGGTAGGGCAGCGGCTTCGGCGCGTCGATCTTCAGCACCGCCAAATCGACCTTGTCGTCGGTGCCGCGAACGGTCGCCGTGTAGCTAGAGCCGTCATCGAGCGTCACCTGGACCTTGCTGGCACCGTCGACGACGTGATTGTTGGTGATGATCCAGCCGGCGGGATCGAAGATGAAACCCGAGCCGGCGGAGCGGCGGGCGCGCCGGCGCTCCTCGCTCTGGCCCTCGCCGCGCTGGCCTTCGAGGTAGCGGCGGAACATCTCTTCCATCTGCTTCGGCATGCGCGGCATCTGGCGCATGTCCATGTTGCCGCTCGCAGTGCGCTCGGTGGCCGAGATGTTGACGACCGCCGGCCTCACCTTCTCGGCGAGATCGGCAAATCCGAGCTGCGGGATGCCATAGGGGGTCGGCGCCGTGGTCGGCGCGGCCACCGGCGGAACTGCCTGCTGCGACCAGGCATAGCTGCCGAGGCCGCCGCCCAGCACGGTGGTGATCATCAGGGCGGCCGCCAGCCTCTTCAGGCGCGGCGACCGGCTCCGTTCGGGGGTCTGGCTCATCGAAACTCCTCCTGTCATGGGCGCTGTGCCCAGGAAATGCTGACAAGAGAATGGGGTCGGCCGCCTCGGCGTTGCCTTACCGGGACATTAAGAAAAATTGAGGTTGCCGCACGGCTGGCGCGGTACTCGGTTACGCTGGGTGGTTGCGGAAACGCACCAGCTTGATGTAGCCGCCGATGCCGGCATCCTCGACACTCTCGACCGCGAGGCCGGCGGTGTCGACCAGGGTCTTGAGCCTGAGGTCCGAGCGGATCGCCATGGCCCGGCTCGCCGGCGCCACCAGCCGGTCGAAGGCCCCGAGCACGCCCGCCTCCGCTGCTAGGTGGTTCACCACGAGAATCAGCCCGCCGGGCTTGCAGACGCGCCTGAGCTCGCGGAACAGCCGGCCCATATCCGGCACGACCGCCGCGACGTACATCGCCACCACCGCATCGAAGCTCGCATCGGGAAAGGTCAGGTTCTGCGCGTCCATCTCGTGGATCGCTTCGACCTGAGGCAGGTCGCGGGCGCGTTCGCGCGCCTTGGTCAGCATCTCCGGCGAGAGGTCGATGGCGGTGATGCGGAGATCGCGACGGTAGAGCGGCAGCGAAAGGCCGGTGCCGACGCCGACCTCGAGCACCGAGCGGACGTCGCTCTCGTTGATCGCCTCTACCACCGCGTGGCGGCCGCGGTCGAGCAGCGGGCCGAACACAGCGTCGTAGATCCGCGCGCCCTTGCCGTAGAGGCGGCGGATCAGGTCGAGTTCCATGACTGTGCTTTACGCGTTCTGCTGCGCGGGCTCGGCCGGCGCGTTGCGGAAATGGACCAGACGCCAGTAGCCGCCGAGATTGACCCGGCGCACCTGGACGATCTGCAGACGCGCGCCGTCCGCGAGATGCATCAGCCGCACATCGGGGCGGAAGCCGATCACCTCGGCGAAGGGGTGGCAGGCCTCCTCGATCAGGCGCGCGACGCCGCCCGACGAGGCGAAGTGGTTGACCACGACGATGTCGCCGCCGGGCACGCAGACGCGCTTCATCTTGCTGATCAGCTTCATCGGGTCCGGGACGACCGAGGCGACATGCATGGCGACGACCACATCGAAGCTGCGGTCGGCGAATGCCATGCTCTGCGCGTCCATCTCGAGCAGACCGCCGATATTGGCGAGGCCCTTCCTCGCCACGCGCTTCTTCGCGCGCTTCAGCATCTCGGGCGAGGCGTCGATCCCGACTACCCAGGAATCCGGGCGATAGAGCGGCAGTGCCAGGCCGGTGCCGACGCCGACATCGAGGATGCGCTGGTTCGGACGCTTGTTGGCGAGGGCGACCGCATCCTTGCGGCCAGAGTGGAAGATCGCACCTTCGAGCACGTCATAGACATGCGAAAGGCGGCGATAGCTGGCGCGGATGGTAGGCAGGCTGTCCATATAGAGTAGGCGGTCGTTCGGCGAGGGGGATCCGGACGGACGGCGCGGCTCAGCGCGCCGGAAATAATTGCATCACAGAATCGGGGGCTTAGGAAGCGCGAAACGCCTTCGGCGAGATATAGTCGTCATCTATGGATCCCCTCCGCAAGATCTACGCCGACAAGCCGATGGCATACTTCGCCAATGCCCGGGATGCCGAGGTGGTTCCCCTGCTGCCGCGGCCGGCGGCGCGGGCGCTTGAGCTCGGCTGCGGCGAAGGAGCGACGCTGGCGCGGCTCAAGGAGCGCGGGCTGGTCGGCTGGGCCGCCGGAATCGAGATCGAGACAAGCGCCGCGGACCGAGCGCGCCCGTATCTCGATCAGGTAGTCACGGGCAATGTCGAATCGATCGACGACGCGCTAATTCCAAGGGATCTCGACCTCATCCTCTGCCTCGACGTGCTGGAGCACCTCGTCGATCCCTGGCGGGTCGTCCACAGGCTCGCCCGGCGCCTCACCCCCGGCGGCGCGATCGTCGCCTGCATCCCCAATCTCCGGCATGTCGGTACGCTGCTGCCGCTCGCCCTAAAGGGACGTTTCGACTACGTCGAGTCCGGCACGCTCGATCGCGGCCACCTCCGGTTCTTCACCCGCTCCTCTGTGACAGAATTGTTTCAGCAAGCGGGGTTGATCGTGCGAATCGATGCGCCTGTCGCAGGGAAGTCGGCGGTGTTGAATGCGCTGACCTTGGGATTCGCGAGGGATCTTTGCGCGTATCGATATTTCGTGCGGGCGGAGAAGCGATGAGGGAAGACCACGGCCCCCGCGCTTCTGGTGAAATGCTCTTGGGGACTTCGCTGCGCTCAGAACTCCCGACGCGAGCTGAGTGCGGTCTGCTTCCGCTAAGTCTCTCGGCGCGCCAGAGCGCGCCTGCCGCCTTAGCTCCGCATCCCGCGCTCGCGCAGTCCCCGAGCGGCGGAACGCGAGAGCGTTACGCCCATAGCGAGGGACCGCGGTCGTGATACTTGGTGCGTTGACGGGCACCGCGATAACCCAGGCCGCGAATCTCACGACCGCCATGATCATCGCCCGCACCCTCCTGCCGGAGGGCCGCGGCGATCTCCAGCTCGTGGTGCTCTGGCCGATGCTGGCCGCGCAGATCGCCTCGCTGTCGCTGAACGAGGCGTTGCTGGTCATGACCGCGTCGAAGAACGGCGAACCAAGGCGCCTGTTCGCGACCGCGCTCTGGCTGACGCTGGCCCTTGCAGTTCTCGCCGCCGCGATCGCCGGACTTTGGCTGGCCCCCGAAACCCTCGCGCTCCGGCCCGAAGAAGTGAAGGCGGCAGGGCGCCTCTGCCTCTGGCTGGTGCCGGCGACGATGCTCTCGACGCTCTTCCTCGACACGCTGCGCGGCCGCCTCGACCAGCGCGCCTGGGTCGTTCTGCGCACGGTGCAGGCGATCGCCTATCTCGCCGGCACGCTCATCGCATGGCGCTTCGGCGCCGGGATCATCGGCTTCGCGCTCGCCTTCATCCTCTCGCATGCCGTGGCGATGCTGGCTGCCGGGATTCGCATCGCGCGCGCCGGCGGCTTTCCGCTCGACGTGCCGGACGGCGAGACGGCTCGTCCGCTCGTCGCGCTCGGGCTTCGCCTTCATGTCGGCTTCGTCATCCAGGTCCTCGGGGGGCGCGTCGACCAGATCGCGATCGCGCTCCTGCTCGACTCATCGGCGCTCGGCCTCTACGCCGCAGCGATGACGTTGATCCTGGGATTGCTCCAGCTCGCGCAATCCGTCTCGCAGGCGATGTTCCCGCGCGTGCTCGCCAGCCCTGATCGGCCGGCCAAGGCCGTCGCGGTGCGCCGCACGCTCGGCCTCGTCCTCGGCGGCGTCGCGCTTGCCGCGCTTCTTCTCTTCGTGCTGGCCGAGATCGTTATCCGGCTTCTCTTCGGCGACGCCTTCGCGCCGGCCGCCGACCTCGTCCGCCTGCTTCTGCTCGGCATCGTGCCGCACGCGAGTCGCGAGGTCTTCATGCTGGCGCTGAAGGCCGACGGCCGGCCGCTGGCGATCGGTCGGGCCGAGTCGCTGAGCCTCGGCTTCTTCGTGGCGCTGCTCGCCCTCCTGGTGCCTGGGGCCGGCGTTCTCGGCGCCGCCGCCGCCTACGCCGCGACACAGTGGCTGGTCGCGCTCGTCATGGCCTGGCAGAGCCGCGATCTGCTAATGCTTCGAGCGGATCGTTAGGAGCCCGATGGCCTTGCCTCGCCTCGACATCATCATCGTCAACTGGAATTCCGGCCCGCAGCTTCGTCGCTGCCTGGAGTCGATCGTCCCGATCGACCGCACGGGCTTCCAGCTTGCGCGCGTCGTCGTCGTCGACAACGGCTCGGTCGACAATTCGCTCGCCGGCGCGCGCGGCCTGGACCTGCCGCTGACCGTGATCGAGCTCGGACTGAATGCCGGCTTCGCCGCTGCCTGCAACGCCGGCACGAAAGGCTCGAGCGCCGACTACGTGCTCTATCTCAACCCCGACGCGGCGCTCTACGCCAACTCGCTGGCCCGGCCGATCCGTTTTCTCGAATCGCCCGAGAACAAGTCCATCGGCATCCTCGGCGTACAGCTCATCGACGACGATGGCGAGATCAACCGAAGCTGCGCCAACTTCCTTCGGCCCCGCCACATCATCGCGCACATGACGGGCCTGAACCATGTGGCGCCGACGAGCTTCCCGCACCACTTCATGGTCGATTTCGATCACCGCACGAGCCGCATCGTCGACCAGGTCATGGGCGCCTTCTTCCTGATGCGCCGCCAGGTGCTGGAAGAGCTCGGCGGCTGGGACGAGCGCTTCTTCGTCTATCTGGAGGACGTCGACCTCGCCTATCGCGCGCGCAAGCACGGCTGGCTTTCGTACTTCTTCGCCGAGGTCTCGGCCTTCCATCGCATCGGCGGCGTCTCGCGCCAGGTCAAGGCGGCGCGCCTGTTCTACAGCCTGCGCAGCCGCATCCTCTACGCCTTCAAGCATTTCCATCCGGCGGTCACGGTGATGCTGCTGCTCGGCACGCTGTTCGTCGAACCGGTCACGCGCCTCGTCTACGCCGCCTTCGGCAATTCGCCGACCACCGGCGGCGAGACGGTCCGCGCCTACTGGCTGCTGATCCGCGACCTTCCCTTCGTTCTCTCGCTCGCCTGGACCCTTCGGCACCATGCGGATACTTCTGCTCGCGCGCTACGGCCGGCTGGGCGCTAGCAGCCGCGTCCGCTTCGAGCAATTCCTGCCGCGCCTCGAAGCGGCGGGGCACGAGGTCGTGTCGGCGCCGCTGTTCGACGACGACTACCTGACCGCGCTCTACAGCGAGGGCAAGCGCAAGACCACCGCCGTGCTCGCGGCCTATGCCAACCGCCTCGGCGTGATCCGCACGCGCGGGCATTACGACCTCGTCTGGATGGAGAAGGAGGCGCTGCCCTGGATGCCGGCCTCCTTCGAGTCGTGGCTGCTGCGCGGCGGCCCGCCGATCATCGTCGACTACGACGATGCCGTTTTCCATCGCTACGACCAGCATCCGAGCCCGCTGATCCGGGGATTGCTGGCCAACAAGATCGACCGCGTGATGGAAGCGGCATCGGTCGTCGTCGCCGGCAACGACTACCTCGCCGACCGCGCGCGCGAGGCCGGCGCCCGGCGCGTCGTCGTGCTGCCGACCGTCGTCGACCTCGCCCGCTACCGTGCTCCGGCACCGGCCAATGACGGACCGCCGGTGATCGGCTGGATCGGCACGCCGATGACGGCTCAGTACCTCGAGGAGGTTCGGCCGGCGCTCACCTCCTTCGCCGAGAGCGGCGCTGCCAAGGTGGTGCTGATCGGTGCCGGTGAGGCCGTGCTTGCCGGACTTCCGGCCGAGCGTCTGGAATGGCGCGAGGAATCGGAGGCAAGCGACATCGCGAAGCTCGACATCGGCATCATGCCGATCCCCGACGAGCCCTTCGAACGCGGCAAGTGCGGCTACAAGCTGATCCAGTACATGGCGCAGGCGCGTCCGGTCGTAGCATCCCCGGTCGGCGTCAACATCAAGCTGGTGAAGGAATCCGGCGCCGGCTTCCTCGCCAGCAACAAGCAGGAATGGTGGGACGGGCTGCTCAAGCTTGTCACCGATGCCGAGCTTCGCCGCAAGATGGGCGCCGCCGGACGGCGCGAGGTCGAGCGCAACTACTCGGTCGACGTGATCGCGCCGGAACTTCTTAAGCTTTTCATGGAGATATGCGACTCGGTCCGACGTTGTCCTGCCGAACGTTTCTGACTTGGTGAACATGCCGAATCGGCAGAAATTGTCCAGCTTGACGAACCAGCCGAATCGTCCCATCTATACGGCCCCGTCGCAAGACCTGAGCCCCCACCCAGGATGAGCGGCCCGACAAGTGCCTGGGTGAGCAATCATGACCTCTCAGCCGCGGCGCAGCCCGCGCTTCCGTCAGAACAGGACGACATCGTCAGGGCCCGCCCTTGACAGCGAGGTCGCGGAGTATGGTGCCAGCCACGGCCCGGAAAGGTGCGTATTAAGGGTCGATCCGAGCCTTAGGGAAGACGATCCCCCCGAAGTCACTATCGATCCAGTCGATGGCCTGACCGTCCTAATACCAGCTGCTCTAGGGGCCGAGCTGTTTTCGGATGCTGGGGAGCTGAGAGAGTTCGTCATCAAGCTCATCACTCAGCGCCGAGTCGACCAGGCCCAGGCGATGCTCGACCGGCTCGCAGCGGAGCACGAGCCAACGATCGCGGAGATCCTCGACGATCCGGACATGCTGCCCGCCGACGCGTTCGGCGCGCTCATCGGCCTTTCCGGCGAAGCCGTGCGGCAGAAAGGCCTGAAGGGAGAGCTTCTTGCGATGAGTGGCGTGAAGCGAGGAACGAAGTACCCTCGCTGGCAGCTTTCGAGCGACGGGCGGCCGCTCAACGGATTGCCCCAGTTGACCGCCGCCCTTGGCGACGACAGCCTCAGGGTCTACAGGTTCCTAACACGAAGCCACGGAGCATTCGGCGGCCGAAACGGCCTCGAGGTCCTGCGCTCCGGGGACCCCGATGTCGCAACGGTGATCGCAACCATCGCGGAGCCCAACTTCGCGTGATGGCGCGGGGAAGAATTCCCACCTAGCATAGCCCCCAACAACGGGCCGTCGCGCAGAAGGTAAGGCCGGTCTTGGGGGGGAGCGTCGGACAGGGTGGTGACGACGACGCCGGCCGTGCGCGACGCACGATGCCGCCGTCGGACTTTGACCGGGTGGAACTGTCGCTCTATCCAATGACCGGGGGATGGCGCTGGTTCCGGCTCTACAAGGCGAGACATCCCAACCCGTTGGGCTTTGGCAGCAAGGAGGCGAGGTCGCGCTTTTCCGATCCCCGCAATCCCCCACCGGAGGATCAATTCAGGGTCATCTACCTGGCGGAGAACCTGAAGACCTGCTTCTCGGAAGTCTTCGTTCGCGACAGGAAGGACAGAAGGATCGAACCGCTACCAATCTCCAGGCAAGAGCTTGCCGAATACAGCGTCGCCGAGATCAAAGTGGTATCGCAGATGCCGGTCCTCGATCTGTTTCATGCGCAGCATGCAAGAATGAGCATCCCAACCGACGTCACCGGATGGAGCGACCACGCCCTTTCGCAGCAATGGTCGCTCGCCTTCTGGCGGCATCCGCAGCACATCCAAGGCATTGTCTACCGATCCCGATTTACCGGCGCGCGCAATATCGCGCTCTATGATCGCAGCGTATATCCCGAGGGCCCGCGCAACCTCGGCGTCTTGAGGGTGCGTCCGCTATTGAGCTATCCCTCGGAGCTCAGACGGCTGATAGACGAGAACGATATCGTCGTCGGTTAGAGATCGCTTTGCGAGTGCTCGGCGGCCAGCGCGCGGCGATAGAGGTCGAGCGTCGCCGCGGCGACGGCGATATCGGTGTGATGGGTCTCGACCGTGGCGCGCGCTTCTCGGCCGAGGCGGCGCCGGAGATCGGGATCGCGCGCGAGACGTTCAAGTGCATCGGCCAGCGCCGTCGGATTGATCGGCGGCACGACGAGCCCGTTGACGCCGTCGGCGACCAGTTCGCGGCAGCCGGGCACATCGGTGGTCACCAGCGGTCGCGCGCAAGCCGCCGCTTCCAGCAGGCTCTTCGGCACGCCTTCGCCGCCGCGCGAGGGCTGCACCGCGATCGCGGCCTCCGCCCAGACCTGGGGAATGTCGCTGCGCTGCCCCCACCATTCGACGACGCCTTCGCGGACCCAGGCACGAATCTCGCTTTCGGTCAGCGCCGTGGGGTTCTCGGGGTCGGTCGAGCCCACCAGCGCGACGCGGATCGGAACGTTGCGCTTCTTCAGGAGGCGCGCCGCCTCGACGAGGTCGGGCACGCCCTTGAGGCCGACCAGGCGCGAGACCATCGCCGCGACCGGCGGACCGGAGGCTTCGGATTGCGGCGCGAAACGCCTGATGTCGACGCCGGACCCACGGATCAGCGTGGTGCGTTCTTCGGTGCCGACGCCGGCATCCCGCAACGCCGCCCGATCGTCGGCATTCTGCACCAGGGTCCAGACCCGCGGGCTCACCGAGAGGAGACGCAACGCCGCTGTCACCGGCGCACGCAGGAGTCCGCTCGCTCCGGCAGCATCGCTGTAGAGGAGACCCAGGCCTGTCAGCGCGTTGACGATCAACGGCACACGCGCGAGCCGCGCCGCGATGGTCCCGAACACCACGGGCTTCAGCGACAGGTGATGGACGATATCCGGCCGCTCGCGCCGGTAGAGGCCGACGAGATCGAGTATCGCGGCGATGTCGACGAGTGGATTGCGCAGGCCCCGGCGAAGGCGAATGGGCACGAAACGAAAGCCCTCGCGCTCGATGGCCGACGCGTGTTCGCCGGGCGGCGCGGCGACGACCACGGTGTATCCGGCCTCTCGCGCAGCACGCGCGAGGGTCAGGCGATGGGTGAGGAAAAACGGACCTTGGGCGAGGGTGAAGAGGAGAGTTCGGGTCACGATCTACGGACCCTCGCTTGGTGGCGTAAGCCGCTCGGGGTTCGAAAGACTTCCCCGCGCGGCGAAATGCGGCAGCTCGATGCGAAGCATCGTAGCGGGAGCATTTCGCCACAAAGCGCGGAGACCGTGGTCGTGCACGGTCATCCCCATCTCTTCGCCCACGCCTGGAACATCAGCACGCACCAAAGCCGATGTTGGTGATTCTGATTGCCGGAAAGATGATCCTCCCATGCCGCGCGAATGGGATCCGGATCGAGCGCGGGATGCAAAGTCTCCCGCGCCAGAAGAGACTCCGCCCAGTCCCGCAGCGGCCCGCGCAACCACTCCGCCAAAGGCAATGCGAAGCCCGTCTTCGGACGCTCGGTCAACGTGCGCGGCACGTAGCGTTCCAGAACGCGACGCAGTGCCCACTTCCCCTGCCCGCCGCGCACGCGCATGGCGCGCGGCAGCGACCACGCGAGCTCGACGACGCGGTGGTCGAGCAGCGGGGCACGGGCTTCGAGCGCGACGGCCATGCTGGCGCGGTCGACCTTGGCGAGGATGTCGTCGGGGAGATAGTCGAGCGAGTCCCGGAGCTGCATGCGCTCGAGCGGATCGGCAAGCGCCGCGCCCGGCGCTGCCGGCGGCGGCAGCGGCGAGGCCACCGGCGGCACCTGCCATTGCGTCAGCAGGCGCTCATGCACCTCGTTCGCGTCCTCGGCCGCAAGCGCCTGGGTGAGCTTCTGCATCTTGTCCGCCATCTCGCGCGGACGGACCGACTCCGGCAGGAAGGACGCCGCATTGTCCCAGAAGGCTCGCGGGACGGCGCCGGTGAGCGACGCCGCGAAGCCGCGCACGCTCCGCGGCAACTCGAGCATGGGAGCGAGCTGCGCCATCGCGACATGGCGGTTGTAGCCGGCGAAGACCTCGTCGCCGCCATCGCCGGAGAGCACGACGACGACATGCTCGCGCGCCAGCCGGCTGACCATGTAAGTCGGGATCTGGGACGAATCCGCGAAGGGCTCGTCGTAGATCGAGGCCATGTCGGGCACCAGCGCCAGCGCCTCCTCCGGCGTCGCACGCAAGGTCAGGTGATCGGTGCCGAGATGCCGCGCCACCGCTTCCGCATGCGCGGACTCGTCGTGCGAGGCTTCGCCGAAGCCGATGGTGAAGCTCTTGACCTTAGCGGTCGATGTCGCCTGCATCAGCGCGGCGACCGAGGAGGAGTCGATGCCGCCCGAAAGCAGCACGCCGAAGGGCCGGTCGGAGATCGTCGTGCGCCGGACAGCATCCCTGAGCAGCGTGTCGAGGCGCTCGACGAACTCGTCCTCACTGAAGCTCGCCCGCGGCCGTGCGGCGATCTCGGCCAGGCTCCAATAGGGTTCGATCGCCGGCTCGGCGTCTGGTGCCAGCGTCAGCAGGTGCCCCGGCGGCAGCTTCCGCACGCCGGCATAGATCGTGTGCGGCGCCGGTACATAGGCGCGGCGGAAGAAATGCGAGAGCGCGGCGAAGTCGAGGTCGCGCGGGCAGTCGGGATGCGCGCGCAGCCCCTTCAGCTCCGAGCCGAACAGCAGGAGCCCGTTCGCCCAGGCGTAGTAGAGCGGCTTCTCGCCCATGCGGTCGCGCGCCAGGGTCAGCGTACGCGTCTCGCGATCCCACAGCGCGATCGCGAACATGCCGGTCAGCCGCTGCAGCGCCGCCTTCGGCCCCCACTGGCCGATAGCCGCCAGCATCACCTCGGTATCGGATGTGGACTGGAAGCGATGGCCGAGCTGGGACAGCTCGTCCTTGAGCTCGCGGTAGTTATAGATCTCGCCATTGTAGACGACGACGAAGCGCCCATCGGCGGACACCATCGGCTGATGGCCGCCCGGCGAAAGATCGATGATCGCCAGCCGCCTGAACCCCAGCGCGACGCCTGTCTCTCCATCGACCCAGTCGCCGTCATCGTCCGGCCCGCGATGGCGAATGGCATCCATCATCGCGCGCACACGCGCCGTCAGCGCTTCCGAGGGAGCGCCGCGACGATCGAGAAGTCCGACGATGCCGCACATGCAGGCGGAAAGTGGAGAGAGCGTTCGGGTTGGTCAAGCCGAGGACAGGCTGCGGACCCGATACCGCAGCACCGGTCCGTTCCAGGCCTCGGTGCTGAGATCCGCCTCCTCCACATCGCTGACGAGCGGGTGCGCGCGGATGACCCGGCGCCAGAAGGCCAGCGCCTGGACGTTCTTGCGCACGACGGCGGTCTCCCACACGCCGGGATAGCGGCGATAGATCGTGTCCATCGCCGCGGTGCCGATGCCGCCGCGCCGGTATTTCCGGAGCACGAAGAACTCCGCCATGTTGCGATCGAGATCGTCACGGAGGTGGCCGTGGCGGTTGAGCAGCGCGAAGCCGGCAATGTGTCCATCGACTCGGAGCAGCAGCGGCACGCGGGTCTCGTCCGTCCAGTACGAGGGCAGATAGGGATAGGGCGCGAACCGTCCGTCCTCGCCGATATCGCCTCTGGGCGTGCGGGCCCAGAAATCCGAGAAGTCGTGGGTGTAGAGCTGGATGAGGTTCGCCAGCACCGGCTCCTTCGTCGGCGCCGCGACCTCGAGCGTCACGGTCGTCGTCATCCCTACTCCCGCATCGCGACGAAGATCATGACGATGCCCGTCATCGAGAAGAAGCGCGCCGCGGCGGTGCTGCCGTTCCAGGCCTGCGACTGCCACATCGCGAACCATTCGCCGCCGATGGTCATGAACCCCACCACCCAGATCGCGAAGCCCCAGGCGAGCGCGAAGAGCGCGAGGCCCTTGGCGGCGTGGAAGTCGGCAGGGAGCGCCATGCGCACCTGCCACAGCCTGGCAAAGCCCCACCACATCAGCAGCGCAGCGACCGCCTCGGCGAGGATGATCAGGAGGTAGGCCACCTCCTGCACCGCGACATTGGTGACCGCGCGCCACATCAGGGACGGGCTCTTGAAGGTCGTGTCCATGGACAGCACGTGCTGCACGAACGCCCAGTTGGAGGCGTAGTCGGTCACGTTGCCGAAAGCGACAAGCGTCATATGCGCGGCGATGCCGGCCAAGGCCAGCAGCTTCGCCCAGCGCGTGAGATCGGTACCGGCAAGCATCAGGTTCGTCCCCCCGAACGAATGTTCATCGACACTTGATCACAGATCGGCCGGTTGACAGAGCGGAATTGAGTTGACATCAACCTAATTAACGACACTGAAAACATTCATCGACAGGGAACACCATGACCGTCACGCCCTATCTGTTCTTCAACGGCCGCGCCGAAGAGGCCGCCCACTTCTACCGCAAGACGCTCGGCGCCGAGATCGGGATGCTGCTGCGCTTCAGGGACAACCCCGATGCCGGCAAGCCCGGCGCCGAGGGCTGCGCCGCCGATGGCAGGGCGCCCGATCCCGACAGCGTGATGCATATGTGCCTCAACATCGGCGGCACCGCGGTGATGGGCTCCGACGGCATGGGCAACGCGCCGCTGAAGTTCGAAGGCTTCTCGCTCTCCTACAACGCCAAGACCGAGGCCGACGCGCATCGCGTCGTCAAGGCGCTCGGCGACGGCTGCGAGGTGCAGATGCCGATCGCCAGAACCTTCTTCTCGCCGGCCTTCGGCATGGTCGCCGACAGGTTCGGCATCTCCTGGATGGTCGTGGTCGAGCAGGCGCAGGCGGCAGCGAAGGCGGCGGAATAGCTGTCGTGACCGCCGCAAGACGAGCGCGCCCGCGTGCCGCGTCGTCACCGCCAAGCGCCAGCACACCGCCGTGGAGAGGATCGCCGAGGCAGGAGGCGCATCTCTGCGCGCTGCTCGCCTGATTCTTCGTCGCCGAGCTTCAGCCGCTGACGCCGCCGGCGCCGATGCCGAGCGAGGGCTCGGCGAGCTTGGCCGCGAACCAGCTTTCGGTGCGATCGAGCTCGATCACCGCATCCGCCAGCATCTCGTAGGAAATCGCGAGCCGGAGATAGCCGTCGCGCAGCTCCGGGTCGTCCGTCGTCGCCGCGAGGCGGCGATGAGCGACGGCCCTCTCCCGGCAACGCTGAGCGTCATGGCTGGTGACCGGCATGGAGCGACAACCCAACATAAGCGAGAGAGTTCCGGCTTTTTTGAAAAAAATTTGGCGGGCATCGCGAGGGCCGGGTCCCGACAAGCTACTAGTGCGATCAAGGGCCTAGCGGAGGCATGTCGACATATTTCGATATATCTTGACGTACGATATATCTGAACATATCTTGGAAATGCGAGCCTGATTCGGCCGCATCAACCAAGGGAAAGCATGTTTCATCATCACAAGCACACCCACCGTCATGACCGCCGCGGGATGCGGGGCAGCCTCGGCGACCGGCATTTCAGCCGCGGCCATCGCCGCGGCGGCGGGCGCGGACGTCCCTTCGAGCATGGCGAGCTGCGCTTTGTGCTCCTCCAGCTCCTGGCCGAGACGCCCCGCCACGGCTACGAGCTGATCAAGGCGATCGAGGAGAAGCTGGGCGGCGCCTACTCGCCGAGCCCCGGCGTCATCTACCCGACGCTGACCATGCTCGAGGAGTTCGGCTACGTCACGATCACCAAGGAAGAGGGCGGCAAGAAGCTCTACGCGGTGACGCCGGAAGGCGCCTCCGTGCTGGAAGCGAACCGCGCCACGGTCGAAGCGCTGTTCCAGCGTATGCAGTCGGCGCGCGGCAGCTTCGCCGCTCCACCCGTCGTGCGCGCCATGGAGAACCTGAAGGTGGCGCTCAAGCTCAAGCTCTCCGAGCCCGGCCTCGACGAGGAACGCCTGCGCAAGATCGCCGCGGCGATCGACGTCGCCGCGATCGAGGTCGAGCGCAGCTAGCCGTGCAGGCCTCGGCTGTCGCCGGGCGCCTGGCCGCGCTCGGCGAGGCCGTAATCGCGGATCACGCCGGCGATGCGCAGGCGATAGTCCCTGAACAGGCCGGCGCGACCCTTCGCCTGTGCCGTGCGATGCGGCTCGAGGTTGCGCCAGGCCTTCACCGCCTCCTCGTCGCGCCAGAAGGAGAGCGACAGCAGCTTGCCCGGCTCGCTCAGGCTCTCGAAGCGCTCGATCGAGATGAAGCCGTCCATCTCCGCCAGCAGCGGCTTCAGCTCGGCGGCGATGTCGAGATAGGCCTGCTTGCGGCCCTCGGCCGGCCAGACTTCGAAGATGACGGCGATCATCGGCGTTCCTCCCCGATCCGGCGACCTTACGTCACCTTCTGCAGGAACGTGCGCTCCTCGGCGAGGATGAAGCGTTCGCGCTGGGCGAAGGCGAAGTTGGAGGCGCCCTCGGCGTCGGATTTGATCCGCGCGCGATAGGTCTCGTAGGCGGCGAGGCTGTCGAAGGAGATCAGCGCCCAGGCCACGTTGTTGGTGCCTTCATGCGGCAGGAAGTATCCCAACAGCCCGCCGCCGCAGCGCGGGATGATGGAGAGCCAGTTCTTCGCATAGGCCCGGAAGGCATCCTTCTGGAACGGGTCGATCTGGTAGCGGATCAGCACTGTGACGCTCATGGGGGGCTCCTTTGCGCCGGACCCTAGCCGCGCCGACTCGCCCGATGCTTCGGGGCTGGCCGAACCATGCCAACTATGATATCATTGCTATCAACGCTATCAGATAGGCGAAAACTGGCCAAAAGCATCGTCATCCGCAACCTCGACGACGAGGTCGCCTTCAAGATTCGTCTTCGGGCGGCCCGCCATGGCCGCTCGATGGAGGCTGAAGTCCGCGAGATCCTGCGTGCGACAGCGGCGGGCGAGCCCGGAAGCGATTTCTGGGAGCGCGCGGCGAAATTGCGCGGCGAGACGAAGGGCCGGGTGCAGTCGCTTTCCGAGGTCCTGCTGCGCCAGGGGCGGGACGAGCCGTGAGGCCGAACCTGGACCGCGGCTGCGTCGTCGACGCCAGCGTCGTCATGAAGTGGTTCGCCGACGAGCCGCTGAGCGAGGCGGCGCTCTCGCTGCGAGGTGTTTCGCTGCATGCCCCCGACCTGCTCACCGCCGATTGCGCCGAGATCCTGTGGCGAAAGGGTCTCAGGCAGGAAATGACGCCCGCTCAGATCGCCGAGGCGACGCAGCTGCTCCAGCAGGCCGAGATCGGCCTGCACCCGACCCGATCCCTGCTCGACCAGATCGTCGGCTTCGCGATCGAGCTCAAACACCCCGCTCGCGACTGCGTCTACCTGGCGACCGCCTGGCTGCTGGAGCTGCCACTCATCACCGCTGACACGCGGTTTTCGAGCTTCGTGCGCAACGCCTCGGTCGAACGGACGACCCTGCCGCGGGTCCTGCCGCTGGCCCTGTTCAATCGCTAGGGGACCTGTGCCCGGGGAGCGGCGCCGTGACCCAGCGGGTCGGCATCGCCGACCGCCGCCGCTCGGCGTGCCGCGCCAGGGTTTCATAGCTGTCGGCGATCCCGAGCATGGCCTCCCGGGCGGTACCCGTGAAGGTCTCGGCTCGCGCTCGCGCGTCTTCCGCGCGCTTGCGCCAGTGGTCGGGGTCGTTGAGCAGGTCTGCCATGGCCGGTTAGCCGCAAAACAACCGTTCCGCCGGGGTGGTTGCGCCCGCCCGGGGGGGGCTTTCCTTGCCCCCTCTCGCGCCTGCGTGATATAGCCCCCGCTCCGTTCAAATCCCTAGAAATCGGCCGGTTTCATGGACATCCAGGCGACCTCGATCCCCGAGGTCAAAATCATCGCGCCCAAGAAGTTCGGGGATGCCCGCGGCTTCTTCTCGGAGACCTATAGTCAGCGCGCCTTCCATGCCGCCGGCATCACCGACGTCTGGATCCAGGACAATCATTCCCTCTCCGGGCCGAAGGGCACGGTGCGCGGGCTCCACTACCAGATCGCGCCGACGGCCCAGGCCAAGCTGGTGCGCGTGGTGAAGGGCGCGATCCTGGATGTCGCGGTCGATATCCGCCGCGGATCGCCGACCTATGGCAGGCACGTCGCCTGCGAGATCTCGGCCGAGAAGTGGAATCAGATCTACGTGCCGGCCGGATTCGCGCACGGCTTCTGCACGCTCACCGAAGGCACCGAGGTTCTCTACAAGGTGACCCAGCTCTACTCCAAAGAGCACGAGTTCGGCATCCTCTGGAACGACCCCGCGCTCGGCATCGACTGGCCGGTGAAGGGCGACGGCGCGCTGCTCTCCGACAAGGACAAGGTGCTGCCCACCTTCGCCGACCATCCGGCGCACTTCACCTACGGCGCGTCATGAGCACTGTTCTCGTCACCGGCGGCGCCGGCTTCATCGGCTCGGCCGTAGTGCGCCAGCTCCTCGCCGAAGGCGCGTCCAAGGTCGTCAATCTCGACAAGCTGACCTACGCGGCCAATCTCGCCTCGCTGCCCGGCGCCGAGAAGGACCCGCGCTACGTTCTCGAGAAGGTCGACATCTGCGATGCGGCCGCGGTGTCGGCGGTGTTCGGCAAGCATAAGCCCGACGCGGTGATGCATCTCGCCGCCGAGAGCCATGTCGACCGCTCGATCGACGGGCCCAGCGCCTTCATCCACACCAATGTCATCGGTACCTTCAACCTGCTGCAGGCGGCGCTCGGCCATTGGCGCGCGCTGGAAGGCGCAGCCAAGGATGCGTTCCGCTTCCTGCATGTCTCGACCGACGAGGTGTATGGATCGCTCGGCCCCACCGGCGCCTTCACCGAGTCGACGCGCTACGACCCGCACTCGCCCTACTCGGCCTCGAAGGCGTCGTCGGATCACCTGGCGCGTGCGTGGTGCGACACCTATGGGCTGCCGGTGCTCGTCACCAACTGCTCGAACAATTACGGCCCCTACCAATTCCCCGAGAAGCTGATCCCGCTGATGGTCCTGAAGGCCATGCGCGGCGAGAAGCTGCCTGTCTACGGCAAGGGCGACAACATAAGAGACTGGCTCTATGTCGAGGATCACGCGGCGGCGCTGCGCCTCGTGGTGAAGCGCGGCAGGCCGGGCGAGACCTACAATATCGGCGGCCGCGCCGAGATGCAGAACATCGAGGTCGTGCGCACCATCTGTGGCCTCGTCGACGAGATGCGCCCCGGCAACCGGCCGCGCGCCGAGCAGATCGAATTCGTCAAGGACCGCCCGGGCCACGACCAGCGCTACGCCATCGACGCCTCCAAGATCGAGCGCGAGCTCGGCTGGAAGCCCTCGCTCACTTTCGACAAGGGCATCCGCCAGACCGTCGAGTGGTATCTCGGCCGCGAGGATTGGTGGCGTCCCATTCTCGATGGCCGCTACCAGGGCGACCGCCTCGGGCTCAAGTCATGAGACTCCTCGTCACCGGCGGCACGGGCCAGGTCGGCGAGGCGCTGCAGCGTCTCGCACCCAGGCTCGGCGTCACCGTGATCGCGCCGCCGCGTGCGGAGCTCGATCTGTCGAAGCCGGAGACGATCCGGCTGCCCGACGGCATCGACGGCGTGATCAACGCAGGCGCCTACACCGCCGTCGACAAGGCGGAGAGCGAGGGCGCGCTGTCGGTCGCCGTGAACGCCGCGGCGCCCGGCGTGCTGGCCGCCGAGACGGCGAAGCGCGGCCTGCCGATCGTGCAGCTTTCGACCGACTACGTCTTCGACGGCACCAAGAACGAGCCCTATGTCGAGGACGATCTGGTCAACCCGACGTCGATCTACGGCCTCGGCAAGGAAGCCGGCGAACGCGCCGTGCGCGAGACCAACCCGCGCCACGCGATCGTCAGGACAAGCTGGGTCTATGCCGTCCACGGCAACAACTTCGTCAAGACGATGCTGCGCCTCGGCAAGGAGCGCGACGTCCTGAAGGTCGTCGCCGACCAGACCGGCGCTCCGACGCTCGCCGACGACATCGCCGCGGCGGTCGTGCTGGTGGCGAAGGCGCTCAACCAGAGCAACGCCGGCACCTATCACTACACGGCCGAGGGCGCGACCAGCTGGCATGGACTCGCGAGCGCGATCTGGGTAAAGGCGGGACCCAAACTCGGCAAGACCCCGAAGATCGAACCGATCCCGACCTCGGGCTATCCGACGCCGGCGAGACGTCCGCAGAATTCGCGCCTCGACTGCTCGAAGATCGTCGCCACTTTCGGTGTCGTCCGTCGCCCTTGGGAAGCGGCGCTGGACGAGACGCTCGCCATCCTCCTAGAAGAAAAGTCATGAAGGGCATCATCCTCGCCGGCGGCAGCGGCACTAGGCTGCATCCTTTGACCTTGGCGACGTCGAAGCAGCTGCTGCCCGTCAACGACAAGCCGATGATCTACTACCCGCTGACCACGCTGATGCTGGCGGGGATCAAGGACGTGATGATCATCACCACGCCCGAGGACCAGGCCGCCTTCAAGCGCCTGCTCAGCGACGGCCGCCAGTGGGGCATCACCATCAACTACGCCGTGCAGCCGGTGCCGAACGGGCTCGCCCAGGCCTTCGTCATCGGCCGCGATTTCGTCGGCGGCGATCGCGCCGCGCTGGTGCTCGGCGACAACATCTTCTTCGGCCAGGGCTTGACGGATTCGCTGAAGCGCGCCGCCTCGATCGACAAGGGCGCCACCGTCTTCGGCTACTGGGTCAAGGATCCGGAGCGCTACGGCGTCGTCGCCTTCGACGAGAAGGGAAAGCCCAACTCGATCGAGGAGAAGCCGAAGCAGCCGAAGAGCCACTGGGCGGTCACCGGCCTCTATTTCTACGACGCGCGCATCTGCGACATCGCCGCGAAGATCAAGCCCTCGGCGCGCGGCGAGTACGAGATCACCGACGTCAACCGCGCCTATCTCGAGATGGGCGAACTCGAGGTCGAGAAGCTCGGCCGCGGCTTCGCCTGGCTCGATACCGGCACCTTCGACTCCCTGCTGCAGGCGGGCGAGTTCGTGCGCGCGGTCGAGGATCGCCAAGGCCTCAAGATCGCCTGCCCGGAAGAGATCGCCTTCCGCCAGGGCTGGATCGACGCCCAGCAGATGAAGAAGCTCGCCGAGCCGCTGCTCAAGAGCGGCTACGGCACCTACCTCCTCGGCGTTCTCGCCGACCACTCGTAGAGATTCCGATGCATTCCTATCGCACCCACACCTGTGCCGCGCTTCGCACCGCCGAAGTCGGGCAGACCGTCAGGCTCTCCGGCTGGGTGCATCGCAAGCGCGATCACGGGCAGCTGCTCTTCATCGATCTGCGCGATCATTACGGCATCACGCAATGCGTGACCGATGCGTCGAAGCCCGTGTTCAGGGCCGTCGAGGATACGCGCGTCGAGAGCGTGGTCACCGTGACCGGCCGCGTGGTCAAGCGCTCGCCCGAGACGGTGAACGCTCAGATCCCGACCGGCGAAATCGAAGTCGTCATCGACGAGTACGCGATCCAGTCGGCGGCCGAGCAGGTGCCGCTCCAGGTCAACGCGCAGGAGGATGCCGGCGAGGAGACGCGGCTGCGCTATCGCTTCCTCGATCTCCGCCGCGAGCGCATCCACAGGAACATCATGCTGCGCGCGAAGGTCATCGCCTCGATCCGCCGGCGCATGATCGAGCAGGGCTTCACCGAGTTCCAGACGCCGATCCTGACGGCCTCCTCGCCGGAAGGCGCGCGCGACTTCCTGGTGCCGAGCCGGCTCCATCCGGGCAAGTTCTACGCGCTGCCGCAGGCCCCGCAGCAGTTCAAGCAGCTGCTGATGGTCGCGGGCTTCGACCGCTACTTCCAGATCGCGCCCTGCTTTCGCGACGAGGATGGCCGCGCCGACCGCTCTCCGGGCGAGTTCTATCAGCTCGACTTCGAGATGAGCTTCGTCACCCAGGAAGACGTGTTCGCGGCGATCGAGCCAGTGATCGCCGGCGTGTTCGAGGAGTTCGCCGACGGGCGCAGCGTGACCAAGGGCGCCTTCCCGCGCATTCCCTATGCCGAGTCGATGCTGAAATACGGCAACGACAAGCCGGACCTGCGCAACCCGCTGGTCATCGCCGACGTGACCGAGGTGTTCAAGGGCTCGGGCTTCGGCATCTTCGCCAAGGCGATCGAGAAGGGCGGCGTCGTGCGCGGCATTCCCGCGCCCAGGACCGCCGACAAGCCGCGCTCCTTCTTCGACAAGCTCAACGACTGGGCGCGCGAGCAGGGTTTCCCTGGCCTCGGCTACATCGTCTTCGAGAAGGGCGAGGCCAAGGGACCGATCGCGAAATTCCTCGATGCCGATCGCCTCGCCAAGCTGAAGGCCGCGACCGGCGCCGGTGACGGCGATGCCGTGTTCTTCTCCGCCGGCAAGGCGGCCGACGCGGCGAAGCTCGCCGGCCTCGCGCGCACGCGCGTCGGCACCGAGCTCGAGCTCATCGAGCAGAGGGCGTTCAGGTTCTGCTGGATCGTCGACTTCCCGATGTTCGAGCTGAACGAGGACACGGGCCAGATCGACTTCAGCCACAACCCGTTCTCGATGCCGCAGGGCGGTCTCGAGGCGCTGAACTCGAAGGACCCGCTCGATATTCTCGCCTACCAGTACGACATCGTCTGCAACGGCGTTGAGCTCTCCTCAGGCGCGATCCGCAACCACAAGGCCGAGATCATGCTGCGCGCCTTCGAGATCGCCGGCCATTCGGCCGATGTGGTCGAGAAGAAGTTCGGCGGCATGCTGAATGCCTTCCGCTACGGCGCCCCGCCGCATGGCGGCTCGGCGCCCGGCATCGACCGCATCGTCATGCTGATCGCCGACGAGCCGAACATCCGCGAGGTCATCCTCTTCCCGATGAACCAGCGCGCCGAGGACCTCCTGATGGGCGCGCCCTCGGAAGTCAGCGAAAAGCAGCTCCGCGAAGTCTCGATCCGGATCGCCGCCCCGCCGAAGACCTGATTCCTATTCGGCGGCTCGCGAAGGAGCGAACTGGCGCATCAGTCTCAGCGCCTCGGCGACCACGTCCGGATGGTCCGAGGCATGCTGGATGTCATAGCCGACAGGCTCGCCGTCTTCGCCGAGATCGATGACGAGGTCGCGGGCGTCATCCACGCGGCTGTCGACGCCCGTCCCGGTCCGCAGCTTGATGTACATGCTGTCGGTCTGCGGGTCATAGACGATCGGAGCGAGGACCGGATCGATCATGGTTCAAAGTCGCGATCGTAGAAGGCGTTGTGGACCGTTTCGCCATCCGCAAGCGTCACGACCCGAAGATAGGCCGTTTGGGCCGAAATCCAAATCCAGTATCTCACGCGGCCATCGCTCTGGCGCTCTCTTCTGACCGGCCGATCAAGGGCTGCCTTGACGTCCAGGAGATCGATCTGCCGGCGCCCGGGCTTGGCCATCGCCGTGAGCGCGAAGTAGCGGGTCCTCCAGAATGGTGGAGGCGGCAATCGATCTATCTCTTCTACGGCCATTCGCAATCATCCCCGATCGCGGCCATGAGTCCTGCCTAAAATTCGAGCAATTGATGCCGTCACACGCGCAGGCTGCGCCTGGCATCTGATTTGTCTTGGCGCAGGCTCGACAAGTACGCTTAAATCAAAACTGACGTGCAAATCGGTTGAACATTGCGTGAGGGTCGATCGGTTCCAATTCCACAGTTCGAAGAGGGAGGTTTGTAATGGCTAAGAAGCGTATCACTCGCCGCCAATTCGTCGCCGGCACGATGGCATCCACCGCCGTCATCGGCATGCCGTATGTCTCCTCGGCCCAGTCCGCGGGCAAGCTCGCGGTCGGCCTGTGGGACCACTGGGTTCCGGGCGCCAATGACGCGTCCAAGAAGGTGATCGACGCCTGGGCCGCGAAGAACAAGGTCGAGGTCACCGTCGACTACATCCCGAGCCAGGGCAACAAGAACCTGTTGACCATCGCCGCCGAGGCCCAGGCCAAGGCCGGCCATGACATCATCGCGATGCCCACCTGGTGGCCGCACGCCCAGTCCGATCTGGTCGAGCCGATGAACGACATCATGGGCGAGCTGATCAAGAAGCTCGGCAACGTCAACGGCACCAGCGAGTATCTCGGCAAGCTCGGCGACAAGTGGCTGGCGGTTCCCGCCACCATCGGCTCTCAGCTCAAGGGCCCGTGCTCGCGCATCGACCTGATGAAGCAGCATGCCGGCATCGACATCCAGGCGCTCTACCCGGCCGGCGGCCCGCCCAAGGCCGACAGCTGGAACTTCGACACCTTCCTCAAGGCGGCGGAAGCCTGCCACAAGGGCGGCAAGGCCTTCGGCATCGGCCTCGGCGAGACCTCGGACTCGGTCGACACCGCCGGCGCCTTCATGCAGAGCTTCGGCGCCGCGCTGGTGGACGCCAAGGGCAACATCACCGTCAAGTCAGACGCGGTGCGCCAGTGGCTCGAATACTCGGTCAAGCTGGCGAAGTTCTTCCCCGCTGACGCGCCTGCCTGGGACGACGCGTCCAACAACAAGTGGCTGGTCGCCGGCAACGGCGCGCTCATCATGAACCCGCCTTCGGCCTGGGCGGTCGCCAAGCGCGATGCGCCGCAGATCGCCGAGCAGTGCTGGACGCACGGCTTCCCGCAGGGCGCGAAGGGTCGGTTCGCGCCGTTCCTGCCGTATTTCTGGGCGGTCTGGGGCTTCTCGAAGAACAAGTCGGCGGCGAAGCAGCTCCTCGTCGCCATGTCGGAGCCGGATGCGATCGCCAGCTTCGTCGCGGCCTCGGGCGGCTACGACATCCCGAACTTCGACAAGATGACGACGCTCCCCACCTGGGCGAATGAAGGCCCGCCCAAGGGCACGCTGTACCACTACCCGAACCCGCACAATCACCAGACGCTGTCGATCACCGCGGCCCCGGCGCCTCCGAAGATCGCGCAGCAGATCTACGTGCAGGCGACGCCCACCAAGATGATCACCCGTCATCTTCAGGGCGAGTCCATGGAGAAGACCCTCGCCTGGGCCGAGAGCGAGGTCGAGGGCTTCCTCCGCTAGCCTTGACGCGGACCGTAAGCGCGCTGGAGCCGGCCGCCTGGAAACAGGCGGCCGGCTTCGGCTTGGCCTAGAGACAGGCTCCCGAAGGGGATTTCATGGCAGACGCCACCGTCAACGCCGTCACCACCCAGGCCAAGCGGGCGCGGCCGGCGCCGCGCTCGCGCCTGCGCAAGTTCTTCGAGAGGAAGTCGACGATCGCCTTCTTCATGGCGCTGCCGCTGATCCTGCTGATCTTCACGCTGGTGATCTATCCGGCCTTCTACGCGATCTACCTGACGACGCTGAACAAGCGCATGACCGCGACCGCGTGGATGAAGAACTGCACCTATCTGCCCGACTGGATCTGCACCTACATCCCCTTCGGCAACCTGCAGTTCCTGCTGACGCGCGAGACCTTCTGGATGGTGTTCTGGCAGTCCTGCCTGTTCGCCATCTCAGCGGTCATATTCAAGGCGCTGATCGGCTTCGTCGTCTCGCACTTCGTCCACAACGTGCCGTCCAAGGGCCAGCGCAAGTGGCGCGGCATGCTGCTCGTGCCGTGGGTGATCCCGGCGGCGATGAGCACGCTCGCCTGGCAGTGGCTGTTCGACCCCTCCTACTCCGCCTTCAACTGGATCCTCGCCCAGTTCGACATCGAGAGGGTTTCCTGGACCGGCGTCGCCCACTGGGCGCGCTTCTCGGTGATCCTGGTCAATGTCTGGATCGGCGCGCCCTTCTTCATGATCATGTATCTGGCGGCGCTCAAATCGGTGCCCGACCAGCTCTACGAGGCGGCGGAGATCGACGGCGCCAACTGGTGGCAGCGCATCTGGTACGTGACCCTGCCGATGATGCGCAACATCATCGCGATCACCGCGCTGTTCTCGACCATCGTCACCTTCGCCAATTTCGACATCGTGCGCATCCTGACCGCAGGCGGGCCGCTCGACCGCACGCATCTGTTCGCGACATGGTCGTTCAGACTCGGCATCGAGGGCGGCGACATCCCGTTGGGCGCCACCGTCTCGCTCTTCATGGTGCCGATCCTCGCGGTCGCCGCCGCCTTCATCCTGCGTGATGTCACGCGACGGGGGAACGAAGCCTGATGACCACCACCACCGTCGACAAGGCAGGCCCGACCCGCGCCCGGCCGAAATACGGCAGCATGAAGCGCGACCGCGCCTGGGCGTTGCGCTGGTCCTATTTCTTCCTGAGCCTTTTCGCGTTCTTTTTCCTGATCCCGCCGATCTACATGTTCATCACCTCGCTCAAGACCTCGGCGGAGATCTCGGCGGCGAAGAATCCCTGGTGGGTGTTCAACCCCACCTTAAGCAACTACGTCGAGCTCCTGACCTCGCCCGCCTATATCGGCTTCTTCAAGAACTCGGCGATCGTCTCGGTTTCGGTGGTGATAATCACCATGCTGATCGCGATCCCCGCCGCCTTCGCGCTGTCGCGCATGCGCTTCTGGGGCTCGGCGACGCTGGCGACTGGCGTGTTCCTGACATACCTGATCCCGGAGACGCTGCTCTTCCTGCCGCTCTTCAAGATGTTCGCGGTGTTCCACGAGCTGACCGGGATCCAGCTCCTCAATCGTTGGTGGGTGCTGCTCGTCGTCTATCCGACCCTGACCGTACCCTTCTGCACCTGGATCATGATCGGCTACTTCGCCTCGATCCCGAAGGAGCTCGACGAGGCGGCGATCATCGACGGCGCCAGCTGGCTGCAGACGCTCACCCGCGTCTTCGTGCCGGTGGCGCTGCCCGGCATCATCGCCGCCACCATCTTCGCCTTCACCGTCTCCTGGGCGCAGTTCCTCTACCCCATCGCCTTCACCACCTCGATCGACCAGCTCGTCCTGCCGGTCGGCATCATCACGACGCTGATCAAGGGCGACGTCTTCAACTGGGGGCAGATCATGACGGGCGCGTTGCTCGGCGCCGCGCCGCCGCTGATCATCTACGCCTTCCTCATGGACTACTACATCGCGGGCCTGACCGCCGGCGCGACCAAGGGCTGAGGGGAACAAGAGCACCATGGCCGACGTATCGATCCGCAAGGTCTTCAAGCGCTACGACAATGTCGAGGCCGTGCGCGGCATCGATCTCGAGATCAAGGACCACGAATTCGTCGTGCTGGTCGGCCCGTCGGGCTGCGGCAAGTCGACGACGCTCCGCATGATCGCCGGCCTGGAGGAAATCACCGAAGGCGAGATCGCGATCGACGACATCGTCGTCAACGACGTGCCGCCGAAGGACCGGGACATCGCCATGGTGTTCCAGAACTACGCCCTCTATCCGCACATGACGGTGGCGGAGAACATGTCCTTCGGGCTCCGCCTAAAGCGCTACCCGAAGGCCGAGATCAAGGCGCGGGTCGACGAGGCGGCGCGCATCCTCGACATCTCCGAGCTGCTCGACCGCAAGCCCAAGGCGCTCTCGGGCGGCCAGCGCCAGCGTGTTGCCATGGGCCGCGCCATCGTGCGCAACCCCAAGGTCTTCCTCTTCGACGAGCCGCTGTCGAACCTGGATGCCAAGCTCCGCGTGCAGATGCGCATCGAGATCAAGCGCGTGCACCAGAAGGTGCGCACGACCACGGTCTACGTCACCCACGACCAGGTCGAGGCGATGACGCTGGCCGACCGTGTCGTCGTCATGAATCACGGGCTGATCGAGCAGGTGGGCCCGCCCAACGACCTCTACCATTCGCCGGCGACGCGCTTCGTCGCCGGCTTCATCGGCTCGCCGGCGATGAACTTCATTCCGGTCCGGCTGGAGAGCCAGGGCGACGCGCTCGCGGCCAAGCTGCCGAACGGCCTGTCGCTGCCGGTCCCTGCGGATCGGGTGCAGCGATACCGTGCGGTGGCCCAGAACGGCAAGCTGTCGCTGGGCCTGCGCCCTGAGCACATCACCGAGATTCGCCCGGAGATGGGTCCGGGCGTGGTGCCGATCACCGTGCCGGTCGACGTCACTGAGCCGATGGGCATGGAGACGCTGGTCTACTTCAAGATGGACGGCGCCGAGCTCTGCGCCCGCGTCAGCCCCAAGGCCGGCATCCGCGACGGCGCCACGGCCCAGCTCGCCGCCGACCTCAACAACATGCACATCATCGACGAGTCGACCGGCCGGGTCGTCTGAGCCGCGAGCCTTCGCTGCGTCGGTCCGTCGCGCTCGACCCGGCGGCATTCGCTGTCCGTATCTTAACCATTGTTATACGACATACGTGTAATCGTTGCGCGTGGACATGACCGACTTCCCTCGCCCCAAGGCGATTTTCTTCGATCTCGACGACACGCTGATCTCCTCCTCCGGCGACCGGCAGGCCGTGTGGTCGGAGACCTTCCAGCCGCACGCGCATCGCATGCCGGGATGCGCCGAGGGCGAGCTGGTCAAGGCGCTCGAGGCCGAGCTGCGGTGGTTCTGGGCGGACCCGGTGCGCCATCGCGAAGGCCGGCTCGACATGAACCGCGCGCGCGCGCGCGTGCTGACCGCGGTGCTGGCTCGCTTCAAGATCGAGGATGAGGGGCTGGTCGCCGATCTCTCCGAGACCTTCCGTGTCAACCGCGAGCGCCGCACCTATCTCTTCGACGACGCGCATCACGTGCTCGACACGCTCAAGGCCTCCGGCCTGCAGCTCTGCCTGATCACGAATGGCGAGGCCGCGGTGCAGCGGGCCAAGGTCAGCCGCTTCGATCTCGCCCACCGCTTTCACCACATCCAGATCGAAGGCGAGCATCCCTTCGGCAAGCCCGATCCCGCGGCTTATGCGCATGCGCTCGAAAAACTCGGCTGCACGCATGGCGATGCGTGGATCATCGGCGACAATCTCGAATGGGAAGTCGCGGTGCCGCAGAAGCTCGGCTTCGCCCATTCGATCTGGTACGACGCCTTCGGCCGCGGCCTGCCAAAGAAGACGGATGTGAGGCCCGACCGCATCCTGACCAGGCTTCGCGACCTGCTCGACGCGGTGCCGGCGTGAGCGACGATCTCCCGGCCAGCCTCGGTCCGCGGGGGGAGAAGGGGCTCGCCTATTGGCAGAGCCTGCGGCGCGGCCGGCGGATCCCGGCCCGCGCCGATCTCGACCCGATCGACATCCCGAAGCTGCTGCCCGGCCTGATCCTCGTCGACGTCCTGAGCGAGCCGCTGGACTTCCGCTACCGCCTCGTCGGAACCGAGATCGATGAGATCTCGCACCGCAACTTCCGCGGCGTGCGCTTCTCCGAGATCCAGCATATGCGTCGCGGGAACAATATCTGGGCGCAGTTTGCCCGCGTCGCCGAGAGCGCTTCGCCGCTCTGGTCCGATGTCCCCTATATCGGCGGCGATCCCTTCGTGAGGCGGATCCGCCACTGCCTGCTGCCCATGGGCGCCGATGGCGAGACGGTCGATATGGTGCTCGCCTTCGTCGACATCGACCGCATCGCGGTCGTAGCCGCCTGATAAGCATTTCCGTGAGCCGTTAACCCCGGCTCAAGCTTTGGTGTTGATACTGGCGTCATGTCGCCGTCCGCCGCCTTCCCAGGCGCTCTTTCTTCGCTATTCCAGCTTTGGGGCCACAAACGCGGCACGCGGGCGATGCCGTCGCGCCGGGACTTCACCGCCGACGAGCTGCGGCCCTGGCTTTTCGACCTGCACCTGGTTGCGGTGGAGCCGGACGGCCTGCGTTTCCTCGTCTTCGCCCCCGGTCCCGCCGAGCGCTACGGTGCCGAGATGACCGGCCGCCTCGTCTCCGAGCTCGTGCCGTCCGAGATGGCCCATGAGGTCGAGCACGCCTACCGCGCCGCCATCGCGACCCGCGCTCCGGTCTTCAGCACCCAGAGCACCGCGGCGCCGAGCCGGCGGAGCTGGTCGCGCCTGATCCTGCCGCTCTCCGGCGACGGGCACAGCGTCGACCGCCTGTTCGTGGCGATGTGGGACGAGGCGACCGGCATCGGCGCCCCCAGCGCCGCGCTCCAGTCGCTCCAGGCTTCCCGCTGGGTTCTCGCCGAGACGATAACGTACAGAATCTTTCGCACTTTCGGGAATGGTGGCTTCTTCTAGAGTGAAGGAGCAAACGATGAGCAGTGAGACTGCGATGGGCCAGGTGATCCAGATCGACGAGGCTCGGATCAGGGATCATCTGGGAGAGATGGTGCGCGGCACGGTCGAGGAGACGCTGAATGCACTCCTTG
>Ga0194132_10002741_pt1 | contig 32420 bp, 25 predicted proteins | sample TA2KigOf80mmetaG_FD_148612 | JGI IMG/M metagenome (GOLD analysis project Ga0194132, IMG submission 148612) | Freshwater microbial communities from Lake Tanganyika, Tanzania - TA2015054 Kigoma Offshore 80m | ecosystem: Environmental > Aquatic > Freshwater > Lake | place: Tanzania: Lake... | reverse complement strand
AAGATGAGCAACTACAACCTGAGGCCACGCGGACGATGCCAGACCCGCCGCGTCAAGATCGTATTGCGGATCAAGAAACGTTAAGTGAACAGTATTGAGGCTAGAACCGGAACCGCAAGACGAGCTGCAGCGTCCGGCTGTTGGACTGGAATGCCTGGTCCGGCCGTGCGAACAGAGGGTTGGCAACGCCGGGTGCGTTGGACGCACCCTGCTGGCCCGGCAGGAGCATGGTGAAGTCGGAGAAGTTCACGCGTGGCCGGAATCCGGCGGAATTGGTGAATCCCGGTGTGTACTGGGCGACGTTGAAGGCGTTGTAGGCCTCGGAGCGGAATTCGATTGTCTTGGACTCGGTGACGCTGATCCGCTTGCTGATGGCGAGATCAAAGTTGTTGATCCCGGGCATCTGGAGAGTGTTGCGCCCGCCGTTGGGATAGCTGCCCTGGCCGGCCAGGATGTAGCGGGCGTTCGGATTGTCAGCCACCCAGCCGACGATCCGCGAACGGTCGGCGGCGACGTTGGGATTGCAGATTCCGCCGCCACGGCACAAAGCGCGGACACCGGAACCAACGTTCGCCTGGCCCGCCGGGTTGACGATGGTCCGGTCGGCGAAGTTGTCGCCGTTGATGTTGGAGTCGACGCCTGACAACGCGGTTGCATAGCCGCCAGTCTCGGCGGTGTAGGTCCCGCTCAGCGCCCAGTTGCCGATCAGGTTCTTTGCCGCCCACTTGCTCTGGCGGAACCAGGGCGTCTCGTAGGTCCAGGAGACCGTGAGCCGGTGCCGGTGGTCGAGTGCGGAACTCGACTTCTCGGCGCGCAGGTTGTTAAAGTCCTGTGCCCGCCGCGGGGTGATCAAGGTGCTGGACACAACCGTAGTACCGTCGTCGATGTTGTGCGACCAGGTATAGCCACTGATCAGTTGGAATCCGTTGCTGAACCGCCGGTTCAACTGAAGGGCGAGGCCGTGGTAGGTCGAATTTCCCTGGGGCATGAATCCGAGCACCGTGGCGCCAAACCCCTGGGCGGCCCAGGTGTTGGTGTTGAACGACATCACGTCGGCCATCGTGGTGCGTAGCGCGTCGATCTGGGCGTCGGAAGGCCGCTGGAGGAAGACCGGAAGCTGGGTCGCCTCTTCGGAGCCCACCAGCGCGCGGCGGTTCAACTGCACTTGTTGCGGCAGGTGGATCCCGCGCGTGCCAAGATACCGGACTTCAACCGTGTAGTCGTGGGCGAATCCATGCTGGACTCCGAGAGTCCACTGGACCGAATAGGGCCGTTGCTGATCGGGGATAAAGGCTGAAGTGGAGGCCCGTGCCGTCGCCGGATTCGTGACCGGAGCAAAGCGGTTCGCGATTCCACCGTTGGCCAGGAAGTTCGGCTGGTTGGCCCGCGTGATATGGGCGTCGGCCGTGGTCGAGAATTGTGGAGGCAGCGACAGCACGCCCATGTTCTGGTAGAACTGGTCGTAGGCGACACCGAATCCCGCGCGGATCGCCGTGCGTCCGCTGTTGCCGGGCGACCAGGCAAGGCCGATGCGCGGCGCGAGGTCCCCGCGCGAGGCACGTGGAGCGCGGAAGTCCACCAGGCCGGGAACGCTCGATATGGAGTTCAGCGCCTGGAGCTTGGCTCCGGCTGGAACGTCGACCCACTCGAACCGGAATCCGTTGGTGAGGGTCAGATTCGGGCGGATGCGGAATTCGTTGCTCACGTAGGCGTAGTGGGAGAGCAGGTTGCCCGCGAACGGAATTGCACCAACGCTGCGGACGGCGAATTCCGGCGTCACGTCGAGCAGGAACCGCTCGAGCGTGTTGTATTGATAGTCGCCGCGCGAGCGCTGCACGAAGAAGTTGCTGCGGTTCACCTTGCGTCCGTCATAGCCGAACTTGAGCGAATTCCGGCCCATGATCCAGTTGACGTTGTTGACGAGCTGGTAGGTGTTGGACCGGTCGGTCTGCGGCAGGAAGAAGAACGGACCCACGTTCAGCCCCAGCTCGCGGAAGCTCAGATTCGGGAAGGCATCGAGCCCCGGGTAGGAGAATCCATCCACGCGGTAGTCGGAGTGGTAGCGGGTGTAGGCGACGCGGAGTTCATTGGTCAAAGCCGGCGAGAACGTGTGGAAGTGGCCGAGAGAGGCCAGGTGTGAGCGGATCTCGAAAGGCGTGAAGAAGTGCGGCAGATTCGCGTTGGTGTCGATGCTGTCAGATCCACGGTAGAGGTAGCGGGCCCGGATCTGGTCGCGGTTGGACACGTTCCAATCGGCGCTCGACACGGCATGGTGCACGTTTTCAAAACGCGGCGCCGCAACCGAGAGGATCCCAAGCGGGACCTGCGTCCCGAGGACAGTGGCGAAGCGGTTTGACGCGCTCGCAGCCGCCGGCACGTACTTCTTGAACTGGTCGAGGTTGGCTTTACTGATTCCGCCCAGGCCGTCCAGGATCCGGTATCCGCCGGCCGTCGGGACCGAGACTGTGCCGGCATTGGTCGCCGACTGCCCCTGCGGGTTGTACTCGTAGTTGAAGAAGTAGAACAGCTTCTCACGGATCGCTGGCCCGCCGATGTTGCCGCCCACGCGGTTCTGGTCGTAGCGCGGCTGCGACCGGATCCCCTGGCGCTTGAACGACTCGTCGATGGCGTTCAAGTTGCGGTTCTGGAAGTATTCATACACCGAGCCGTGGATCTGGTTGGTGCCCGACTTGACCACCGTGTTGAACTGGCCGCCGGAGGAGTGTCCGAACTCGGAGGTGAACTGGTTTTGCAGCAGCGAAAACTCAGCCACCGCCTCGTTGCTCACCGGCATCACCGGACCCGTCAGCGCACGGTTGTTGTTGTCCACGCCATCGACCATGAAGTTGTTGTTGCTCGGCCGCTGTCCACCCACCGACGGACCGGTGCCAAACCCGATCCCGCCGGGCGAAGACACCCCCGCGGCGAGCAGGCTCATGTTGATCACGCCCAGGTTGCCGATGCCCGTCACCGGCAGTTCCCGCGCCTGGCGCGCGTCATAAGCCGATTGGATCTGCGAGGTGGTCGTGTCGACGAGCGCTGCCGAGTCTGTCACCGAGACAGACGTGGACTGGCCCGCAACCTCTAGCGTCACATTGGACGTGGATGTCTTGTTGAGCTGAACGGCAACGTTGCGGATCGTGGCCGACTGGAATCCGGTCAGCCAGGCGGTCAACCGGTAGGCCCCGACGGGGATGTTCCGGAAACGGTACACACCGATGGCGTCACTCACAGCGCCGTGCTTGACCCCGGTGCCCTCATTCGTCAGCTCAATCGCCGCGCCGGAAACCAAGGCACCGCTGCCGTCGGTGACAACGCCTGTCAAATTACCGTCCGTAGCCTGGGCCCAAAGACCGGCGGCCAGAATTACCCACACTCCCACGAGTGCAAGCCGTTGTGCAGAACCAGATCGCATAGATCCTCCTATGAGGCCTATCGACCACGCCTGTTCCTGCCATCACGGAACCGGCGTACTGATTTACCTAGACTTCCGGCTCTTGATCACCTCAAACACAACCGGGAGCACCGACACCAGAATAATCCCTAGGATCACCTTCTCAAAATGCGCCCGCACCACCGGCCAACTGCCGAAGTAGTAGCCCATTGCCGTCAGCAGTACCACCCACCCGATCCCGCCGAATACGTTAAACGACAGGAACCGCCCGTAATCCATCTTGCCCACGCCCGCGATGAACGGCGCGAACGTGCGGACGATCGGTACGAACCGGGCATAGATGATCGTCTTGCCGCCGTGCTTGCGGTAGAACTCCTCGGTCCGCCTCAGGTACTCCTGCTTGAACAGCCTCGAGTCGGGGCGCGAGAAGATGGCCGTCCCCGTACGCCGGCCCAACTGGAACCCCACCGCGTCACCGACGATTGCGGCGGCGATCAGGACCACGTTGATCGTAATCAAGTCAAGCTTGCCAGCGCCCGCCACCACGCCCACGGTGAACAGCAGGGAATCGCCGGGCAGGAAAAAGCCCACCAGCAAGCCCGTTTCGGCGAACACGATCCCGGCGAGCAGAGCGTAGCCGTACCACCCGCCGAACACCGTCGACAAGAGTTCAATCAAGCGCTCCGGATGGGTTAACGTCCGGAGCAGATCCAGCAGCCAGGCGATCATTCTAGCCGCGGTTGGTATACGTCTGCGCCAAGCGTTTCACACGGTCCGGATACAGCGTAATCTTTCCTTTCGCCTTCAGTGACTCGATCACTCCAGCCTCAAACAGCTCGCGGCGTTCACGGAGCTTCCTCTCCTTGATGGAGGACACCAGCACTCCCCGGTCGGCCTCGATCTTTGACAGGTCCGGAGCCTTCCGCTCAGCCAGACGGAAATAGAACGGCATGCTGCCGACCCGGTAGATTCCCACCGATTTACCCACTTCCATGGTGAACGGCTGTTCGCCGAAGTACCCTGCCGGACCCACGTCCTTCATCTGGCCGCTGCGCTCGAACTCGCCCGTGTCAATCACCTTGAGGCCCATTTCAGCCGCCGCTTTCTTCAAGTCACCGCCGTTGGCCTTCATCTTCTCGTCGAACTGCTTGGCCAATTCCTCGGCGCGATCAGCGCCCTTGCGCTCGAGGTAAGAATCCCGGACCCGCTGCTCCATGTCGGCCAGCGCCGCTGGACGCCCGGGGATCACCTCATCCACCACCGCCACGTAAAGCTTGCCCCCGCCCGGCGTGTTCGGCTGAACCACCTGGGTCACGGCGCCCTTCTCCATGGAGGACAGCAAACCGTCGAGGTCCGGATTCAGCCCCAGCTCCGGGAACGGGTCTCCGGGAGAGTGGGCCTCTGCCTTGACGTAGAGGAGGCCGAGTTTCGCGGCGATGGCCGCCGCCTGCCCGGGCGCCCGCGACAGCTCCACCTGGGCCTTCTCGGCCAGCTCGGGCATCGTGCCGAATACCTGCTGCTTGCGGTACTCGGAGATCACCTCGTTCTTCACTTCCGCCAGCGGCTTGATGCGGGCATCCTGGCGCTCTGTGGTCTGCACGATGTGGTAGCCGAAGACCGTCTCGACGATGCCGCTCAACTCCTTGGGCTTGAGCTTGAACGCGGCTTCCTCAAACGGCTTCACCATCTGTCCGCGTTGGACCCAGTCGAGGTCGCCGCCCTTGGAGCCCGAGCCGGGATCCTCGGAGTTCTTCTTGGCCAGCTCGGCGAAGTCGGCGCCGCCCTTGATTTGCTTCAGCAGGTCTTCGGCCTTTTGCTTGGCCTTGGCTTTCTTGTCGGCGGGATCCTTTTCACCAGCCTTGATCAGGATGTGCCGGACTTTGACGCGCTCCTCCACCCGGAACTTGGACTGCTGCTGCTCATAGAGTTGCGCCACCTGGGCGTCGGTCACCGCGATTGCAGCGCCAAGCCTGTCCGCATCGGCCACCACCAGGCTCACCGTCTTCTTTGGCGCCACTTGGAACATCCCCTGATTGGCCTTCAAGTAGGCTTCGAGTTCATCCTTCGACGGGTTGAATCCCTTTTTCTGCTCCGCGGGATCGAACTTCACCACCTCGAGGCGCGCCTTCTCGCCTTTCCGGCTGAACTCGGCCTCGACCTCACGGGGCGTCACCACGATGCCATCAAAGGCAATCCGCTGGAGCTTGTCGAGCAGGATCTGCTGCCGCACCCGCTTCTCAAACTCGGGAATCGTGGTGTTCATCTGGCTCAGGTACTGCTGGTAGGCCTGTGTTCCAACGAACTGGCCGTCCTGCCAAAGCGCCGGCATGCGCGATTGAATATAGGAGGCCACCTCGCCGTCGCCGGCTGAGAGCCCCAGTTGCTGGGCCGCGCACGAGGTGGCCAGCTCACCCACAAACTGATCCACCATCCGCGGAATGAGGAACTCGGCCATTGCGCTCGCAAACTCGCGTGCGCGCATCTGCTGCGCCACTACTTGCGCCACCATCCGCTGGGTCACCTGCTCGCCGCAGGCCTCGGCCAAAACGTCATCGCGGCGGCTCATCGACCCGCCGGAGCCGAACCCCGGCACCAGCGTAATCACCATCGACAGTGCGACCAGCGACAACAGCACCACCAGCACCCAGCGCATAGCGGTATCGCGCGAGCGGAACAGATCAAACATGTGGGAAGAACTCTCCTGGGAAGGACTACTTTATCCCAGTATATCCTGCTGTTTCCCCCATCCGGCACTGCTGGTGCACCGCGCGCACCGCCTTGTCGAGCCCCTCACGCGCCACCACGATCGCGATGGTCAGCTCGCTCGACCCCTGGGCGATGGCGATCACGTTGACCTTCTCGCGGGAAATCGCCGTGAAAATTTCGCCCGCCATGCCCGCCTTGCCCCGCATCCCCTCGCCCACCACCGCGAGCAGCCCGACGTTCTCATTCACTTCCACTGGCTTGATGTACTCATGATTGATCTCCAGCGACAGCGCCGCCTCCACCGCCTCGCGCGCCCGTTCGAGCTCATCCTTGCGCACCAGAAAACAGAAGCTCTGCTGATAGCTCGAACTGGTCATGGCCAGGACCTCGGCGCTGGTGGCGCTCAAGGCCTCGAGCGCGCGGCCCATGATCCTGGTTCCCGATACCTCGGCGCTGTTGGGCTCAAGCGACACAAGCGCCACCCCCGCCATGGACGTCACCGCGCGCGGACCGGGAGGCGCCTTCACCTCCGGGACAATGCGCGTTCCGGGCCTTTCCGGCGCGAAGCTGTTCTTGCTCCACACCGGGATCTTGCGCTCCACCAGCGGCGCCAGAGTGCGTGGATGCAGGACCTTGGCTCCGTTGTAGGCAAGCTCGGCCGCTTCCCGGTAGGTGACTTCGGCGAGCACGGCGGCGCCAGGCACGATGCGCGGGTCGGCGGTCATGATGCCGTCGACATCGGTCCAGATCCAGAGCTCGCTCGAGTCGAGCGCGGCGGCCAGAATCGAAGCGGAGAAGTCCGATCCACCCCGTCCGAGCGTCGTCGGGCGGCCGTCGGCGGTGGCGCCGTTGAATCCGGTGACCACCGGCAGCATGCCATCCTCGATCAGGGGACGCAACAGCCGCTGCGCGCGCTCGCGGGTCTTGTCCATGAGCGGGGTCGCGTTTCCGAACACGGCGTCGGTGACAATCACCTCGCGCGCGTTGATGGCCTTGGCGCGCACGCCGTGGCGGCTGAGATAGGCGGTGAGCATCATGGCCGAAAGCCGCTCGCCGACCGCGACCGCTTCATCCACGGCCCGTGGCGGACGCTCGCCCAGCATCTGGACTCCGTTCGCAATCCGCCGGAACTCAGCTACCAGAGTTTCGACTTCACCCACCGCCTGGTCGAGCGCCGCGCCGTCGAGCAGCTTTCCACACGCCGCTTCGTGCCGCTCGGCGAGCGTCTTCAGGTTGGCTTCGACGGCGGCGTTGTCTCCGCCCTCTGCGCGCCGGAGCGTGTCGAGCAGGAGATCGGTCACCTTCGACATGGCCGACACGACCACCGCCACCGGACGTTGGGCGAGCGCCTCGCGGGCGAGCTTTCCCGCCACCTCGATCCGGTCCGCCGAGCCCATGCTTGTACCGCCGAACTTCATTACCAGCAGATCTTTCACTTCTTCAAAGCTCCCGTCTAGTGCATTTCGGACCCGTTCGAGGTCCGCGCCCGCACGATCTTGAGGATCGTCTCTTCCACTTCTTCGATCGACAGTCCCGTTGTATCTACCAGCTCCGCGTCGGGGGCCTGGACCAGCGGCGACTCGGCGCGGTTGCGGTCGCGGTCATCCCGCTCGCGGATCTCACGCAGGACCTCGCCGGCCGGTGGAGCGCTCGCGGCTTTGGCCCGCAACTCGAGCATCCGGCGGCCGGCGCGCTCCTTGGGGTCGGCGTCGAGGAAGATCTTGACCGCCGCATCCGGAAAGACCACCGTGCCGATGTCGCGCCCCTCCATGACCACCGAGGCGCTTTGTGCCATCTCCCGTTGCTTGTCGACCAGAGCGCGCCGCACGCCGCCCAGGGCCGACACCTTCGAGGCTCCTTGGGAGATGCCGGGCTCGCGGATCGCTTCAGTCACTTCTTCCCCGTTCAGAAACACGCGCGTGGGATCAGACTCGAGCTGGATGTCGGCGGCCAGGGCGAGTTCCTCGAGGGCTTGCGGGTTATCCCAGGAGATGCCGGCACGCTGGGCCCAGAGCGCTACTGCCCGGTACATGGCGCCGGTGTCGATGTAGAGGAAGCCGAGGCGGGCGGCGAGGCGCTTGGCGACCGTGCTCTTGCCGGCCCCTGCTGGTCCGTCGATGGCGATGACGACGCGCCGGGGGCTGGCTTTGGCCGTGGAGTTTTCTGGCATAGTGGGGATGTGACGCGAGTGGAATTCGAGTTCTTGGTGGAGAGGGCGATCCGGTCGATTCCAGCCGTCTATCGCAAACGGATCCGGAATGTCGTCTTCGCTGTCGAGAGCGAACCGCCGGAGCCTGGGCTGCTGGGGCTCTACCAGGGACGCCCCTTGACCGAGCGGAGTGTCTTTGACCAGTTTGCCATGCCGGACCGGATTACGGTTTACCAGGGTCCGCACGAACGGATGGCGCGGGGGCCTGAGCATTTGGAGAGGATCATCCGGGACACCGTTTGGCACGAGGTGGCGCACTATTTCGGAATGAATGAGGCGCAGGTGCGGAGGGCTGAGGTCCGGCGTGCAATTCGCAGGGTTCACCGCCGGGGCGGGAATCCGCCGGGCATTTGAGGCTGGCCGCCGAACGGCCCGGCGCCGCCCGGCTGCCCAAACGGGTTCTGCTGCTGGCCAGTTGTGCCCCTCTGGTTGGGGTCGTCTTTGCCAAGCGGATTGGTCCCCGGCGCGCCCGGATTGCCGGTACCCTGGCCGGTGGCGGCCTGGGCGGACTTGTCCTTCTGGGGGTCGTAGAGGAACTCCCACTCTTTGTACTTAGAGCGCTCGTTGTAGATTTTGATCCCGGAGCCATCCGCTTTGCTGGCGACACCAGCGATGCCTCCCTGGCCAGTGGCCGCGCCGCCGGGTTGAACGAGTCCGCCGCGGGGGTTGGTGAGCTGCTGCATGATCAACCCGGCCGCGGTTTGGGACCCGGTGCTTGCGCCTGCGCCAAGGGTGGAATAGGTCGGGCCCTGGGATGCAGCGGTTCCGCCAGGCTGGGGGATGTTGGGGTTGAACGGCGCCGGACTCCCGGTGGGGAAGCGCCCTGGGGTTGGCATCCCGGATTGGCCGGGGTACTGCGGTTGGCCAGGATACTGGGGTTGACCCGGATACTGAGGCTGCCCGGGCTGAGGATACTGCGGCTGGCCGGGGTACTGTGGCTGGCCAGGGTAGGTCTGGCCGGGGTATCCGGGGCGTCCGCCTGGATAGCCTGGGAAACCTGGAATCGGGAGCTGGCCGGGATAGGTGGGCTGTCCGGGGTATTGAGGTTGGCCCGGAAATTGAGGTTGGCCCGGTTGAGGATATTGCGGCTGGCCGGGGTACTGCGGCTGGCCAGGGAACGCGGGCTGACCCGGATATTGCGGTTGGCCAGGATATTGCGGCTGGCCCAGCTGCGGATACTGCGGTTGGCCGGGATATTGCGGTTGGCCAGGATACTGCGGCTGTCCGGGGAATTGCGGCTGTCCCGGATAGGCGGGCTGCCCCGGATACGGCTGCTGGCCGGGCTGTTGCGGATCGGTTGGAGGGGGCTGCGGCTCGCCGGGATCATAGGGCCGCCCGGGCTGTCCCATTCCCTCCTGGGGAACGAAGGGCATCGGCACGGGCTGCCCCGTCGCCGGGTCGATCATCGGACCACCTCCCACCGGACCCGTGCCTGAAAGCTGCGGCGGACGGTCGCTTGCGCGTGGCCGCAAAGCGTTGTTCTGTTCCTCCGCACCGCCGCCCGGCGGATTGATCAGCGCCTGCGGAATCGCGTTGATCGCGAGCGGCTTGTCCTTCTCCTCACCGGCCGGATTCTTGGGCTTATGAACAAGGGAGTCGACGTATTGCCCGGCGCCGTCGACCTTGATCACCCGCCATTCGTCCTTGCCCGTGAGCGGATCCTTGTACTTCCGGCGCAGGAAACGCCGGTCGCGCAGCTTCTCGATCTCTTCCAGGCTCTGCGGCCATTTCTTTTCTGTCCGGTAGTAGAGCTGTATCGCGCGCTGGTACTGTTCGCCGCGCTCGATCAATAGCTCCTCTTTCTGCCGCTGGCCCTCGAACACGATACGCGGCGCCTCCATATAGAGCAGCAAGGCCATGGACGCCGCCATCGCGAAGATCAGCAGGAGCGCGAAGCCTCCCCGCCGCCGCTTGCGTTGCCTGGTCATGGCTGGCTGGCCGGAGGCTGCTCAATCGGCAGCGTCTGCTTGTTCTTTTCGTGGATGTCCTCCATCTCAACGGAAAGATCCGCCAGCCGCACGACACGGTAGCGCCGGTCGACCAGCTCACCAACCGCCGCGGTGAAGATCTCCTCGCCCTTGACGAAGAACCCCAAGTGGCCGGATCCGCGGACGTATCCGTAATACTTGAGCGGAATCGGCGTCACCGGCTTGGCCGCAGGCTCAGCGGGCTTGGTCTCGGACGCCTCAGGCTTGTCGGGTTCAACAACGCCTCCCTTGGACCGCCCACCCTTCTTCACGTCGATCTTCACATCGTCCACCGGCTTCGGCGCCGCCGCTCCGAATTCGAACAGACTCCGGTGTCCGCCCGTCACCGTGACCGACTGCAGACGGGCCAGAAGGTCGGTGCGCAAGGCCGGGTCCACCGTCGCCGGATCCGGGCGGTCAGCGTCGCGCTTGGGCTTCACCGCCGGCACCCACTCTCCGACATTGGCCGACGCGCGGCGGCCGGTGCGTGACGCGGTCTTCGGCGTGCCGCCCTGCACCGCAATAGCCGAGGTACGCGGGATGTCCAGCGCCGGAACCGTTGCGGAAGGAGCCTTGGACGCCGCCGCCGACACCGAGGGCGGCACCGGGCGCGAAGGATATTCCTCTTCGCCAGCGAAGCTGCTGTACATCGCATAAGCGGCCACGCACAACAGTCCCGCGGCTACAGCAACCTTCTTCGGCTCGTCAACACCCAGCTTCACTAGCGCGCGGCCTCCCGGACAAACGTATTTATCTTAAAACGGGCGGCCAGCTTGCCGCGCTCCTGAAGAGGCGCGGCCTGAATGGAATCCATGATCAGGAACCTTCGCGACCGGTCCACCAGGTTCACAAACCGGATCAGGTTGCCGTACGAACCCTCATAGTTGGCCGTGATCGTCATCATGCTGATCGTGTCGCTTCCGTCAACCGCCTCGATCAGGAAGGAGTGCTCCTTGGGCGACAGACCTGCTTCCTTGGCCGCCTGTCCGATCTCGGTGAGAATCGTCGACGAGGTGGTCTGACGGTCCATGAACGAGGCGTCCATGAATTGAACCTGCTCGGCGCGCGCGGCTTCCATCTTCGCAAGCAGCGCCTTGGACTTGCCCACCGCCTGGCGCTGGTCCACGGCCTGCCTGCGCAAAGACTGGAGCTGCGCATCGAGATCGGCGAGGCTCCCCCCCGGCGGCCGGACCAACAGGAAAAACGCGGCGATGTTGGCCACCAGCAGCACACCCAGCACCACCTTCCACATCGCGCGCGGATCCCGCTTCTGCCCGGCGGCAGGCAGCGCTCCGCGGATTTTGACGAGGCTAGAGCTTAGGGGCATAGTTGGCAGTGACCCGGTAGCGGTAGAGGCTGTCCGATTGCGAGGGCGGGTCCCACTTGGGAACAGCGGTGGCACCAAACAACGGCGACCCCTCGAGTTTCATCACCATCTGGATGACCGGATCAGGCGACTCCGATCCAACGGTCATGTCGAGCACAATCTGATTGTCAGTGTTCACTTGCGGGCGCACCGAAATCAACCGGACGCCTCCGGGCATGACCTGCTCCAGATCGTCGAAAATCCGTGTCCAACTGATCGACTTCCGCATCAGCAGCCCGTTCAGGAAGATCGAGTAGTCGATTGCTTCGGCGTTCTTCGGATCCCGGATCTGCCCCTGGAGCCGCGCGTTCTCCGCGCTCAGAGCGTAGAGCTGCTGGTTGGCCTGGGCGATCTGTTCGTTCAGTCCGGAACGCTCCTCACGCTCGATCCAGCCAATCGACAGTTGATAGAGGAGCACCCCGCTCAACACGGTTGCCGCCGCTACCGCTGCCGCCACGACCGGCCGGTCTTTGCGGAACGGCTCACCCGCGAGGTTGATCGAGACTGCGCCTTTCATTGAACGCCCTCCTGGGCCTGGAGCCACCCGGTGAGCCCGGCGTTGAACTCGCCCGGCGGACCCCAGTGGCCTTGCATCACCTCGACCGGGATGTTCAAGTCCGCGGACCACTGCTCGCGCAACGGGTTGGTGGCGTCGCCGAATCCGCAGATCACCATCCGCGCCGGCTTTCGCTTGAGCTCGTCTTCGGCGTAGGCGATCGTCGGATAGAGGACCGCCATCACTTCTTCAAACGTCATCTCGGCAAGCTCGACACAGCGCACGAGTTTCGGATGCCGTCCGTTGCACAGCGCCACGGTGAGCACCTTGTCGCACAGTTTCACCGCCAGGTTCAGGTCCTTCCCGGGCATCAGGTCCATCGCCGCGAGCATGGAAGTGGTCACGAACCCTGGCGCGTATCCGGCAGCGCGAAAGGCGGCCTCGTAGCGCGCGACGATCTCTACCGACGCGGCTGCCACAACCACCTCAAACCGCTTCCCCGCCTTGAACGCATGAAAGTTCACCGCCGCGGTGTCGAGGTCAAACGGAACCGCCTTCTTAAGGCGGAACCGGACCAACTGCAGTTGATCCTCCGGTTCGCCCGGAAATGACTCGAACTCGAGCACCGCGACCCGCGCGCAGTAGTCCGGCAGGATCAGCGCCGCGTCGCGCCGCTTCTTGCCGCCGTTCACCGGAATCGCAGTGGCCACGCCCTGGGCGAACACCTCGGGCTGCAACACGTTGTCCTTCACCGGACTCACCGCCAGCACCTCCCCCGGAAACCGGTGAAACCCGGTCCGCGGACCCTGGCCGCGCTTGGACGAGCGCACTCCCCAGGCGATCCCCGTTTGCGACAATTCGAAAACGTAGGACGGCGGCGGGTCCTCAAACATCCTCCCGAGCTGGTCAATGAATCCCATAGTCTTACGCTTCGATGAAGGTCACCTTGTTCACTTCCTTGAGCGTTGTCAACCCCAGCCGGACTTTCTCAACCGCCGACTCCCGTAGCGATGTCATGCCTTCCTCCCGCGCCACGCGCTTGATCTCCGAAGCCGGACGCCGGTCAAGAATCATCTCCCGGATCCTCTCGGTGAGGTCGAGCAGCTCGTGGATCGCGGAACGTCCGTGAAATCCGGTGCCGCCGCACTCAAAACATCCGGCGCCCTCATAGAATGTGACGTCGCGCCACTGCGCCGGGTTTAACCCGGATTCGCGCAGAGCATCCTCGGGATAACGGACCGGCTTCTTACAATGCTCGCAGATCAGCCGCACCAGCCGCTGCGCCAGAATACAGTTGAGCGCGGAGACGAAGTTGTAGGGTTCGACGCCCATGTTGAGGAAACGTCCCAGCACGTCGAACACGTTGTTGGCGTGCACGGTGGTGAACACCAGATGTCCGGTGAGCGCGGCGTTGATGGCAATCTGCGCCGTCTCCTGGTCGCGGATTTCACCCACCATCACCTTGTCCGGATCATGGCGCAGGATCGAACGCAGGCCGCGCGCAAAGGTCAAACCCTTCTTCTCATTCACCGGAATCTGCGTGATTCCCTTCAATTGGTACTCAACCGGGTCCTCGATCGTGATGATCTTGTCTTCGTCGGTCTTGATCTCGCTGATCGCGGCATAGAGGGTGGTCGTCTTGCCCGAGCCTGTTGGTCCGGTGACGAGCACCATTCCGTAGGGCTCTTTGATGTAGCGGCGGAACTTGCCGATGTCGTTCGGCGAGAATCCCACGACATCGAGCGTGAGCTTGGAAAATTTCTCGCTCATCGACTCTTTGTCGAGCACGCGGAGCACGGCATCCTCCCCGTGCACCGTGGGCATGATCGACACGCGGAAGTCGATCAGGCGGTTCTTGTACCGGACCCGGAAACGGCCGTCCTGCGGAACGCGGCGCTCGGCGATGTCAAGCTCGCTCATCACCTTGATGCGCGAGATGATGGTGGAGTGCCAATCCTTGGCAATCGGCGGCATGGCGTAGTTGAGCACGCCATCAATGCGGTACTTGATGACCACTTCCGAGTCGCGTGTCTCGATGTGGATGTCCGATGCCCGGCGCTCGAGCGCGTTGAAGATCGTCGTGTCCACCAGCTTGATGACCGGCGCGATCTCAGCGTCGACCGCCGTCAACTTGTCGATCGATAAGGTCTCGTCGGAGTTCTCCTCGTCGGCCACGACGTCGAGCGTGAACGTCTCGGTGACCTCCTCGAGCACGCGCTGCGATTGCTCGGTCTTCTTGAGCAGGTCCGAGATCTGGCCGAGCGTCGCCACCTTGACGCGGAGCTTCTTGTTCAGCAGGATCGCCAGCTCGTCGATCAGGTTCAGGTTCTTGGGATCGGCCAGGGCGATCTCGAGCAGCCCGTTCTGCGCCGCCAGCGGAACGAAGTTGTAGCGGAACATCAGGTCGACCGGGACCGTCTGGAACAGATCGTGATCGATCTGGACCTCCTTGAGGTCGACAAAGTCGTAGCGGTAGCGGGCCGCGACTTCCCTGGTCCTCGAAATCTCGTCCGAGGTTTCAGGCGCACGGGGTGGAGGGGCAGCCGGGGCGCTCATACGCGTTCCGCCAGAGAGAAGATCGGCAGGTAGAGGGCCACCAGGACAAAGGCCACAAACCCGCCCATGAACAACATGATCGCGGGCTCGATCAGCGACATCGCCGCGGTCATCTTGGTGGTAACGTCCTCCTCGAAGAACTCAGCGACCGAGGTGAGCATCGCGGGCAGTGCTCCCGTTGATTCGCCCACCTCGATCATGTCGATCGCAAGCGCGGGAAAGATCCCGGTCTGGGCCAGCGAGCTCGACAGCGGCTGCCCCTCCCGGACCAGTTTCCGCGCCGATTCAATGGCGCCCCTGAGCAGCCGTGATCCGAGCGATTCGCCGGCCGTGTCGAGCGCCTGGATCAAGGGAATGCCGCCCATCAAAAGAGTACTCAGCACCCGCGCCAGTTGCGCCACCTGGTATTTGCTCCAGATCTCACCAAACACCGGGAGCCGCATCTGTACCCGCTCCATGATCGCGCCGCCGCGCTCGGTCCCCGACCACAGCTTGATCCCGGTCGCGATGGCGAACAGCGCCCCGACGCCCAGCAGGATGTAGTTCCGGGCCGTGGTTCCGGCTGCCAGCAGCCAGAGCGTCACGGTCGGCAGTTGAGCGTTCAGTGAGCCGTACAACTGGGCGAAGTTCGGAACCACGTAGGTAACCATGAAGGCGATCAGCGCCGAAACAAGGAGCACCAGGACCGCCGGATAGAGCAGCGACAGCAGGATCTTTTTCCGGATGGCCAGAACCATCTTCTGATAGGTGATGAACCGCTCGATCACCTCACCGAGGGAGCCGCTCTTCTCGCCCGCCAGAATTGATGTGATGTAGATCGGCGGAAACGCCCGCTGCCGCGCGAAGGCGTCCGAAAGCAGGGTGCCGTTTTTCACGTCGTCCCGGACCGCTTTGATGAATTTCCCCAACTTCGGATCCGTCAGCCGGTCGGCCAGCAGATCGAGCGATTTGAGGATCGGAAGGCCCGCCCGGATGAGGGTAAGGAATTGCTGGTTGAAGATCAGGAACTTCTCCAGATTCAGCTTCTTACGCCGGGTCGACAGGCGCGACGCGATGTCTCCGCGCTGCTTGATCGAGTAGATCAGGTAGCCCTGGGACGTCATCCGGTCCCGCAGCTCCTTCTCGTTCTCGGCTTCGGCCACCTGCTGGCGGATCTCGCCGCGGGCATCGGCGTACTTGAGGACAAACTCGGCCATCTACCGCTCCTGCCCCTCCACCAGCACCGCCCCAGGCGGCAGCGCAAACTGGAACACTTCCTCTGCCATGCGCGGATTCAGCTTCTCCGCGTCGAACCGGAAACCCATCACCGATCCGTCCTGCCCCGTCACGCGGACACGACGGATCTCCGCCTGGGCCGTGACGGTAAATTCTACCTCCCGGTAGGGAGCTTTTTCCGATTTCGGCATCGCCACCACGTGAGTGAAATCCCCCTCCCTGCGTGAGCGAAACTCCTTAAAATCACGTTGGAAGTCCACCCGCCCGATCAGGAATGCGAGCGGCACCCGGAGATCACCGGACTCCCGGACCGGAGTCCACTCCGCCTTCCGGGTCGCCGGATTGTAGTAGTAGACGTGCTTGCCATCCACCAGCAAGAGCTTTCCCGCAGGAGAGGAATAGTCCCACCGCATCTTTCCCGGCCGCTGCAAGTGCAACTCTCCCCGCTCGGTACGGGTGATCCGGCCTTGGCCCGCGAGGGACTGCTCGAATCCCGCCTGCATGGTCCGTGCACCGTTGTAGCGGGTTTCGACGCGCCTGAGCAGGTCCAGCACGCCGGTTTCAGCACAGACCGCCTGCGCCGCCGTGACCAGACACGTGTAGAGACAAGCCTTCACACTTAGCTAGACGCATTCCTGGCCCAAAACGTGCAAGAAGGAGGGTAAAGGACGAACTTGGGAATATTTTTTGGGGGCCGTGTCTTCAAACGGGTATTGAAGGAGCGACCATGGCAAAGGCGGACACAACCTTGACCGTTCTGGTGGCGTCAGACCAGCCCGATACCGTGACCCGTTTGCGCGGGTTATTCGACCACACGCGGTGGTTGATGGAGGTCGCAGGGACGATTCGGGACGCGATCGCGAAACTCCGCGCCGGCAAGGTCGGCGTGGTGATCGCCGAAAACGAACTCACCGACGGGACCTGGGAAGACCTCCTCAAGGACCTGCCGGACAGCAATCGCCCGAACCTTATCGTAACCGCCCGGCATGCTGATGAACGCCTGTGGAATCATGTGCTTGCATCCGGTGGATTCGACGTCCTGGACAGGCCGCTGGACGGTCACGAGGTGTTCCGGATCATTAGCCTTGCTGGACGGGACTGGATCGGCCGGCGTTCGGTCAGGACCCGGATGGCGCTACCGCCGGCACGGTCCGAGCCGCGCAATGAACCCGTCAAGGAAGCCGTTTGAATCCTTTTGGGGCGCGACTTCCGGAATCCCCAACCGGCGCGATGTTGTAGTTCCGACCACAAACGTGTTGCCCACGGGATCCGAAGCCACTCCATACGCCGTTTCGTTCCCCTCGCCACCCAGGTAGGTTGAGCAGGCGAGTGTTTCGCCTCCGGTCGGCGCGGCCGGGTCCAACACTGCGGCGAAGGCGTCGTAGCCGCCGCCGAGCGAAACCTGGACATTGGCCGGGTCCACGTTCCTGATGGGGAAATCTTCGGAGAAGGTGTATCCAGCGACAAGAATCCGCCCCTGCGTATCCACGGCCACCCCGAACCCGCCGTCGGTGCTGCCGGAGCCAAGGTAGGTCGAATAAGTCAGCTCCTGGCCGCGGGGCTGGGACAGATCCAGGCGCACCACCACGGCGTCGGCTTCACCCCGGTTCTGTGTCTGATAGGCGTTGGCCGACAGCGGAAAATCAGTCGAAAGCGTGGTCCCCACGAGGTACACGCGCCCGGCGGAGTCAGAGACCATGTTCCAGGGCTGGTCGAGATCCGACCCCCCCAAAAAAGTCGAGTAGCCGAGGGCGTCGAGCCTGGGGCGGCCGAGGTCAAGCCGCGTGATGAACATGTCGCCTCGACCTTTGTACACGGGCTGCAGGGGCGCGTCGTTGATCGGAAAGTCTCCCGACATCGTGTAGCCGCTGACGACGACGATGCCCGGCGCGACCGCAGTGATGCCCGTGGCGACGTCGGTGCTGCCGCCGCCAAGGAAGGTCGAGTAGATGCCCGCGTCTTTCCCGAGCAGGGCGGGAGTGAACTGGACCACGAATGCGTCGAACCCTCCGCGAAGGGACGGCTGAAGGCTGAGGCCAAGCAGGGGGAACTGGACCGAGTTCGTGTATCCGGCGATATACACGTTGCCCAGTGCATCAATCGTCACGCCGTTGGCGATGTCGTCGCGCGGACCGCCGTAGACGGTCGAGAACCACAGTGATGCGTCGCCGCGCTCGGTAATGTTGATCTGCGACAGGAAGGCGTCTTTCTCGCCCGAGCGCATGTCCTGGTAACCGTTGCGGGACGGAAAGTCGTCGGAGCTCGTAAAGCCCGCGACATGGGCAGTGCCCGCCGCGTCCACCGCGATCGCCCTGGCTTCGTCCTCGCCAATCCCGCCGAGATAGGTGGTGTAGATGAGCGAATCCGGCCCGGCGAGTGTGGTGGTGAACACCGCGACAAAGGCGTCCTTGTTGCCGGCCCGGGTTTCCCGGAACGGACCGCCGCTCGCGGGGAACGAACCAGACGTGGTGTATCCGGCGACCCAGAGGCGCCCACGGGTGTCGATGGTCACGGCGGTGACGACGTCGGAACTCTCGCCGCCGATATAGGTCCCCTGCACGATCACCGGATCGATCACCAGGGCCCGGGTGCGGTCGTATGCACCGAGGTGGAAGGCGACGCGGTTCTTTCCAGCCGCGCGGTATCCGCCCGCCACCAGTGTCCGGCCGTTTTCGCCGTCCTGATAGATCACCGGTACCGGCTGGTCGAAGGTGGACCCGACGGCTTCTATACGGAGGGATCCATCGGGTTGGATGGCGACCAGGTCCGCACCCGCGAACTCGACTTGGATCTGCTTCGGGTCGGCGCCGGGGGCAACGGCGAAGTCGTATTCGAGGCGTTTGCCGTCCCCGTGGAATACCATGTCGATTCCCGGGTAGACGGCTTCGTAGCGAACCTTGCCAAACTGGCCCGGCTTCATTTCACGCTTCCCGGTGAAGTAAGCGGACTTCGCTTTGAGCTCTCCGGTTCCTTTTGGCGATGTGGTCCGCCCGCCGGCCGCCCGGATCTTGAGACTCCCGTGCGCGGCTGGAACCACGGCGCCTTCGGCGGTGAGAAAGACTGGGTGCTCCCCGAACCGGGCGCCGAAGCGGACCTCAGCCGGGAACTGTCCGGCGTTGGCCTCAAACCGCAGCGGCAAAGTGTTCAACAGCCGCGACGCCTGTTTCGGCGTTGGGACAGCGGCGGATACGGCTAGCGCCCCAATCAGGGCGGCGATTGCAAACTTCATGTTCGAGGGTAGACCCTATGCCTTTATCATAGCGAGACGCACGGGCGGCGCGCCGGGGTTGCCACCTTAATGGTACGGCGTGTGAATTTTAGTTCTTGCGGGAGGAGCCGGAGTCGCGTAATATTGAAGTGGCGGCCCGGCTGCGACCGGGCCACCGTGGTTTAGCCGGACCCCTTATCGGGGATCAAGTTGGACCACTTTAGTGCCGTTCCTCTGCCACCGGATGGTAATCCGGTAACGAAGAAGAAAAGCCAAGAGGTAGATCAAGGGGTCTCACCTCCTTCCGCCTCGAACAGATTCGGAGAGGCCGGGACTGCATCCCGGCTTTCTCCTTTCGGGCGGTCAAATTGCCTTAATCAGAGAACTGCACCACTCCGGTCCGACGGCGGCAATTCCAGCTTATTGCGGACGGGATTTGGCTGTCAACTCCTTTGGCTACCCAAGCCGATTTTCACACGTCCGAGGACCGCAGGGCTACACCGGATAGACCCGGATAGGCATGGATAGGCCCTGGTGGTAGCACTCGCATCTGTTCGCTTCGCCTCGACGGTCAGTCGGAATCGGCAATATTCCGATTGGGATTTGCGACGAATACGCTATCCACGGTCGACGAAATTCAGCGACGCCGAGTTCATGCAGTATCGCAAGCCCGTCGGGCGGGGGCCATCCGGAAACACGTGCCCCAGGTGCGCGTCGCAACGCGCGCAATCCACGGCGACGCGCCGCATGCCGAGTGTGTTGTCTGCCTTCTCGTGCACGTTCTCCTTTGCAATCGGCTGGTAGAAGCTGGGCCACCCGGTGCCGGACTCGTACTTCGTCTTCGAGTCGAACAGCGCCGTGCCGCAGCACACGCACTTGTACACGCCATCGTCCTTCGTCTTGGCGTACTTGCCGGTGAACGCGCGCTCGGTGCCTTCCTGCCGCGTGACGTAGAACTGCTCCGGCGTGAGCATCTGCTTCCACTCGGCCGCGGACTTGACCACCTTGTCCACCTCGGCCACGCCCGTCCGCACTCCCTTGGCGTCGAATTCGGCGATTCTCACCTTCTTGCCTCCTTGTTTTGGACCAGCCGCGGCCGCCGGCAGCGCGGCGGCGCACAGGCCCAGCCATTTTCTGCGATTCATGTTCGTGTTCATGGTATGCGTTCCATCATAGATGACCCGGCACCGCAGTTGTATTCCCTACCGGGATTCTGCGGTCAACTATTCCGGCTCCGCGGGCACATTTCCATACGTCCAAGGACCCCTTGAGGGCTGCGCCAAGGGATATGCAGGGATCGGCCCGGGCAATAGCCGGTTGGCCAGTTCTATCCCCGTATTCGCGATCTGGCGCCCCGCCGTCACTTCGAGATTGCTGTACGCCGTGAGCCGCGTTTCGTAGCCTCCGCCGGACTCGCTGAGCGCCTCTTCCGTCGGCACATAGCCCACGCATCCATTCGCCAGTTCCACCGGATAGGTGAATGGGAAATGGCTCTTCGCCTTAATGTCCAGTCCGAAGTCGACGAAGTACTCCGCCGGATTGCTGACGAAAACCGCCGGACCCACCTGGACCGCCTGAACCTCCACATCAACCACCGGCTCAACCCGGATCAGGTGGTCGAGCATCACGGTCTCCTTTGCAAAGGTCCAGTCCGTGCGGTCGACGCCCGCTGGATCCTTGCGCGCCAGCTCCATCGCCTGCTTCAACCGCTCCGGCGACGGCTTGCGCCGCGGAATGCGCAGCATCTTCACCATCGCATTCACCGGCGCGAGTTTCCCGCGATGCATCGACAGCAGCACACGCACTGCCTCGGCGCCCACGCGCCCGCCCACGATCCAGGCGTATTCCTCGCCATCCGGCTGCACGTGCGGATTCTTGTTGTCGACCTGCGTGATGTCGCCGCTCGCACCCTGCAGGAACACCACCACCACATGCTCGCCGAACACGCCACGGATCACCCGCTCAAGCTGGTAAATCCAGTTCGCCGAGATTCCACCCGGACTCGTGGTCGCATGGCAGGCGTAGTTCACCACCACTCCGGCGAGCTTGCCCTCCGCGTTCCACGCACCAATCACCCCGACCTCCGGATCGATCGGCCCGGCGGGCTTCAGGATATCCGTGTTTCCTTGACCGGGATGGGTGAACGTCCGTCCGTTCTTCATGCGGAACCTGCGGTTGAATGCGGCCTTGTCCTCGACGCCCGAACCCACGCCGAGCATCAACGGACTTCGCGCGTCATTCGCCTTGCACACAGCGTTCACGATTCCGGAGTGGACCATCTTGAGGTACTTGGGATCCGCCATCGACGACTGCTCGTAGGCGAGCTTGCGAACCCACTCCGGGGCCGTGTCAAACTCTCCCGGCTGGATCATCCCTAACGGACCCGACGAATGCGAGTGCGACGCACCGATCATCACGTGCGCGCCCGGAATCCCGCAGCGCGACTCGATCTCCTTGCGCACGGCGAGCACCAGATGCCGCGGCACGATCAGCGCATCGAGGCCTACCAGCGCCACGCGCTTCGATCCATCGTCAAACACGCAGGCGCGCGCCTTGCACGCATCGTGGAGCGTCTTGTGGAACACCTTGCCGTAGCCTCCAGGCTGCTCCATCCCGATTTCGGGCGTAATGTCGGCCTCGGCGAATCCGGCGCTCATCGTGGGCGCGCCCTTCCAGGACTGCGCAAAGGCGGCGCCCGGGATTTGAAGAAAGAGACGGCGGTTCATCGCCGGTCATTTTATCTCGAACGTCAGCGGGTCAGGTTGAGGACCAGATCCTCCATCACCACCCGCTCGCTCACGTTGGCGCCGCGCATGGCAAGGTCGGCCTGCGCCATCTTCCGGACCGCCTTGCGGAGCTGCTCCTCTGAGAAGGCGTGCACCGTTTGGATAACCTGCTCCGCTTTGGACGCCCACATCGGGACACCGAGCCGGGAAAAATGTCCTTGCACTTGCGCTCCGCTCCGCAGCCCTGCTTCCTTGGCGGTCAAAGCCTGGCGGAACTGCGAAGCGAGGAACTGCAGCGCCAGGGGCAAGTACTCACCTTCGCGGACCAGCGAGTCCAGGTGGTCGAGCGCCTTTCGCTTTTCGTCGCGCCCAAGCGCGGCGACCAATGCGAAGATCGTGGCCGATTGCGCCTGTGGCACGAGCGCGGCGATGTCGGAATCGCGCACGATTCCTCCGTCGCCCGCAAACAGCGACAGCTTCTCGATCTCCGTCACAACCAGCGCCGCTGATCCGCCAGTGGCTTCCACCAGCAAATTCAGCTCGCCCACGCCGATCCGCAGATTACGCGCGCGGGCCGCATCCTGGGCCACGCGGCGGACTTCGGCAGCCGGAAGCCTGGGGAACTCGACCACGTCCTTGACCGGCGTGAAGAACTTCCGCATCCGCTCGGTCTTCGTCTTGTCGTCTCCGTCGAACTCAAATTTCGCCGAGTCGAACACCAGCACTACGTCCGGTGATGGATCCTTCACGTAAGCCGCGAGCAGCCCGGCGGCCTCGTCGGTCTTCGACTTCGATGGACTGTCACGATCTTCGGCTGCCGCGGCCCGTCCCTTGGGCAACACGGCCTCTGCGCGGCTCACCCAAATCACGCGGCGCGGAGCGAACATCGACAGCGACCGTGCGTCATCAATCACCGCGGCGAGGGTGATGTCCTCGAGGTCGTGCCGCACCAGCCCTTCTTCGCGCTCTTCCGGCGGCAGCACGCGTTCGACAAGCGCCCGGCGGCATTCGTCGCGCTGGTAGATTTCCGGACCGATCAGCAAATAAACAGCAGCGGGCTGGCGTTTGACTTGCGTGAGGAACTGTTCGGGTGTCACGGGCTAGAAGTTCTCAAGAATCGCGCTGACAAGCTGCCGGGCCACGTAGGACGACACACGTTCGAGCGCCGCGGAGCTTTCCTCGAAGTACGCCACCTGGTCGATGCTGATCTCGTACCGCTCGCGCGCTTCAAACTGTGGCCGGTCAAAGAGGATCTTGCCGGTGGCGCGCTCGGTCAGCCGCACCTGAAGGATAACCGCGATTTGCCCGCCTGATGCCCGCTGAGTGACGGGATCAAACGTTGTCGGAAAGGGCAGAATATTGCTGACCGCACCGGTGAGGATAGCGTCCGCCTCGCGCGGATCGGCGATGATGCGGTAGCGGGTCCGGCTGATGAACTCGCGGGTGAGCGCGGCCGGAATCCGCTCGGCGAGCTTGTGCCGCGCGGTGATGTTGCCCCACGCCGGAATCGCGATGGTCCGGACCGACTTGGGCAACAGGTCGGCCTTGCCCGCGACATGGTAGCCGCAGCTTGGAAGCAGCGCAAAGGCGGCGGCCAACAAGGCCCGGGCGGGGATCACTCTCCCAGGATAGCCTTGGCCGCGAGCGCCGCGTTCACTGCCCGCAGGCGGAAGTTGTCAGCGGTGAGCCAGAACCAGGCGGCGCGGCCGCTGTTTGGATCCGGTTCCACGGCGCCCACGAAGATGCCGTCCTGTCCGGCTGAGGCCACCGGTGTCGGAACGCCATGATCAGGACCGCGGAAGTCAATGTGGTCCGACTGCAGGGCGGCGGCAAGCTCAGCGGATCCGGGCCGGTTGTCAAATTCGACCCACAGGTTCATCGCGTACCCATGCATCACCGAAGCGCGTGTGACACGGATCGAGGGGAGCGGCCGGACGCCGAGGCTTGCCAGGTGCTGCTCGATCCGGGTCTCCGTCTCACGGACGCCCGGCAGCAGGTTGAACACGAGCTGGTCGCCGAACACCGTGGTGTCGACCGGCTTGAACGTGAGCAACTGTGTGGTCTGCTGCTGAAGCTCTTCCACTCCGCGCCTGCCCTGCTCGCTGGCCGGCTCGAAGATCTGGGCGACCACGCGGCTCAGTCCGAACGCGCCCCCCAGCTTGATCAGAAACAGCGCGATCGCAACCGAGGCCGGATGCGCGATGGTCTGCACGGGCAGGATGCGCGCCGGAGAGCAGAGAGGCGCCGCCACGGGCGCCGAGTCGAACGCGTAGCTCAGGTCGATGATCGACGGCCGCGGATCGCCAGGCTCGAGCGTTTCGGCGAGCATCTCCATCGCTTTTCGCGAAGACTCGCGGCTGCCCGCAAGCAGGATCACGACGGACTGGGCGAGTGCGTCGCCATCGAGCCCCGTCATCACCACGGCTTCGCCCGCCTCTTCGGTCAGGATCGCGGGACCCTGCTCCTCGCTCCCCACCAGCTTGACGCGGGTGTGGGGCAGAACCTCGCGGAGCACCTCGCGCAATTCGGCGCCGGCCAGCGACTCCCCGCCCACCAGCGCGATCCGCGCCGGATTAGCCATGCTGGACCTGAGTGCGTCCCGCGCCGGGCCGCAGCTTGCGCTTGATCACGCCTCCGAGCCGGACGATCAGCCCGCTGGCTCCGTATCCGCAGCCAATGATCAGCAGTGCGGGTTGCGAGTAGTTCCAAATCAGATAGATGATGCTCCCGATCGTGACCAGCGTGAGCGGCGAGCGGGGACTCACATATCCGAATTCCTTGAAGCTCCGGTAGCGCCACGTCGAGATCATGAGGAACGAAACCAGTCCGATCAGTCCGATCCAGGCGGCGGCGTAGGGCCACCACTGGAGCGGAGCCGCCCCGCCGGCGTAAACGATCGAGGCCACCATACCGGCGCCGGCCGGGATGGGGAGTCCGACGAAGTACTTGCGGTCCGAACGTCCGGGATTCTTCGGTTGCGGATTCGTGGTGATGTTGAAGCGCGCCAGCCGCGAGGCTCCGCACATCACGTACAGGAAGACGAAGAACACACCGATGCGCTGGATGTGGTCGCGCAATCCACCGTCCATGGTGGTGTCGAGGAATTGGAATCCCCAGATCCAGGCGAGGATGGCCGGGGCCACGCCGAAGGCAATGACGTCGGCGAGCGAGTCCAGCTCTTTGCCGAATTCGGACGTGGTGTTGGTCATGCGCGCGATCCGGCCGTCGAGCCCGTCGAGGACGCTCGCCACGCCGATCATCATGGCCGCCGCTTCAAGGTGGGCATTCGCGCCGAGGTTTCCCGCGGCGGCGAGCATCGCTCCCTGGATCGACTTCATGACCGCCAGAAATCCGAGGAACAGATTTCCGGCCGTGAACAGCGTCGGCAGCGCATAGGCGGCGCGGCGCGGCTTGCGGTCCGGATGGCCGTGTGATTGTGCCATGCTAGTTCTTCCTTTTCGCCAGGATGCTGGATCCGGCGGACACACGATCGCCGGGGCGAACCGCGATCGTCCACTCTTTCCCGAACAGGATGTCGACACGCGAGCTGAACTGGATCAGACCGATGCGGTCACCCATGGCCACGCGATCGCCGGGCCGCTTGTCGCAGATGACACGGCGCGCAACCAGTCCCGCGATTTGTGCGAACGTCACCTTCACTCCGTCGTCGCCTTCGACGGTGATGATGTTCTGCTCGTTCTCGAGTGAGGCTTCATCCTTGCTTGCCACCAGGAACTTGCCAGGCTGATACTTCACCGACGTGATCTTGCCCGCGATGGGCGACCGGTTCACATGCACGTCCACCGGACTCATGAATACGGCCACGCGTGTCAGCGGTCCTTCCTCGCGAATCAGGACCACCTTTCCGTCGGCCGGCGAAACCGCATGCGGACCCGCCGGGATCTGACGCTCGGGATCGCGGAAGAACCAGAGGAAAAATGCGGCGAGCACGAACATCGGGATCGCGAACAGCGGCCGCGTGAGGTAGGTGATGACGAGCCCGCCCGCAATGCAGGCGAGTGCGTAGTAAATTCCGGTGGCAACCATCCGCTACTTCTTTCGCCGGACGACGCGCTGCTTCTTGACCGGAGCGGTCTGTTCGGCCGCGAATGCCGCCTCGACGATCTCCGCCTGCTCCTGGTCGTGGCGCTTGTAGGATCCGGTGGCGGGACTCGCGCTCTCGGTCCGCCCGATGTAGCGGATCTTGCGCCGCGATGCTTCGAGCATCGGCTGCACAAAGCTGCGCATGAATCTCCACACGCCCATGTTGCGCGGCTCTTCCTGGACCCAGGCGACGTCGGCCCGCGCCGAGTAGCGCATCAGGATGTCGCGGATTTCCTGCTCGGGGAACGGATAAATCTGTTCGAGCCGCACGATCGCGACATGGCCCGCGTCCAGCCGCTCGCGCGCGGCGAGGAGATCGTAGTAAATTTTGCCGGAGCACAGCAGGACCCGGGTCACGCGCTCGGCGTTGGCGGCCGAGGTCTCCCCGATCACTTCGCGGAAGGATCCGCGGGTCAGATCGTCGAGGCTGCAGACCACCTTCTGGTGCCGGAGCAGGCTCTTGGGCGTAAAGATGACGAGCGGTTTGCGCATCCCGCGCTGATCCGGTCCGCCGCGCATTTGCCTCCGCAGGACGTGGAAATACTGCGCGGGCGTGGTGCAGTTGACCACCTGCATGTTGTCCTCGCCGCACATGGTCAGGAACCGCTCGATGCGGGCCGAGGAGTGCTCGGGACCCTGGCCTTCGAACCCGTGCGGCAGCAGCATCACGACGCCGTTCGGCTGTCCCCACTTCTGCTCGCTGACCGTGATGAACTGGTCAATCATGATCTGCGCACCATTGGCGAAGTCGCCGAACTGCGCCTCCCACAGCACGAGCGCGCGCGGATCGCTGATCGAGTAGCCGAACTCAAAGCCGAGTACCGCATATTCACTGAGCGAGCTGTCCCAGACTTCGAATCCGGCCTGGCCGGCGGCGAGGTTCTGAAGCGGGATGTATTGGGCGCCGGATTCGTAATCGGTGAACACCAGGTGCCGCTGGCTGAAGGTGCCGCGGCCGGAGTCCTGGCCGGAGAGCCGGACCGGGGTCCCTTCCATGAGCAGGGTGCCGAAAGCGAGCGCTTCGGCCGCCGCCCAGTCGACCGGCGCGCCTTGCAGCACCTGCTTGCGCTTGTCCATGAACCCCTTCAGCTTGGGATGCATGTGGAAATCCGAGGGAAGAAGCGTGAGACCTTCGACCGCGCGCTCGAGATCTTCGCGGCTGGCGGCGCTGGCGGCGCTGGCGGCGCGGAACGATGCGATCGAATCGCCGGGCGCCACGCCCAGGTCTTCGAACTGGTACTTCACCGCGTTGAGCTTGGCTTCCTCGAATCCTTCGTCCAGAAGCGCTGCGATCCGTTTGCGGAGCTTGTCAACCTGCGCCGTGGAGACGATGTTCTCGCGCACCAGCCGTTCGGCGTAGATCGTTCCGACCAGGGGATGATCCTTGATCTTGCGGTACATGAGCGGCTGGGTGAAGCTCGGGTCGTCACCTTCGTTGTGCCCGTGGCGCCTGTAGCAGATCATGTCAATGACGACGTCCTTCTTGAACTGCTGCCGGTAGTCGAATGCGATCTGCGCCACCCGCGCGCAGGCTTCGGGATCATCGCCGTTGACGTGGAAAATCGGCGCCTGCACCGTCCGTGCGACGTCGGTGCAGTAGACCGAAGAGCGCGATTCGTGCGGATCGGTGGTGAATCCGATCTGGTTGTTGATGATCAGGTGAATCGTACCGCCTGTGCGGTAGCCCTCGAGCTGCGACAGGTTCAACGTCTCGGCCACCACACCCTGGCCCGCGAAGGCCGCGTCGCCGTGGATCACGAAAGGCACCACCCGCTCGCGCTTGATATCACCCAGCAGCTCCTGCTTTGCGCGAACGATTCCTTCCACTACCGGATATACGGCTTCCAGGTGGCTCGGGTTCGGTGCAACTGACACCAATACCTCCCGGCCGGACTCCGAGCGGTGGACGCCCGTCGCGCCCAGGTGGTACTTGACGTCGCCCGATCCCTGCGCACTGTCCGGATCCGGATGTCCCTCAAACTCCCCGAAGATCTGCGCCAGCGGCTTGCCGACCGTGTTGGCCAGGAAGTTCAGGCGTCCCCGGTGCGCCATGCCGATCACGACTTCGTGAGCGCCGCTCTCGGCCGCGCTGTTGAGCACGTCGTCCATGATTGAGATGGCCGTTTCAGCGCCCTCGAGCGAGAACCGCTTCTGACCGACGAACCGCGAATGGAGGAACGTCTCAAACTGCTCGGCGGTGATCAGGCGGTCGAGGATCTGGACTTTCTCCTCGGGTGAGACGGGCCAGTTGTTGCGGTGCGGCTCCATCCGCTGTTGGAGCCAGGTCTTCTCCGCCGGGTGCTGGATGCTCATGTACTCGCATCCGATTTTGCCGCAGTAGGTGGACTGGAGCGTATCCAGGATCTCGCGCAGCGTGGCCACAGGTTTCGGGGCGGCCTCACCGGTGAGCGCGCCGAGGTTGCCGGTGATGAACTGGCGGTCGAGGTCCCAGATGGTGAATCCGTAAGTCGCCGGGTCGAGCTCGGGGTGGTAGCGGGGTTCGATGCCGAGCGGATTCAGGTCGGCGATCAGGTGCCCGCGGACCCGGTAGGCGTTGATCAACTGGAGGACCGCGGCTTCCTTGGCGACCTCGGTTTTGGCCGGCGCCGCGCTCAGTCCTGGCAGCGCGGGACGGGTGTCGACCTGCCAGCGGGCGGGCTGGTAGGGGATCCGCAGCTCCTCGAAAATGTCGTCGTAGAAGGCTTCCGCTCCGCCGAGCAGCTCCTGGATCTTGCCGAGGAACATCCCGGACTCAGCTCCCTGGATCACGCGGTGGTCGTAGGTGCAGGTGAGCATCATGATCTTGCTGATGCCCAGCGCGGCCAGCACCTCGGGATTCACGCCCTGGTACTCCGCCGGGTAATCGATTGCGCCGGAAGCGATGATGCAGCCTTGGCCCGGCATAAGGCGCGGGACCGAGCCGAGCGTTCCTACAGTTCCGGGATTGGTGAGCGAGATCGTGATCCCCTGAAAGTCGGCGACCGTGAGTTTGCCCTTGCGGGCCCGCTGGACCAGATCGTCGAAGGCGGCCATGTATTGGCCGAAGGTCAGCTCCCCGGCGTTGCGGATCGCGGGTACGACGAGCGACCGGCTGGCGCCGCCGGAGGTGGCGACGTCGACAGCGATGCCGAGGTTTATCTGCTTGCGGACGATCCGGAACGATTCGCCGTTGTCTTCGGCGAAGCAGTCGTTCATGCCGGGCTGCTTCTTCAGCGCCTGGACGATCGCCCAGCCGAGCAAGTGGGTGTAGGAGATCTTCGACTTGCCGGTGACGCCGCGGAACTGGTTGATGATCCGGCGGTTTTCCTCAACCACCTTGACCGTGACGCTGCGCTGCGAGGTGGCCGTGGGAACCGCGAGGCTGGCAGCCATGTTGGCGGCGATGCGGGCGGCCGCGCCCCGCAGGGGCACGAGTTGTTCGGCGGGCCCTACGGCGAGGGGTTGGGGGGCGGGGACAGGCAAGGTGGGGGCGGGGACAGGCGGCGGTTCAGGCGCATGGCTTTCGCCGTTGGTCTGGAAGACTGGCTTCCAACTATCGTCGACAAGCTGACGGTCATGGCGGTACTGCTGGTGAAGCTCTTCTTCGAGCCAACTGTTGATGTCTGGGACGGCGGGGGGTTCGGTCGGCATGAGGATTACTGCGGGCCTGATTTCATGATATCGTGCCCGGTGATGCTGAACTACATTGCCGGGGTGGTGATCGCCTTTGGGATCGGATTCGGCTGCCGCTGGTTCGGGATTCCCCTGCCAGCGCCGCCCAGCCTGTTGGGGGTCCTATTGATCTTTTCAATCACTGCGGGGTACCTGGCGGCGGACCGGACGCTGCGGTAGAAATAGAACCGGCGCGGGAGCTCCGGTTGAAGCCGCCGCGCCGGGGAGTAGAGAAAGCCTTGCGCTAGTAGTCCATGCCGCCGGGTCCGTGCTCGCCACCGGGGGCCGGGGCGGGCTTCTTCTCCGGGATCTCGCAGACCATGGCTTCGGTGGTCAGCATCAGGCCGCTGATCGAAGCCGCGTTCTGGAGAGCCGACCGGGTGACCTTGGCGGGATCAATGACGCCGGCGTCCACGAGATCTTCGTAGCTGCCGCTGGCTGCGTTGAATCCATAGTTGCCTGCGCCGGAGCGGACCTTCTCGCACACGATCGCGCCTTCGAATCCGGCGTTGCCGGCGATCTGCCGGGCCGGTTCCTCGCACGCGCGGCGGACGATTTCGACGCCGATCTGCTGGTCGCCGCCGAGACTCAGACCGCTGAGTACCGTCGATGCGCGCAGCAGCGCGACGCCGCCTCCGGCCACGATGCCTTCTTCCACTGCCGCGCGGGTGGCGTGCAGGGCATCCTCGACACGGGCCTTCTTTTCCTTCATCTCGGTCTCGGTGGCCGCGCCGACCTTGATCACGGCGACGCCGCCGGCGAGCTTGGCCAGGCGCTCCTGGAGCTTCTCGCGGTCGTAGTCCGAGGTGGTCTCTTCGATCTGGGCGCGGAGCTGCTTGATCCGGCCTTCGATCGTCTTCTGCTGTCCGTTGCCGTCGACGATGGTCGTGTTGTCTTTGTCCACCGTCACGCGCTTGGCGCGGCCGAGATCGTCGAGACGCACGCCTTCGAGCTTGATGCCGGTCTCTTCAAAGATCGCTTTGCCGCCCGTGAGAATCGCGATGTCTTCGAGCATCGCTTTGCGGCGGTCGCCGAATCCCGGAGCTTTGACGGCGCAGGCGTTCAGGGTGCCGCGCAGCTTGTTGACCACCAGGGTCGCCAGCGCTTCGCCTTCCACTTCCTCGGCGATGATGAGCAGCGGACGGCCGGACCGGGCGATCTGCTCGAGCACCGGCAGCAGGTCCTTCATGTTGCTGATCTTCTTTTCGTGGATCAGAATGAACGGATCTTCGAGGACGCACTCCATGCGGTCGGGGTCGGAGATGAAGTACGGGCTCAGGTAACCACGGTCAAACTGCATTCCATCGACGGTCTGGAGCTCCGTGGACATGGTCTTCGACTCTTCGACCGTGATGACACCGTCTTTGCCGACCTTGGTCATCGCTTCGGCGATGATGTTGCCGATCGTTGAGTCGCCGTTGGCCGAGATCGAGCCAACCTGCGCGATCATCTCGCCTGAGACGGGCTTGGACGCACTGTGGATGGATTCAACTACCTTTTCGACGGCCGCTTCAATTCCGCGCTTGAGAGCCATGGGATTGGCGCCGGCGGCAACGCTCTTGACACCTTCGCGGTAGATGGCCTGGGCGAGGATCGTGGCGGTTGTCGTGCCGTCGCCCGCGATATCGGAGGTCTTGGAAGCGACCTCGCGCACCATTTGCGCGCCCATGTTCTCGAGCGGATCGCGCAGCTCGATTTCCTTTGCGACGGTGACGCCGTCCTTGGTGATGGTGGGTCCGCCGAACTTCTTTTCGAGGACCACGTTGCGGCCCTTCGGGCCAAGGGTCACTTTGACGGCGTCGGCGAGCTGGTTAACACCCCGCAGGATCGCCTGGCGGGAGACTTCGCTATAGACAATCTGTTTGGCTGGCATGTTTCGGGCTCCTTTACTTTTCGAGGACCGCCAGGACCTCGTCCTCGCGCAGAATCAGGTATTCTTCGCCGTCGAGCTTGATCTCGCTGCCGGAGTATTTTCCGAACAGAATCCGGTCGCCGGCCTTAACGTCGAGCGGGATCAACGTCCCGTCGTCCTTGCGCTTTCCGTTGCCTGCGGCGACCACTTCGCCTTCCTGCGGCTTTTCTTTTGCAGAGTCGGGGATAATGATACCGCCCCGGACGGTTTCGGTCTCTTCGATCCGCTTGACGACGAGACGGTCGTAGAGCGGACGTACACTGAGTGCCATTGTGAGGGGAACCTCCTAGAACTGAGGGGTGTGAGGGAGTGACGGCGCCGGGACAGGTACTGATCCAGCGCCTGAATCATTGTTTAGCACACTTTAAGCGAGAGTGCTAGGTTTCCCAGGATAACCCGCTGAAAACAAGCCAAATAAAAATCGCCCTACTCCCTGGGCTGATGTAGACCACAGGGAGCAGGGCATTTAAACGCGGAGCTGACGCGAAAAAACTGTTTCGGGATCTTTACATTTCGGTGAGGGCCGCGACGAGTGCGCCTCGTGCCGTGGTGGAATAGGGATCACGCGCCATGCGGATCTCCGAGATCTGGACCGGGAAGTCGGACTGGCGGAGGATCTTCTCGAAACGGTCGCGGAAGCCTTTCGGGCTGGCCGTACCGCCGCTGAGCACGATCGGGATCGGCTTGGCGAGCTTGGGCATCCGGCGGCTGTTGGAGAAGGTCTCCTTCATCGCATTAATGAGCGAATAGATGACGTCGTCGTAGTAAACGGTCAGGACCTGGTGGATGCGCGACCGGACACATCCTTGACACTTTAGCCTGGATTCTTGCTTGACACTTATCAAGGGCGGGTGCGGCTCGATCTTCACCTTACACCTTCTCCGCGCGATTGTCAATACCTCGATATTCC
>Ga0194132_10002739_pt1 | contig 32437 bp, 31 predicted proteins | sample TA2KigOf80mmetaG_FD_148612 | JGI IMG/M metagenome (GOLD analysis project Ga0194132, IMG submission 148612) | Freshwater microbial communities from Lake Tanganyika, Tanzania - TA2015054 Kigoma Offshore 80m | ecosystem: Environmental > Aquatic > Freshwater > Lake | place: Tanzania: Lake... | reverse complement strand
ATCCCAAACCAATAACCCGACACCCGACAAACCAACCCGCGATGAAAAAGACGCAACGACCACGCATGCCGCGTGATCGCCTTGCCTCCCTGCCCATCACATCATGGCCTCTCGTGAATAAACCGGGTTAGAGTGATTTATGCCGCCCGGGTCGGTTCGCGCCATGCATGGCCGAACACAGGTCCGTGAAGCCGATCGAGGCCGTGAGTCAATGGACTTGCCTGAGCAGGCGGGGGCGATGCTGCTGGACGCCACCGGCTTGCGCTGCCCGCTGCCGGTTCTTCGGGCGCGCAAGCGCCTGGTCGCGTTGGCGCCGGGCGCCGTGCTGGACGTGCTGGCGGACGATCCGGCGGCAGAGGGCGACATGCGTGCCTTTTGCCAGGCCGCCGGCCATCGCCTGCTGGCGGTGTCGGAGGCCGCTCCGGGCGTCAGCCGCTTTCGCATCGCGCGCGGGCCATGAGGCTTGACCTGGCGGCCGCCCACGGCGCAGAAGCAGCGAACAAGGGTGGACGCGGGCGCGACAGGCCCGGCAACGGTGGAGGTGCGGCCCGTGGCTGATATCCGGGTGAAATCCGAGATCACTGGCAAGGTGTGGGCCATCGAGGCCAAGCCCGGCGACCGGTTGAACGAGGAAGATCCGATCATCGTTCTGGAATCGATGAAAATGGAAATCCCCGTCGTGGCCCCGGCCAATGGCACGCTGAAGGAGATCCTGGTCGAACAAGGCGAGTCGGTTCAGGAAGGCCAGGTGGTGGCGGTGTTGGAAGGCTGAACCGGGTCAGCCGCCTTCGCGGATCGCGCAGCCAAACTCGCTCGCCGCATCCGCAAGCCAGTGCCACAGATAGTCGGCGTAGCTGCGGGCGACGTAGAGATCGAATTGCGGGCGGTCGGCCGGCAGGGCGTGCAGCAGCACGCCAACCCGGCCCAGCAACGTTTGCGTGCAGGCGCCCGGCCGGAACAGGCTGGGGTGCAGGTCCAGGCCGCAGCCTTTCGACAACACCTCTCGGGCGCGTTCGCCGCCCAGGCCGATCAGCGCCCGCGCATCGCTGATCGCCACCCGCTGATGCAGCACGTCGCCCAGTTCCTGCCCCAGCCTGCCGGTCAGGTCGGCGCCATCGGGCCCGCGGATCAGCCACTCGTCCGGACCCAGCCAGAGCAGGCACCGCTCCGCTTGCCCGGTGCTCGTCCCCGCCACGAGGGGCAGCGCCAGCCCGAAGGCGCGTTCGACGCCCGCCCTGAACCCGGCATCGTCTGCGTCGCCGCGCACGATCGCCAGGCTGGCGGGCGGCCGTTCGCAAAGCCAGACCGGGGCCTCGGCGGTCGTCGCCCGCACCGCCAAGTGCAGATGGGCAAGCGGACTCTGCCGCGGATAGTGCCAACTCATCGCGCTGCCTCGGCCGGCGCCAGGAAGCGCGCGGGGGCAATCGTCGCCGGCGCCAGCCCGCCATCGTTGGTCACCCACACCCGCTCGCCCTGCCGGGCCCGTCCACCCTTGATCAGGGCCAAGGCGATGGAACGACCCAGATGGGCACTCCAATAGCTCGACGTGACATGGCCGAGCGAAGGGTGCGGCGGCCGCAATTCGGCGCGGTCGATCACCTGTCCGCCCATCGGCAGCACGGTCTTCGGATGGTCGGTCAGCAGCCCCACCAACTGCTTGCGCTCCGCCCGCAACGCCGGGCGCGCCAGCCCGCGCCGCCCCAGGAAGTCCTGGCTCGTCTTGCACAGGCGGGCGAGGCCCAAGTCGTCCGGCGTGACCGTTCCATCGGTCTCATGGCCAACCGCGATGAAGCCGACCTCGGCCCGCAGCACGTGCATGGCCTCGGTGCCGAACGGCGTGATCCCATACTTCTCGCCGGCGGCCAGCAGCGCCAGCCAGAGCGCCATGCCGTGGCTGGCGGCAACATTGATCTCGTAGCTCTGGGCCCCGGTATAGCCGATGCGGAAGACCCGCGCCGGCAAGCCCGCCACGCGTCCCTCGCTCACGCCCATGAACGGCAGCGCTTCGTCGCTGAGGTCGAGATTCTCCGCCAAGTCCTTGAGCAGCGCCCGTGAACTGGGACCGGCAATGGCCGCCACCGCCCATTGCTCGGTAACCGAGGTGAAGCGCACCCGCCAGTTCAGCCATTCCGTCTGCAGCCATTCCTCGAGCCAGTTCATGACCGTGCTGGCACCGCCCGAGGTTGTGGTCATGTGGAAGTGGTGCTGGTCCAGGCGCGCGGTCACGCCATCGTCGAATACCATGCCCTCTTCGTTGAGCATCAGGCCATAACGGCAACGGCCGATCGGCAGGCGATCCCAGGCGTTGGTGTAGACCCAGTTCAGCACCTTCGGCGAGTCGGGCCCCTGGATGTCGATCTTGCCGAGCGTCGAGGCATCGACGACGCCAACCGCCTGCCGCACAGCCAGGCATTCGCGCGCCACCGCCTCGTGCATGCTTTCGCCAGGGCGCGGGTAATGGTGCGGGCGGCGCCACTGGCCGACCGGCTCGAACTCCGCGCCGCGCTCCTCGTGCCAGCCCTGCATCCCAGTGCGACGCACCGGCTCGTGCAGCGGGGCCCGGTCCTGGCCGGCCAGCGCGGCGAAACTGACCGGTGTGTAAGGCGGCCGGTAGGTGGTATGGCCGAGCCCCGCGATGTCCGCCGACAATTTTTGAGCAACAATCGCCAACGTATTGATATTGCCGGTCTTACCCTGATCGGTCCCGAGCCCCGCGGTGGTGTAGCGCTTGACGTGCTCGATGGCCCGATAGCCCTCGCGGGTGGCCAGCATCAGGTCTGCGGCGGTGACATCGTTCTGCAGGTCGACAAAGCGTTTGCCGCCGCTGCTTTGGCTCAGCGGCACCAGCCAAAGCGGCCGCAGCGATGCCGCCGCCGGCGCCGGTTCGGCCTGCGGCGCCTCCGGCAGGGCGCCGGCGAAGCCGCATTCGGCGGCCGCCTGCGCGCCGGCCGCCGTCCCTTCGACCAGGGCCTGCGCCAGCTCCAGGCTGCCACGCGCGGCGCCGGCCACGTGCACCGCCTGGCGTGCCTCGCCGGGCAGTTGGCAGGCCCGCAGCGGATCCCAGACAAGCCGCCCGCCCGACTGCGCGTAAAGATGCAAGGTTGGGCTGTAACCACCTGACATCATGAGAAGATCGCATTCCAGTCGCGCCGGAAGACCGGTCACCTGGTCGGCCCCCGGCCCCAGCCGCATGGCCCGTACGCCGGCGACCTGGCGGCGGCCTTCGACCGCCACCACGGCTTGGCCCGCGAGCAGCCGAATGCCGCGCTCGCGCGCCCGGGCTGCCCAGTCGTCGCGCACATCCTCGCGCGCATCGACGATGGCGGTGAGCTGGACGCCGGCGTCCGCCAAGGCTATGGCCGCGCCATAGGCTTCGCTGTTGTTGGTGAACAGCACCGCGCGCTTGCCGGACCGCACGCCATAGCGCGTGGCATAGGTCGCGGCCGCGCCCGCCAGCATCACTCCGGGCCGGTCGTTATCGGCGAAGACCAGCGGACGTTCCAGCGCGCCCGTTGCCAGCACCACCTGTCGCGCCCGCAACTTCCACAGCCGGTGCCGCGGCAGGTGCGCGGGCGGCGCGGCCAGGTGATCGCTCACCCGTTCGACCAGCCCCAGGAAGTTATGGTCGTAATAGCCGAAGGCGGTGGTGCGTGGCAGCAGGCGCACCTGATCCATCGCCCGCAAGGTCGCCAGAGCCAGGGCGAGCCAGTCGCCGGCGGATTGGCCGTCGATCAGGCTTGCGGCCGCCAGCAGGCCGCCGCCCAGTTCCGCCTGCTCGTCGGCCAAGACGACACGCGCCCCGCGCTGGCCGGCGGCCAACGCGGCGGCGATGCCGGCCGGGCCCGCCCCCACCACCAGCACATCGCAATGCGCATGCATCTTGGCATAGCGGTCGGGATCGGCCCCCTGGGGCGCGCGCCCCATGCCAGCGGCCTGCCGGATCAAGCGCTCGTAACGCTCCCACCAGCCTTTCGGCCGCATGAAGGTCTTGTAATAGAAGCCGACCGGCAGCAACGCGGACAACAGGTCGCCCGCCTGCCCGGCATCGAACGCCAGGCTCGGCCAGCGATTCTGGCTTTCCGCCACCAGCCCGTCGAACAGTTCGACCTGGGTTGCCCGCGTGTTGGGTTCCGCCCGCGCCCCCTCGCCCAGCCGGACCAGGGCGTTCGGCTCCTCCACCCCGGCCGCCAGGATGCCGCGCGGCCGGTGATACTTGAAGCTGCGCCCGACCAGGCGCACGCCATTGGCCAGCAGCGCCGAGGCCAGGGTGTCGCCGGGATGGCCCCAGTAGACCTGCCCATCGAAGCGGAAGCACAATGCGCGCTGCCGGTCGATGCGGCCACCGGTCGCCAGGCGGAACGGCTGGCTGCTCATCGCTTAAGCTCCGGCTTGGGTTCGCCCGGCCGGTAGATCGCGACGATTTCATGGGTCAGCGTGCTGCGCAGGACGTTGAACCAGCGCCGGCACCCATGCGTGTGCTGCCAGCGTTCGTAATGCAGGCCTTTCGGATTGCTGCGGAGATAAAGGTAGGCGGCCCAGGTCGCGTCGCTCGCCTCGGCCGCTGGCTCGGGCCTGGCGATATGCGCCTCGCCGCGGCACTGGAATTCCTGTTCCCAGCGCGGGCCGCAATAGGGGCAGTGCAGCAACAGCATGGTTCAGTGCGCCACGGCGGCGGCGCCGTGCTCGGGCACGATGGCGCCGGAGGTGAAGCGGTCCAGGCTGAACGGCGCGGCCACCGGGTGCGGCTCGTCGCGGACAATGGTGTGGGCGAAGACGAAGCCCGATCCGGGCGTCGCCTTGAAGCCGCCGGTTCCCCAGCCGCAGTTGAAATACAGCCCCGCCACCGGGGTCTTGGAGATGATCGGGCTGACGTCGGTGCAGATGTCGACGATGCCGGCCCAGCTCCGCAGCATCCGCAGGCGGCTGAAACAGGGAAACAGCTCGATCAGCGCGTGCGCCGTGCCTTCGATGATGCCCAGGCTGCCGCGCTGGGCATAGGAATTGTAGGTATCGGCGCCGGCACCGATCACCAGTTCGCCCTTGTCCGACTGGCTCACATAGACATGCACCAGGCCCGACATGACCACGGTATGCAGCACCGGCTTCAGCGGCTCCGAGACCAGCGCCTGCAAGGGATGGCTTTCGATCGGCAGACGGAAGCCCGCCATCGCCGCCAGCACGCCGCAATGGCCGGCCACCACCACGCCCACCTTGCCGGCCGCGATCTCGCCACGGCTGGTTTCCAGTCCGACGATACGATCGCCCTCGCGCTTCAACGCCGTCACCTCGCAGTTCTGGATGATATCGACGCCCAGCCGGTCGGCCGCCCGGGCGAAGCCCCAGGCGACCGCATCGTGGCGGGCGATGCCGCCGCGCCGCTGTAACGAGCCGCCACGAATGGGAAAGCGTGCCCCCGGGCTGAAGTTCAGGATCGGGCAGAAGGCGCGCACTTCGTCGGCCGACAGCCACTCCGCGTCGATGCCTTGCGTTCGGTTGGCGAAGACATGGCGGCGCAACGACTGCACGTCGTGCTCGGTATGTGCCAGGTTGAGCACGCCACGCTGGCTGAACATGACGTTGTAGTTGAGCTCCTGGCTCAGGCCCTCCCACAGCTTCAAGGACAGTTCGTAGAGCGAACCGCTTTCGTCGTTGAGATAGTTCGAGCGCACGACCGTGGTGTTGCGCCCGGTGTTGCCGCCGCCGAGCCAGCCCTTCTCCAGCACGGCGATGTCGCGGATGCCGTGATGCTTCGCCAGATAGTAGGCGGTGGCGAGGCCATGTCCGCCTCCGCCGACGATCACCACCTCGTAGCGCGGCTTCGGCGCCGGGTCGCGCCAGACGACCGGCCAGTGGCGGTGGCCGCCCAGGGCGTTGCGGAGCAGGTTGATGGCGGAATAGCGGGACATCGCACGAGTTATAGCGTCGCCACGCGGCGCCGCGCCAGCATTCACAGCCGTTCCGCCACCGCTTGGCCTTCGTGGATCGCCGCCATCAGGTTGCGCGGCGCCCTGCAATCGCCGACGCAGTGGATGGGCACATCGCCAAGCCGGGCCGCCAGGCCCGCGTCGGCCGTGCGGGGCGTCACATAGACCACCCGTTCGATACCGGCCAGGCTCGTTTCCGCATCGCTATAGACGTTGCGCAGCCGGACCAGGCCGTTGGCGTGGCCCAGCAGTTGGTGGGCTGCCAGCAGTTCGACGCCGGCGCGATGCAGCCGGCGATGCACGCCGATCGCGCTGCAATAGTTGACAGCTTGCGCGAAATCCGGCCGGGGGGTCGCCAGCACCAGCCGCTTGAAGCGGCCGGCCATGAGGTCGGCAACGGCGTAGACGGCGGCGGTGTGGTCGTGATCGTAGAGCAGGGCCGCCTCGCCGCCGTCGGGCTGGGCGGCATAGTCGCGCGCCGAGACGAGGCGCCCCTCGCCCACCGGCACGCCCGGCGGCCAGCCGAGCCTCGCACCGCTCGCCAGCACCACCGCATCCGGCGCCAGCGCCAGCAGGTCGGCCACGCTCGCCCGCTGCCCCAGGCGGAACGTGACGCCGTGCCGTTCTGCCAGGCGACGCTGGTAGGCAATGGTCTTGCCGATCTCCTGCCGGCCCGGCAGCGTCGCCTCCAGCGCCAGCTTGCCGCCCGGTTGCACCGAAGCACCGAACAGGGTCACGGCATGGCCGCGCGCCGCCGCCACCCAGGCCGCCTGCAGGCCGGCCGGACCCGCGCCGACCACCGCGATGCGCTTGCGCCGCCCCGCCGGGGTCGGCCGCCAGTCCGCCTCGCCGGCCCGGCCGATCTCGGGGTTGTGGAACTCCACCAGCGGCTTGCCCTGGTGCACCTCGCCCCAGCAGAAATTGTCGTAGACCGACGGGCGGATGTCGGCCGCGCGGCCGGCCGCGGCCTTGTTGGCGAAGGCGGCGTCGGCGATATGCGCGCGGGTCATGCCCACGAGGTCGCCATAGCCTTCCGCCACCACGCGTTCGGCCAGTTCCGCCGTGCCGATGCGGCCCAGCGCCATCACCGGCACGCCACCGGCCGCGGCCCGCATGGCCTTGTGGATCTCCAGGAAGTGCCCAGGACGAAAATACAAGTCCGGCACGTGGGTTTCCAGGCTGAGCGAGAAGTTGCCCTGCCCGTAGGCGAAATAGTCGAGCACGTCGAAGCCGGCCAGGTGGCGCGTGACCCGGGCAGCCTCGGGCGGGTCGATCCCGCCAGCCACCCCTTCATCGCCCGGAAGCTTGATCCCGACGATGAACTCGCGCCCGCAAGCCTCGCGGATGCCGGTGGCGATCTCGGCGGCGAAGCGGGCGCGGTTCTCCAGACTGCCGCCGAACTCGTCGCCGCGGCTGTTCGACCAGGGCGAGAGGAATTGCTGCGGCAGATAGCCATGCGCGCTGTGGATTTCGACACCGGCGAAGCCACAGGCCTTGAGGCGCCGGGCAGCCGCGACGTAGGCCTGGATCACCTCGCGCACCTCGGCCACGCTCATCACGTGGCCGACCGTCCAGCTATAGGCATCGGGTTCGGCCGAAGCGGCGCGCGGCGACTTGGTGGGATGCCAGAGCTGCTGGCGCCCGGGATGCCAGAGCTGGCCGACCAGCACGCCGCCCGCCGATGCCACTTCGCGCGCCACCCGCTTGAAACCCGCTTCGTTGCCATCGTCGAACCCGGTGACGATGGCGCCGGTCGCCAGCGCTTCGGGATCGACCGCGATGACCTCGCTGACCAGCAGGCCGCAGCCGCCCTTGGCCCGCTCCACCAGGAAGTCGATCCAGCGCTCGGTCACCCGGTTGCCGGCGCCGTAATTGGTCAGCGTCGCCGGCAAGGCCACCCGGTTTCGCAGACGCCGCGCGCCCACTTGCAGTGGCGAGAACAGGTGCGGATAGGGCGAGGACATGCGGGCCTTTCCCGGCATTAGCGCGCCGCCTGCCGGCGGGTTATCTTGTCCGGACAAGTTAGGAAGGCCCGCGATGACGAACAAGAGCGAACAACCGGTGCTGCTGTCGGTCGAAGACGAGATCGCCACGCTGACGCTCAATCGGCCAGCCAAGCTCAATGCCATGAACCGCGCCATCTGGCAGGGCGTGCTCGATGGCTGCGCGGCGGTGGCGGCCGACCAGGACGTCAAGGTGCTGGTGATCAAGGGCGCCACGCCGCAGGCCTTTTCCGCCGGCGCGGACATCGCCGAGTTCCCGCAAGTGCATGCCACGCCGGAGAGTGCCCGCGACTACCATGCCCTGATCCGCCGCGCCTATGACGCGGTCGCCAACCTGCAAAAGCCGAGCATCGCGCTGATCCAGGGCATCTGCTTCGGGGGCGGCTGCGCCTTGGCGCTGTGCTGCGACCTGCGTTACGCCGACCGCACCGCACGCTTTTCCATTCCCCCCGCCCGGCTCGGCATCGTCTATTCCTTGCACGAGACCAAGCGGCTCTACGATCTGGTCGGCCCGTCCAAGACCAAGGAGATCCTGATGGGCGCCAAGGTGATCGAGGCCGAGGAGGCGGCCGCGGTCGGCTTGGTGACCCGGCTGTTCGAGGCCGCCGACGTGGCGCGCGAGACCTATGCTTTCGCCAGCACCCTCGGCGAGCTTTCGCAGTTCACCATCCGCGCGGTGAAGGAAATGGTCGGCAAGATCACCTATGGCGCGACCGACGACAATGCCGACACCCGTGCGCTGGTGGCTTCCGGCTTTCAGGGCGTCGACTACCGCGAGGGACGCGATGCCTTCCTGCAGAAGCGCAAGGCCAAATTCAGCTATCGTTGAGCGGCGGCCGCGGTGCCAGCGCGACCGCGCGCTCGAACGCCGCGGCAACCGACAATAGCCGCGCCTCGCCGAACCGCTGGCCAACCAGCTGCAAGCTGAGCGGCAGGCCGTCGCCCGAGATGCCGCTTGGCAGCGTGATCGCCGGCAGGCCGGAGAAATTGGCGAGCGCCAAGAATTCCGCCTGATCGGCCGGCTGCGGACCGGCAAAGGCGAAGGGAAGCTGCGGCGCCGCCGGCGCGGCGATGACGTCGACCAGGCCGACCGTCCGCCGGAACGCGGCGCCCAGGCGCCGCACCTCGGCAACGGCCTTGGCCAGCCGCGCGGCCGACAGCGCGCGGCCATAGTCCAGCATGGCGCGGATCGCCGGCGGGAAGGCACCGGGATGTGTCGCCAGGTCGACTTCGTGGGTGGCCGCCGCCGCCGCCTCAACCCAGAGGAGGCCCGCCCGGCGCGCCGGCAGCGGCTCGTAAGATGCAATGTCCAGGCGTTCGATTCTGCCGCCAAGCCGGCGCAGCAGAGCCACTGCCTCCGCGAATCCTTGTGCCACCGCCGGCTCGCTTGGGTAGCGCGCGAAGTTGTCCAACACGCCGATTCTGATGCCCGACAGGTCCGGCAGTTCGGCTGGCAGCGGATTCCAGCCGGCGGGCGCGTCCCGCGAGCCAAGCCATTCGGCGTCGTACCCGGCCAGGGCCCGCAGGACATGCGCCGCATCGCCGACACGGCGTGCGAGCGGACCGATATGGTCGAGGCCGTCGCAAGCCGGGGTGGCGCCGCGATTGCTGACGAGGCCATAGCTCTGCTTCAAGCCGACGCAGCCGCAATAGGCCGCCGGCAGGCGGATCGAGCCCATGGTGTCGGTGCCGAGGGCGAAGGCGCACATCCGGGCCACCACCGCGGCGCCGCTGCCGCCCGACGAGCCGCCCGGCGTGAAGCCGTGCCGCCAGGGATTGTGCGTCGGCCCGAAATGCCGGTTCTGCGTGGTGGCCCCCAGCGCGCCTTCATGCAGGTTGAGCTTGCCAAGCAGCACCGCGCCCGACGCCGCCAGGCGCGCCGCCGCCACCGCGTCGGCCGCCGCCGGCGGCCTGCCGCGCGGCCCCAAGCCATCGCTGGTCGGCAGGCCCGCAATATCGATGTTGTCCTTGACCGCATACGGAATGCCATCGAGCGGCCCCAGCCGCGCGCCGGCCGCGCGGCGGGCGTCGGCGGCAGCCGCCTCGACGCGCGCGCGTTCGGGCAGGACCAGCGTGTAGCTGTTGATTCGGCTGTCCAGGTGCTCGATTCGAAAAAGATACGCGTCCGTCAGCTGCGTGGCGCTGATCCGCCCGGCAGTCAACGCCGCGGACGCTTCGGCCACTGTGAGCACGCTGAGGTCGAGCACGCTATTCCCGCCGGTCGATGAGACGGATCGGTTTCTGCCGTTGCTCGATCTGGGTCAGGCTTGCGGTCTCGCCGACGCCGACCAGTTCAACCGCCACCTCGACCCCGAGCTTGCGGCGCAAGAGCTCGCGCAACGCCCCTTGAACCGCCGCGTCGCGCGGCTGGTCGGCGCGAATTTCCACCACCACCGCCATTTCCTCGCGGGCGCCATGGCGTTCCACCCGGCAGATGTATTCGCCGGCGGCCGCGGCATGTTCCGACAGGATGCCGCCGATCGCCGTCGGATAGACGTTGATGCCGCGCAGCTTGACCATGTTGTCGCTGCGCCCCTGGAAACCCAGCACCCGGCGAAAGCGGATGGGATCGCCCGCGTCCCGCGGCAGGAAGGCCGACACGTCGTTGGTATTGAACCGCACGATGGGATAAACGCCGGTCTTGAACAGCACGGTCACGCACATGTTGCCGGGCTCGCCCTCTGGCACCGGCTGTCCCGTCTCCGGGCTCAGGATCTCCAGATAGTGCGCGTCCTCGAACACGTAATGGCCGTCGCGCGCCGGCCCCTCCGCGCAGATCGTCCCGGTATCGCCGACGCCATACCAGTCGAAGATGTTGGCGCCGCCCCACATGGCGCGGATCGCCTCGCGGTTCTCCTTGCCGATATGGCCGGAGATCATCCGCAAGGGAATGTCGCGGCCGGGCACCAGCCCGCGTTCGCGCGCCACTTCGGCCAGACGCTTGATGTAGTCGACAAAGCCCACCAGCACGGTCGCGCCGAAATGGCGCATCAGTTCGACCTGCTGTTCCGAACGGGTCTCCAGACCGGTGCCCGCGGTCAACAGCAGGCACTTGGTGAAATGCACGATGGTCTCGCGGATGTAATGGCCGCCATTGACCGTGCCGAAGCCATAGACCGAATGCACGACGTCGTCGTCGCGCATGCCTTGCAGGCGATAGGCCCGGGCCAGCATTAGGTTCTGCAATTCGCGGTCCCAGGCGCCATAGAACAGCGGCTGCGGCGTGCCGGTGGTGCCGCTGGTGGTATGGAACACCAGGCTGGGACGCAGCGCCCCCGCCCCGAGATCGACGCCGTGATAGTCGCCCCAGGGCGGATAGGCTTCCACGCTCGCCATCAGGTCCGACTTGGAATAGGGCGGGATGCGGCCGATGTCCCGCAGACCGCGGATGTCGCCCGGCTCCAGCCCGGCCGCCCGCCAGCGCCGGCGATAGAACGGCACCTGCCAGGCGCGCGCCACCACCGCCAGAAAGCGCCGGTTCTGCAAGCCATGGAGTTCGTCGGGCGACAACTTGGCCGGGCCGTCGAGGAAGGCCTGGCCGATCGGATACTCGGCCAGCATCCGCTCCCGGTCGACCTCTTGGAAATAGTCGGTCATGGGGCGATCAGATCGACCAGGAGGCGCATGTCGGGCAGTCGTTCCAAATCGTCCACCAGGGCGATCATGCGCTCGCAGCCCGCCGCCGGCAGCGGCCGGCTGCCCGCCGTCCAGTTGCGGCGAAACTTGGCAAGATGCGCCTCGCGGCTCATCGGCTTGGCCGGGTTGCCATAGACGACATCCAGCTTGCGCGCATGCCGCGCGCCCGATTTCAGCCCGATCTCCACCGTCAGCGGCACCAGCGCGTTGGGATCGGGATTGTCGTCGATCCGCACGCTGAAGCGCCGCGCCAAGGCCAACGTGGCAAGGTCCGTGCGCACCTCCGGCCGGAAGTCGTCGACGCCGACGAAACCGTTCATCAGGGCTCGCGCGCTGACGAAGGCAACGCACAGACGGGCGTAGTTGACCGCCATGTCGTCGGTCGGCGGGCGGCCGACCAGACGATGCACCAGCGAAGGCACGCGCGCCTCGACCGTGTCGATCTCCGCCACGGCGAACCCATGCGCGCCTTTCAGTTCCATGCAGGCATCGACCACGCCATGCGTGGCGCGGCCGCTTGGAAACGGCTTGTGTGCCACTTCGGCGATCCGCCACGTCTTGCCCAGCGCGGCCAGCACCAGGGCCAGGTCGTGCTCGCCCTCGAACAACTTGAAGAAACCGAAAGCGCCTTCCAGCACGTTCTGCGGCCCCGCCAGCCCGCGCCGCGCCATGTCACAGGCGAAGACCGCGTTGCGCGCGTTGAACCCGATCTGCATGCCGAGCAGCATGGAGCCCTCGGTATGCGCCTGCATGGTGCCGCAGAGCTGGCTGTAGACGATACCGAAGGCGTTGACCAGGCGGTCGGCATCGAAGCCCATGAGCTTGCCGATCGCCGCGGTGGCGGCGAAACCGCCGGCGGTCGCCGGGCGAAAGAACTTGAGCGGCGACTTCGAGGCAACGCCCAGGCCCGCCGCGACGTCCACGCCCAAGGCCACGGCGGTCAGGAAGTCCTTGCCGTCGACGCCGCCTTCGCGCTCGGCAAAGGCCGTGAGTGCGGCCAGCAGCACGGCCATGGGATGCACCACCGCCTGCTCGTGCACGCAATCGAACTCGGAGTTGTGGATCTGGTAGGCGTTGCACATCGCCGCCGCCGGCGCCGGCAGGCGCGCGCCGCTGACCCAGACCCGGGCCTGTTCGCCGCCGCCCCAGCCCTGCTGGCAAGCGATCAGTTCCGCAACCCACGGACCGGCGCTGCCGGCCAGGCCGACGCCGTAGCTGTCCAGGGTATAGACCTTTGCCGCCCGCACCGCGTCCGGCGACAGATCTTCGAAACGACTGCGTGCGACATGCTCGGCGAAGGCGCGAATGGCATCCACGGTTGTTTCCCTCAGGGCAGCAGATCGGTCATGCGGCGCAGGTCGCCACCCCCCGGCAGCGCCAGCGCCGCCCCGACGATGGCCTCGATCCGCGCCGCCGCCAGCCCGGCCGAGGCCATCAGCATGCGCGCCTTGGCTTCGATCTCGCCCAGGCTGACTGGGTTCTCCGGATCGCCCAGCGAATCCCGCACGCTGGCCTCCAGCCGGCGGCCGTCCTTCAATTCCACCACGACGCCGGCGCCGAAATGTTCCGGATAGGCCGAAGTGAACGGCTCCGTCGCCTCCAGCGCGACCTTGGCGCGCAACGCCGCCACGTCGGACCGGCGCAAAGCCGGCGGATCGAACGCCTCCAGGCGCGGCGGACCGTCCAGCAGCACCACGGCGGCGGTATGCTGCAGGCTAAACTTCGCCTGCAACGTCGTCTGCGGCGCGGGATTGTCGCAGATGCCGACGGCGTCGGCGAAACTGCGGACGAGCACCCGTTCGATCACCTCGGCCGCAACCTTGTCACGCAGTTTCAGCGTGGCATCGATGGTGGCGTGCGCATGCCGGCAGGCCGGCCAAGGCTTGAAACTGGTTTCCAGCATCAGCCAATCGCCCTCGGGCCCGGCCAGGACGCGCTCCGGCCTGGCATCGGGGCAGGTCGCCGCATACCAGCCGAGCGGTCCCTCGAGGATAAGGCGCGGGCCGGTGAAGCCGAGCGCCGCCAGATCGGCCGCGGCAAGGCCGCTGGCGGCCGCGCGGCCGGTATGCAGCTGCTTCGACATCGCGCCTTCCAGGCGACACTGCCAAGGACCGCTGGCCTGCGTCCCGGCATTGCCCAGCGCCGCCACCATCTGCGGCTGCTCGAGCGCCAGCAGCGAGCCGGCCGCCGCCGCAGCTCCGAACGGCCCGCCGGTCGAGGTGTTGTGCCAATGGCGGTAATGTCCCGGCCCGAACGAGCGGCCGACGCGGATGACCGCCTCGTAGCCGCGCACCAATGCCGTCAACAGCGCCTCCGCCGAAGCACCCTCGCGCTCCGCCACGGCCAGCGCCGCCGGCACCACCACCGGGCCCGGATGCAGGATCGAGGTGCGGTGGATGTCGTCCATCTCCAGCACGTTGCCATAGCAGCCGTTGACCAGCGCCGCGGCGCCCGCCTCCAGCCGACCGCCGCCGATCGCCTTGGCGGCGCCGGCGCCCAGCTTGCCGGCATAGGCGGCGACAATGTGGCCCGCTTCGCTGGCCTGCCCGGCGACGGCGCACCCGAGCCAGTCCATCAAGTGCAAGGCGGCGCGCGCGCGCGCGGCCCCCCCGACCGGGCGGGCGAGTATCGCGGCCAAGCCCTCGGTCAACGACCGCCCCGTCGCCTCTCCCACTCCGCCCCCGCGCCAAGTCACGCCGCCGACCGCTGTCTTGAGAATTTGTCCGGACATATTAGCATGCGGCCGGCTTGCCTCAACCGCGCCCGCGTTGGCCGGTCGCCGCCCTAGAGATGGGTTCCGCATGCCAAGATCGATCCCGCCCGACGCCCTGCCGGCTCTGTTGAAGCCAGACATGACGGTGTTCGTGCAAGGCGCCACGGGCGAGCCGCTGCCGCTGGTGGCGGCGCTCAAGGCCGCACCCGAGGCCAGCGCCGGCGTGCACTACATCTCCTGCCTGTTGCCAGGCATCAACCGCACCGACCTGGCGCAGATCAACGACAGCGCCAGCCTGACCGGCTTTTTCGTCGCGCCGGAGGTGGCCAAGAGCTACGCCCAAGGCCGCTTCCGCCATATGCCGTTGCACTACAGCGGCATCCACGCCTATCTCGACCGCCTGCCCGGCACCGACCTCGCCATCGTGCAGGTCGCGCCACCCGATCTGGCTGGGCAATGCAGCCTGGGGCCTTGCGTCGATTTCCAGCCGACCATGCTGGCCAAGGCCAGATGCATCGTCGCCGAAGTCAATGCGCGCCTGCCGCGCTGTCCGGGCGGCCCGACGCTCGACTATTCCCGCATCGACTACGCGGTCGAGAGCGACCGGCCGATGCTGCAATATGTCACGGGCGAGATTCCGCCGGACTTGCAGCGTCTGGGCGACAACGTGGCCGGCCTGGTGCAGGACGGCGACACCATCCAGATCGGCATCGGCAAGGTGCCCGCGGCCATCCTGACCCGGCTCAACGGCAAGCGCGCGCTGGGACTGCAAGGCGGCATGATCAGCGACGAGGTCGTCGACCTGGTCGAGGCGGGCGTCATCACCGGCGAACGGAAGTCGATCGACCGGGGCTTACTGGTCTGTGGCGCTGCGCTCGGCACCGACAAGGTCTATCGCTGGGTCGATGGCCGCACCGATGTGCTGATCAAGCCGGTGTCCTATACCCACGATCCCCGCGTGGTCTCCCGCGTCGACCGCTTCGTCTCGCTGAACTCGGTGCTGGAAGTCGATTTGTTCGCGCAGGCCAATGCCGAAATGCTCGGCAACCGCATGATCAGCGGCACCGGCGGCCTGATCGACTTCGTGCGTTCGGCACGTATGTCCAAGGGTGGCCGCTCGGTGCTGGCGGTGCTGTCGACCGCGCAAGGCGGCAAGCTCTCGCGCATCGTGCCGAAGATCGACGCCGGTGGCGTGGTGAGCTGCGCGCGTGCCGACATCGACATCGTGGCAACCGAACACGGCGTCGCCGACTTGCGCGACAAGTCGGTCGACGAACGCGCGGCGGCGCTGGTGGCGGTGGCCGCACCGCAATTCCGCGACAGCTTGGCCGAGGCCTGGCAGCGCCTGCGCGGCCGGCCGCTCGGCCACTGACCGCGGGCATGCATCGGCCGCGCTATCGCGCGCTGGCGGAGCGGCTGCGGGCCGAGATCGCCGCCGGCCGGCCGCCGGTCGGCGCCACGCTGCCGACCGAGGGCGAGCTGGCCGCGACGCATCGCGTCAGCCGGCATACCGTGCGCGAGGCGCTGCGCTGCCTGGCCGAACTGGGCCTAATCAGCCGCCGGCAAGGCTCCGGAACGCATGTCACGGCAGCACGGCCGCAGGCCTCGACCTACCGCCAGTCGCTCGCCTCGCTCGCCGACCTCTTGCAATACGCCAAGGCGACCCGGCTCCATTTGGGTCCGGCCGAGCCGGTGGTGGCGCGCGGGCGACTGGCCCGGCTGATCGGCAGCGCCGTCGGCAGGGCCTGGCTGCGCTATGCCGGGCTTCGCTGCGACGCCGCCGGCACGCCCATCGGCCTGACCGAACTCTATGTCGATCCCGAGTTCCGCGATATCGAGCGGCATTTCGGCGAGCGGCCTGGTGCCGTCTACGAGCTGATCGAGGAAGCCTTTGGCGTGGCCGTGGACGAAATCCGCCAAGAGATCGATGCCGTGACGCTAGCCCCGCGCCAGGCCGCCAAGCTGGGCCTGCCGGCCGGCCGGGCCGCCTTGCGCATCGTGCGCCGCTACCTGGCACCGCACGGCCGGCTGCTGCAGGCGGCCGTCAACCTGCACCCGGCCGAGCGCTTCAGCTACGTGATGCGCATCCGGCGGGAGACCAGCCGCTAGAGAATGGTCTTGGTCGAGCCGCCGTCGCAAAACACATCGGCGCCGTGCACCTGGCGCGACAGCGGTGAAGCGAGAAAGGCCACCGCGGCCGCGATCTCCTCGGGCTTGCTGTAGGCGCGCATGCCGCTGGCGGCCAGTTCCTTCTTCTCGTAGTCGGCGCGGGGCAGGCCTTCCGCCTTGGCGCGCTGGTCCAGCAGCGCGTTCAGCCGGTCGGTCACCACCGGCCCCGGATGCAGCGCGTTGACCTGCACGCCGTCGCGCAAGCCCAGGCCCGCCAGCGCCTTGGTGAAGTTGGCGCAGGCGGCGTTGACCGCGCCGCCGATCATGAAATTGACGTTGGGCGTCTTGGATGCCGCGCCGATCACATTGACGACGCTGCCTTGCGCGGCCTTCAAGAGCGGCCAGAGCGCGCGCGAGAGGCGCACGTAGCCATAGAATTTCAGCGCGAAACCGTCTTCCCACACGGCGTCGTCCTGCTGGAAGAAATCGCCGCTCTGCGTCGCCCCGGCGTTGTTGATCAGCACGTCGAGCCGGCCGAAGGCCTGTCCCAGGGCACCGACGGCGGCCGCGCAGCCCTGCGCCGAGCGCAGGTCGGTGGCGCAGATCTCTACCCGCCGGCCCGATGCCTTGGCCACCTCGCGCGCGGTCTTCTCCAGCACCTCCTTGCCGCGCGCCACCAGCAGCACGTCCGCGCCTTCGGCCGCCAGCCGTTCGGCCACCGCCCGGCCGATACCCTTGCTGCCGCCGGTGACCAGCGCCACCTTGTCCTTCAGTTGCAGGTCCATCGTCCTACTCCGCCGCCTTGGCCCAGCGGTGCGCGACGAACACGCCGCGCTGGCGCATGGCCTGGAGTTGCCGCTCGTCATAGCCGAGCCCGCGGATGATCTCTTCCGAATGCTGGCCGTGCGCCGGCAGGTCGAACTTGAGTTCCGCCGGCTCGTTGCGGAACTTGATCGGGTTGCCGATATGCTCCCAGCCGCGTTCGTCCACCACCACCATCTCGCGCGCACGCACCTGCGGGTCGTCCAGCGCTTGGCGCAGGTTCTTCACCGGCGCGAAAGCGATGTCACGGCCGGCGAACCACGCCACCCATTCGGCCTGGGTCTTGCCGCGGAAGGTGGCACGGAAGAATTCGCGCACCGGATCCTGTCCCTTGCCCGGCGGCAGCTTGCAGAGCTCGATCAGTTCGGGCCGGCCGAGTGCGGTCAGCAGGTTGGTGGCGAACTTGATCTCGGCGGCCCCCAGCACGATGTGCCGGTCGTCCTTGGTCTCGTAGATGCCATACATGGCGTTGCCGCCCCAACTCCGCTCCTGCTTGGGCTCGGGCGGGCGCTTTTCCGCCATGGGCGGGCCGAAATTGTTCGGCATGCAGGCGAGCAGGCTGTCGAGCATGGCCATGTCGAGAAAATCGCCCTTGCCGGTCCGCTGCCGGCGCAGCAGCGCCATCAGCACGCCGGAAAGGCCCAGCGTGCAGGACAGCATGTCGGCGTTGGCGAGGCCGGGCATGGCGGGCTTGCCGTCCGGCCCCTGGTTGACCGACAGGATGCCGGCGATGGCCTCGCAGGTCAGGTCGTGCGCCGCCATCTTGACGTAGGGCCCGTCCTGCCCCCAGGCAGAAATCGAGCAATAGACGATGCCGGGGGAACGGGTGGCGACGCTTTCGTAGTCGACCCCCAGCCGCTTGGCGACGCCCGGCCGGAAGGCCTCGATCACCACGTCGGCCTGTTCCGCCAGCTTGAGGAAGATCTCGCGCCCCTCCTCGGTCTTCAGATTGAGCGCCAAGCTCTTCTTGTTGCGGTGCGAGTTGGCGAAGAACACCGTGACGCCATCGCGCCTGGCGCCGATCTCGCGGTTGGGCTCGCCCTCGTCCACCGTCTCGATCTTGATCACTTCCGCGCCGTGGTCGGCCATGAGCTGGGTCAACAGCGGCCCTGGCAGGAACATCGACAGGTCGAGCACGCGGATGCCTTCGAGCTTCATGGCTGGTCTCCCGTTCGACGGCCGGCTAGGCCTTGCTCGCGCGCAGCAAGTCGGTGCGCTGCTTGCCGGCCAGCATGAGCAGGCTGAGGTCGCTGCCGCACAGCACCAGGTGCATGCCAAGCCCGACATATTTCTGCATCAAGGCCGGCTCGTAGACCCCACCGAAGCCGGGATGCTTGCCGTTGGAGCGCGCCGCCTTGATCACCCGCTGATAGATCTCGGCCACCTTCGGATCGCCCACCTGGCCCGGCATGCCCATGTCCATGCAGAGGTCGTTGGTGCCGATCAGCAGCGCGTCGATGCCGGGCGTGGCGGCGATCTTCTCGCAATTGTCCACCGCCTGCTTGCTCTCGATGAGCGCGATGGTCAGCGTCGCCTCGTTGACCGCCTTGGTCATCTCGGCCACCGGCAGCGGCGCGAAATCGAGCTGCGGGGCCGGCCCGCCGACCGAACGCTTGCCGATCGGCGGGTATTTGGTGTTGGCGACGACGCGGGCCGCGTCGTCGGCGGTGTCGCAATGCGGCAGCACGATGCCCTGCACGCCGCAATCCAACAGGCGCGTCGCATGGTAGTGTTCCGGTCCCGGCACGCGGGCGACCGGCGTCAGCCCGGCATCCTGCGTGGCGACCGCCAGCGATGTTACGGTATCGACGCCGAAGGCGCTGTGTTCCATGTCCAGGAACAGCCAGTCGAAGCCGGCCGTCTTCATCGCCTTGGCGATGTCGGGCGTGCGCGCCTGGCGGATGCCGATGCCGAGCGCCATCTCGCCCGCCGCCAGCCGTTCCTTCACCCGATTGCGGATCGTCGCCATGCTTGCCCCCCTCGTTCGCCACTGCCGCGCAGTCTAGCCATCGGACGGTCCGGCCGCGAGATCAGATCGCCTGGTCGCGGCGCAGATCGGCAATGTCTTCCGCGCTGTAGCCGAGGCCGGACAGGATGTCGTCGGTATCGGCGCCCAGCGCCGAGGCGGGCCGGGCCGGCAAGGGCTCGTCGAGACGGATCGGGCTCGCCACCGTCCGGAAGCCGGGCGACTGGGGATGCGGCGTGGCCACCACGCCGCCGCGCTCGCGGAAATAGGGATTGTCGAGCGCTTGCGCCATGTCCAGCACCGGCCCGCACGGCACCGTGCCGGAAAGATGCCGCACCCAGTCAGCCGTCGTGCGCTTGCCGAACTCGGCGTCGAGCACGTCCGTCAGCACATCGCGGTTGGTCCGGCGTGCTTCGTAGTCGATGAAACGCGGATCGCTTTTCAACTCCCCGCAACCCAGCGCATCGCACAGAAGCTCCCAGAATTTCTGCGTCTGCGCCATGATGAACAGCCAGCCGTCCTGGGTCTTGAACAATTGCGAGGGCGCGATCGACGGGTGGCCCGAACGCGGCACGCGCTCGGTCTTGAGGCCCTGGTTCAAATACCAGACGGCGGGATAGCTCAACTGGTGCATGGCGACATCGTAGAGCGAGACATCGACGTCGCGGCCCCGTCCCGTGGCGCGCGCCTGCAGAATGCCGGCCAGCAGCGCCATGACCGTCATGGTGCCGGTCATGAAGTCGACCACCGACAGGCCGAAGCGGGCGGGCGGGCCGCCCGGCTCGCCGGTCAGCCACAGCCAGCCGGCTTCCGCCTGTTGCAGGTAGTCGTAGCCGGGCCAGCCCTTGCGGCCGGCGTCGCGGCCATAGGCGGACAGATGCGCGCAGACGATGCGCGGGTTGGCCGCCTTCAGGTCGGCATAGGTCAGTTTCAGCTTTTCCGGCTGGTCGCCGCGCATGTTGTCGACCAGGCCGTCGGCGGTGGCGATCAGCCTCAGGAACACCTCGCGGCCGCGCGGGTGCTTCAGATCGAGCGAGAGCGAGCGCTTGTTGCGGTTGACCGACTGGAAGAACTCGCTGTCGTTCTCGCCCAGGAAAAACGGACCGACGGCGCGGCTGATGTCGCCGCCGGTCTTGCGGTTTTCCACCTTGATGACCTCGGCGCCGAGATCGGCCAGATGCTGCGTGCCGTAAGGCCCCGCGCCATAGAGCTCGACCGCGACGACGCGCAGGCCGGCCAGCGGCAGCGTCATACCGGGTTCCGCTCCACCAGTTGCCGGGCGATGATGATGCGCTGCATCTCGTTGGTGCCCTCGCCGATGCACATCAACGGCGCGTCGCGGTAGTAGCGCTCGATATTGAACTCCTTGGAATAGCCGTAGCCGCCGTGGATGCGCATCGCCTCCATCGAGTTCTCGACCGCCGCCTCGGAGGCGAACAGCTTGGCCATGCCGGCTTCCATGTCGCAGCGCTCGCCCTTGTCGTAGGCGCGCGCGGCCTGCTCCACCAGCAACCGCGCCGCCTCGCAGCGCGTCGCCATGTCGCCCAGCTTCAACTGGATGGCCTGGTGCTGGCAGATCGGCTTGCCCATGGTCTTGCGGATCTGCGAATAGGCGACGGATTCCTTCAGCGCCGCGTTGGCGATGCCCACGCCGCGCGCCGCCACGTTGATGCGACCGAGTTCCAGGCCGCCGACGGCGTTATGAAAGCCGCGCCCCTCGACGCCGCCGATCAGGTTCTCGGCCGGAACCTTGTAGTCCTCGAAAATCAGCTCCGCCGAGTCAATGCCCTTGTAGCCCAGCTTCTCCAGCTTGCGGCTGACGCGGAAGCCCGGCCCCTTGGGCGCCAGAAACATCGACATGCCCTTGTGCCGGGGCTGCGCCTCGGGATCGGTCTTCACCAACAGCGCATAGCAAGAACCCTTGATGCCGTTGGAGATCCAGGTCTTGGTGCCGTTGATGACGTAATGGTCGCCCTGTCGCACGGCGCGGGTGCGGATCGCCTGCAGGTCGGTGCCGCAATCGGGCTCGGTCAGGGCCAGGCCGCCGCGGATCTCGCCGGTGGCGAACTTGGGCAGCCATTTGCGCTTCTGCTCCTCGGTGCCGAAGCGCTGCACGGCGGCCGCCATGATCAGGTGCGAGTTGAAGATGCCGGTCAGCGACATCCACACCTCGGAGATGGTCGTGACGATCTTGGCATAGGTGGTGGCCGACAGGCCGAGCCCGCCATAATCGGCGCTGATCGAGGCGCCGAACAGGCCCAACTCCATCATCTGCTCGACCATCTTCTGCGGGTACTCGTCCTTGTGCTCGAGCTCCAGCACATGGGGTTTCACGTCGCGTTCCAGCCATTTGCGGATGGCATCGAGGATCTGTTCGTCCTCGGCCTCGTCGTGGACCGGGCGGGTATCGACTGCCGTGCTCATCGGACTTGCTCCTCAGGCCCTGCCGGCTTTCCTGGCCTGTTCGGCCGCCAGCATCTTGTCATCGACGCCGTGCCCGCGCTTGGGCACCAGAATGCGCCGAACGAAGCTCATGACGACGGTGCCGTCCTGCTTGTTGGCCAACGTCTCGACCGTGACGATACCTTGGGTCGGCCGCGAATTGGACTCCCGCTTGTCCAGCACCCGGCTCTCGGCATAGAGCGTATCGCCGTTGAAGACCGGCGCCGGCATCTTGATGTCGGTCCAGCCCAGGTTGGCGATGGCCTTCTGGCTGACGTCCGACACGCTCATGCCGGCGACGATGGAGACGGTCAATGCCGAGTTGACCAGCGGCCGCCCGAACTCGCTGAACTTGGCGTATTCCGCGTCGAAATGCAGGGGATGCTTGTTCATGGTCAGCAGCGTGAACCAGGTGTTGTCGGCTTCCAAGATGGTGCGGCCGGGCCGATGCTCATAGACATCGCCCACCTGGAAATCCTCGTAATACCGCCCGAAGCTCTCGCGATAGCGGTTCTCGCCGGTCTTCATCCAGCCTTGCGCCATGCGCCTTCTCCCCTGGCAGTCGGCGGCAGAATTTGTCCGGACAAATAGGAGGTCAACGCTTCCCGGCTGTCAATCGGAGCCGGCTTCTGGCATACCGGCCCTGCCAGCCTCAAGAGGGCGCAAGCCGGGGGACATGCCCCGAATGACCGTCGACTTCGCCACGGCCGCAAGCGCCGCCGAGTTTCTCGCCCTGTGGCTGCGCGAACCGCTGCTGTCGCCGGCCAGCCAGCGCTTGCTGGAGGACTATTACGGCAACTTCCGCGGCCTCGCCGCGCCTGCGGCACTGGTACAACCAGCAGACGGCCGAGGTGCTGGCCCTGGTTCGTCGGCACGGCCGGCCGCGTCTCTTGGAAGTGGGTGTCGGCACCGTCACGGAAACGCTCTGGCTGGCGCTGAACGGCGCCCAGGTCACCGCGATCGACGCCTTCCAGCATTGCGTCGACGCGGCGCGCGAGCGCCTGGCCATCGTCGAGCGCGCCCTCGGCCGCCCGCTCGACTGCCGCATCGAGCGCCAGCCTTTGCTCGACTATGTCGATGGCGAGGGCTTCGACATCCTCTGGCTGGAGCAGGTGATCCATCACATGGAACCGCGCGCCGACAGTTTCGCCAAGCTGGCGGAACTGGTGCGGCCGGGCGGCTATGTCGCGGTGTCCGAAGCCAATGCCCTCAACCCGCTGCTGCAAGCGCAGCTGCTGCGCGGGCGGGGCTTGCAGTTCGAGTTGCAGGTCGACACGCCGGACGGCCGGCTGATCTATGGCAACGAGCGCATCCTGACGCTGGGCGCGCTGACCCGCGCCTTCCGTGCGGTTGGCGTCGAGCCGGTGGCGGGCCGGTATTTCCGGGCGTTTCCCGCGCACCCCCTGTTCGACCGCCTGTTCGGCTTGGAGCGGCTGCTGGCCCGGAGGTGGCTCGCCCCCCTTTGCACGCATTACAATTACGTCGGGCGCAAGCGCGCCTGAGGGAGAAGCCATGGACGCCTTGCCGATCGCCGATGCGCACCAGCATTTCTGGAACCTGGAGACGGGCGAGTGCCCGCGCTGGCTGAAGGGCGAGCCGATGCATGCCTTCCGCTACGGCAGCATCGACAAGCTCCGGCGCAGCTACCTGCCGGCCGACTATCGCCGCGACGCCGCCCGCCACAATGTGGTCAAGACCGTTTACGTCGAGGCGGAATGGCCGCAAGCCGATCCGTTGGCCGAAATCCGCTGGCTGGCCGGATTGCGCGAACGCGAGGGACTGCCGACGGTTGCGGTCGGCCAAGCCTGGTTCGAGCGGCCCGACATCGGCGAAGTGCTGGCCGGACATGCCCTTTACGGCTTCGTGCGCGGCGTGCGGCAGAAGCCGGTGGCGGCCGCGCGGCCGGGCGACTGCACGCCGGGCGCGCCCGGCAGCATGGGGCACGAGAGCTTTCGCCGCGGCTACGCGCTGCTCGCTCGCTACGGCTTCTCCTACGACCTGCAGACGCCGTGGTGGCACCTGCCCGAGGCGGTCGACCTGGCGCGCAGTTTTCCCGACACCTTGCTGATCCTCAACCATACCGGCCTGCCGGCCGACCGCAGTTCGGAGGCGCTCACCGCCTGGCGGCAGGCGTTGCAGGGCCTGGCCCGGCAGCCCAATACCCGCCTCAAGCTGTCCGGCATCGGCAGCCGCGAACAGACCTGGGGCTATGCTTCGAACGAACGGGTCGTGCTGGACGCCATCAGCATTTTCGGCGTGCATCGCTGCCTGTTCGCTTCCAACTTCCCCGTGGACGGCATCTGCGCCGGTTTCGACACCATCTACAGCGGCTTCAAACGCATGGTACGCAACTTCACGCCGACCGAGCAGCGGGCGCTCTTCCACGACAACGCGGTGGCGGTCTATCGGTTGTAGCGCGGCAGCCGGCCGGTCACGGCGGCGTCGAGACAGGCGGCGGTGTCCGCCAGGCGCAGGCGCGCGCGCTGACTGCCGGGCGCGACGAACAGCAGCTTGCCGGAATTGGTCGCGACGCGCGCGCCTTCCGGGAACCGTGGGTCGCGGAAATCGCAGCCGTAGCACATGGCGCCGACCGTCAGGCGCGCACCGGCCGCGGTCAGGGCCGCCACATGTCCTGCCGCCTCGGCCAACGCATGGACGCCCTGGCTCGTATGCAGCACGCAGTCGACGCCGCTCTTCACCCGCCGGCCGGCCATCAGCCGCGCCGCTTCCGCCAGTTGTTGCAACGAGGCATGCGGGCAGCCCAGCACCACCAGGTCGATCGTTTCGCCGGGCTCGCTCTCCAGGCGCTGCCGCTCGACCCGCAGATCGTCATCGCCGACCCGTTCGGGTGCCGGCGCGCCCTCGGGGAACGCCGCCGCCAGGCTGGGCGCCTCCGGCGTCAGGCCGACGGCATGGAACATCGGCGCCGAGCCGGCGATGGCGAAGCTGGAGGCAAGAGCAATCCATTCGTCCAGTTGCGGCGACGACAGGCCGCGCAGGACCGGAATGCGGCCCGGCCAGCGCCGTGCCAGATGCAGGCCCAACAGGCCGAAACCGTCGATGCCGGAGATCGGCGCCACCAGATCGACCAGGATCTCGCCCTTGCGCGCTTGCGGCCGGTGCATGCCGTAGTCGGGCGTGAAGCCGGTCAAGGCGGATGCCAGCGACGTGGCACCTTCCCGGTTGGTGCGCGCGCCCAGGACGCCGTTGACATAGGGCGCCGTGCCCGACTCGCTCCAGGCAACCGACTGGCCAAAGGACGGCACGATGCCTTGGCCGATGGGATTGCAGGAGCAGGTGGCAAGCCCGCCCATCGCGATGCAGGCCTGCAGCACCTCGTGCTGGCGCAGGGCAGCGCCTTGCAAACGGTCCGGCGCGGCCCGGCGGTCGCAGGCCACGGCGTTGATCGTGGTGGGGATGACGAAGCGGCCGCCGGCCCTGGCCAGGCCATCCACCTGCTTGAGGCCGGGTTCGCCCAGCGTCACCGCGTCGATCACAATGTGGGCGGAGGCGACCGGGATCAATCGCGGCGCCTCGACCGCCTTGCCGACGGCCAGCAGCATGGCCATGGCTTGGCGCACCGCCTCGCCGGCCCGGCCGTCCGCCATCGCCTGCTGCTCGGCCGTCAGCCGCATGGCGTGCCTTGCCCATTCAGCACGGTCACGGTGCCCTGGCCGCCGTCGATCCTGAGCCGCATTCCCGGCCGCAGCCGATCGTGCCCCGAAATCCTGTGCACAAGCGGTATGTTCGCCAGCACGGCGCCGGCGGCGATCAGCGCGTCGGCCTGCTCGGCCACAATCGCCACCGGCCCGCAGCCGTTCGCCACCACCTGCAGCAAGCCATAGGACAAGCCGCCCGAGCCCTTGCCGCCACGGCAGACCAGCACCGCGCCTTTCAGGCACGCTCCCTCCAGTTCGTGCCCGCGTTCCACCACGCGGCCGCTCGTCATGTCGACGCCCAGGTTGAAGGCCACGCCGTCGCGCGTGACCAGCGCCGGCCCTTCGGCGATGCCTGCGACGACACCGATGCCTTGCAGCATGTTGCCCATGCCCGCCTCAGCGGCCGACAAAGGTCGGCTTCTGCTTGGCCAGGAACGCGCGGTAGCCGATCTGGAAATCCTCGGTGTCATAACAATCATAGCCTTCGTCCTGCTCGGATGGCGCGATCGGCCGGGGGTCGAGTTGGCGGTAGATGAACTTCTTGTGCCACCGGGCGGCGAGCGGCGCACCCTCGGCGATCTTGCGCGCCATGTCGTAGGCCGCGTCCAGCACCTTGTCGTCTTCCACCACCTTGTTGACCAGACGCAAGCGCACAGCGTCCTCGACGCCGAACACTTCGCCCAGCACCAGGATCTCCAACGCCACGTTGGCGCCGAATTTCTGCACCAGCGGCGCCATCTCGTCGTGCGCTTCGACCAGGCCCAGCCGCTTCACCGGTACGCCGAACCGGCTGGACCGGCCGCACACCCGGAAATCGCAGCACGCCGCGAGGCCGAGGCCGCCGCCGACCGCCAGGCCCTGTATGGCGGCGATGGTCGGATGCCGGCAATGCCACAATGCCTGGAAGGCCGGCACGCTGATCCCGGCATATTCGCGCGCCTTGGCCTTGGACGAGCGCCACTCGCTGAACTCGCCGATATGGGCGCCGGCCGACAACGCCTTGCCGCCCTCGCCGCGCAGCACGATGGCGCGGACGTCGCCGTCGCGTTCACATTCCGCCAACAGCCGCCGCAAGCCGCGGAACATGTCGAGACCCAGAGCGTTCATGCGCTCGGGCGCGTTCAGCACGATGGTGGCGATGTGCCCCTCGCGCGTGAGATGGATCTCCTCGGCCATCGTCTACCTCCGTTGCCAGCGTCCATGTGACAGCGTAAGGGCCGCGCCTGTAAAGTCACGGCCATGCAGGGCCAGGAGTGTTCCGATGGACGAGTTGGCGATCGTCGATGCACATCACCATCTTTGGGATCTCAAGGCGCTCTACTATCCCTGGCTGATGGACAGCGAGCCGCATGACTTCTTCCTTGGCGACTATGCCAGCATCAAGCGCGTCTATCTGCCGCCCGACCTCAGGCGCGACGCCGCCCGACACAACCTCGTCGCCAGCGTGCATGTGGAAGCCGAATGCAGCCGCGAACAGCAGGTGGCGGAGACCCGCTGGCTGACCAAGGTGGCAGGCGAACACGGCCTGCCGACCGCCATCGTCGCGCATGCCTGGTTCGACGTGCCGGAAGCCGAGGCGATCCTGGCCGAACAGGCGAGCTTCCCCCTGGTGCGCGGCATCCGTTCCAAGCCCCTCACCACCGCCAGGCCCGGCCAGTCCGTCGCCGGCCAGAAGCGCACGATGCAGCATCCCGACTGGCTCGCCGGCTACAAGCTGCTGGGGAAATACAACCTGTCCTGGGACTTGCGCGTACCGTTCTGGCATCTGGAGGAAGCGGCCAAGGTGGCGGGCGACCATCCGCACATCCCGGTGGTGTTGAATCACACCGGGTTTCCCTGGGACCGCAGCGCGGAAGGCTTGGCGCTCTGGCGACGGGGCATGCGGGCCCTGGCGAAACAGCCCAACGTGTCTTGCAAGCTGTCTTGCCTGTGCCTGCGCGCTGGCCCCTGGACGCTCGAAGGCAACCGACCGATCGTGCGGGAGACCATCGACATCTTCGGCGCGGAACGCTGCATGTTCGCTTCCAACTTCCCCGTCGACAGTGTGCGCATCGGCTACGACGCCATGTTCGAGGCCTTCAAGGCGATGGTGCAGGATCTGAGCCCGGCCGAGCGGCGCGGCCTGTTCCACGACAACGCCAGGCGGTTCTATCGGCTGCCCTGATCAGGCAAGCCGGGCGGCACCGGCGGCGTAGGCCGCCAGAAAGCGGTCGAGGCCGTGGCTGCCGCCGTTGACCGCCTCGCGCGCGACCTTCAGGTTGCCGGCCGCGACGGCATTGCGAATGCGCGTCGTCACCGACCCCAGGAAGCTGGCCAGCAGGCAGCCGGCCACCCAGGGATCGTTCGCCAGTTCCGGCCGATCGATCAGGTCCGCCACGCCCACCAGCGGGCCGTGCCGGCGGTAGTTGGCCCGCCCGGTCAATTGCACAAAGCCGCGGCCGCGGAACCGTTCGCCGTCGGGCGGTCCCTGGTTGCCCAGGTCGGCGCGCCGGTCGTAGAGCCCGAAGGGAGCGCCGCCCGGATCGGTGTTGTAGCGGCTGACGGCCTCGTCCACCGGCAGAAAGCGCTCGGTCTCGGCGCGGATCGTGGCCAACGCCACCAAGGCCATGACCCGGTCGGTCAGCGCGAAATCCTTGAGCCCGCCCAGCACGAAGGGCAGATGCAGCGTGATATTGCGCTCGGCCGTGTGCGGGAAGACCGCGCGCATGACCGACAGATCCACCGACGCCAGCACGCCGTCGCCCGCGACAACGGCGGTCGGCGGGGCGGGCCGTGGCAAGGCGGCCCGCAACGCGTCGTCGGCGACACCGCTCGGCGTCTGACCGGCGTTGCGTTGCCAAGCCTTGACCGCCGCTTCGGTGCCCTGGCCGAAGTCGCCGTCCAGCAGGCCGGGTGTCTGTCCCGCCCACAGCAGCGCCCGCTGCACGGAGAGCACTTCCGGGCCTTTGTCGCCACGCCGCAAGATCAGCATCGGATCACACCTCCCAGCACCGCCTAACGGCGCTCGAACAGCACCAGCGATACGGCCGTCAGTACCAAGGCCAGTGCCGCCGCCACGGCAAAGGTTATCCGATCGCCCAGCAGCACGGCACTGCCGGTGACACCAAACACCGGCACCGCCAGGCTCGCGATGCTGGCGATGCTGACCGGATAGACCGCGACGATGCGGTAGAAGAAGTAGTGCCCGCCGATGGTGCCGATGAAGGTGGCGTAGCACCAGGCCAGCGCCGAGGGCCAATGCAGCTCGGGCAGGCCGCTCTCCGTCGCCGCCCAGATGGCGAGCGGCAGAAACGGCAGGTTGCCGATGGTGAGCTGCCAGGCCGTCAGCACCGTCACCGGAATGGTCCAGCGCGTGCGCTTCTGCCAGACGATCCCGACCGCCCAGAACAAGGCGGCGCCCAGTACGAAAAGCGAGCCGGCCGGCAGCCCTCCGTCGGCCAGCACGCGCGGCAGCAGCAGCAAGGCAAGCCCGGAAACGCCCAGCGCCAGCGCCAGCAATGGCCGCCAGCCGAGCCGTTCGCGCAGCACCAAGCCGCCGATCAGGGAGGCCCAGATCGGCATGGTGTAGGCGATGATCACGCCGGCGCTGGCCTGGTAGAAGCGCAAGGCCAGGACCACCAGCAAGGAGAAGGCGAAAACGTTCAACAGCGACACCCCGACCAGGGGCCGGATCTCCGCGCGCGGCACATGCAGCTGTGTGCCGGCCAGCCAGACCGTCGCCATCATCGCCACAGCCGCGACCACGCCCGACGTGCCGCGGAAGAACATAGGGTCGAAATCCGCCAGCACCAGCTTCATCGACGGCCAGTTGAAGCCCCAGCACATGCCGAGCAGCAACACGAAGCCGACGCCGGCCGCCCTGCGCAAGCCGGCCGGTCGCGCCGCCGCCGGGGCTTGCGCATCAGTCATGGCCGCAGCAAAGGCCCCGCCCGCCGCTCTGTCAACGCGGCCGCCCCGGCATCGCTGCCCGGCCGGGTGTTGCGCGCCGGCTTTCGGCTAGACTATGGGGAAGCATCACGCCGAGACCCGGGACCAACCATGGACTTCAGCCTTACCGCCGAACAGCAATCGATCCGCGATTCCATCACCAAGCTGTGCGCCAAATACGATGCCGACTACTGGCTCAGGCGCGACGACGAAGGTGGCTTCCCGGACGACTTCGTGGCCGACCTGGCAGCCGGCGGCTGGCTGGGCATCGCCATGCCGCCGGAATATGGCGGCTCGGGCCTGGGCGTCACCGAGGCGGCCTTGATGATGCAGGCGATCGCCCAGTCGGGTGCCGGCTTCTCCGGCGCCTCGGCGGTGCACATCAACCTGTTTGGCCCCAACCCCATTGTCGTGCACGGCACCGAGGAACAGAAGCGGCGACTGCTGCCGCCGCTGATCCAGGGCAAGGACCGCACCTGCTTCGGCGTGACCGAGCCGAATGCCGGCCTCAATACGGCGGCCATCGAGACCCGGGCCGAACGCGACAACAAAGGCTGGGTGGCGCATGGCCGCAAGCTGTGGACCTCAACCGCGCAGAGCGCCAACAAGATCCTGCTGCTGGCGCGCACCACGCCGCGCGACAAATGCCGCAAATCGACCGACGGCCTGAGCCTGTTCTACACCGACCTCGACCGCCGCTATGTCGAGGTGCGCGAAATCCACAAGATGGGCCGCAAGGCGGTCGATTCGAACGCGGTGTTCATCGACGGCCTGCCGATCCCGGACGAGGACCTGCTGGGCGAGGAGGGCCGAGGTTTCTACTATCTCCTCGACGGCCTCAATCCCGAACGCGTGCTGGTGGCGGCGGAAGCGGTTGGCCTGGGTCGCGCGGCGTTGCAGCGCGCGACCGCCTATGCCAAGGAGCGCGTCGTGTTTGGCCGGCCGATCGGCCAGAACCAGGCGATCCAGCACCCATTGGCGCAAAGCTGGGCCGAGCTGGAAGCGGCCAACCTGATGGTGTTCAAGGCCGCCGCCCTCTATGACAGCGGCCAGCCCTGCGGGGCCGAGGCCAACGCCGCCAAGTATCTCGCGGCCGAGGCCGGCTACCACGCCTGCGAGCGGGCGGTGCTGACCCATGGCGGAATGGGCTATGCCAAGGAATTCCATGTCGAACGCTACTTCCGCGAGATCCTGGTGGCGCGCATCGCCCCGGTCAGCCGCGAGATGATCCTGAACTATCTGGGCGAGCGGGTGCTCGGCCTGCCGAAATCCTACTGAGCCACACCAGGGAGAGGGCGATGGCGGGACCGTTCGCGGGCATCCGCGTGATCGATGTGACGGCGGTGCTGCTGGGTCCCTATGCGGCGCAGTGGCTGGGCGATCTCGGCGCTGACGTGATCAAGGTGGAAGCCCCGCCCGAGGGCGACAGCACCCGCCATGTCGGCCCCAACCGGAACCACGGCATGAGCGGCACCTTTCTCAACGCCAACCGCAACAAGCGCTCGATCGCGCTCGACCTGAAGCAGCCCGCGGCCAAGGCCGCGCTCGACCGGTTGATCGCGGGCGCCGATGTTTTCATGCACAACATGCGTCCGCGCGCCATCGCCAAGCTCGGCTTCGATTATGCCGCGGTGGCCAAGCGGAAGCCCGACATCGTCTATTGCGGCGCCTATGGCTATTCGCAGAAGGGCCGCTATGCCGCGCGCCCGGCCTATGACGACCTGATCCAGAGCCATGCCGGCTTGGCTGGCATGGCCGCCCGCATCGACGGCGAGCCGCGCTTCGCGCCGACGGTAATGGCAGACAAGACCGTGGGGCTGACCGCGGCGCTCAGCATCGCGGCGGCGCTGTACCATCGCGCCCGAACCGGCCAGGGGCAGTTCATCGAAGTGCCGATGTTCGAGACGCTGACCGCCTTCATGAGCATCGAGCACCTCTACGGCGCCGGCTTCGTGCCGCCCCTCAGCAAGACCGGGTACGGCCGGCTGACCACGCCCTACCGCCGGCCCTATCGCAGCAAGGACGGCTTCATCACCATCGTGCCCTATACCGATCGGCATTGGCGGGGGCTGTTCGAGATCGCTGGCCGGCCCGACCTGGCGACCGATCCGCGGTTCCACGACTATGGCAGCCGCACCCGGAACATCGATGCGCTCTACCGGTTTCTCGACGAACTGGCGGCAAGCCGCAGCAACGCCGAATGGCTGCGCGCCTGCCAGGAGAAAGAGATCCCCTGCGCGCCCGTGGCCGACCTGGACGAGCTGCTGCAGGACGAACACCTGCGGGAAGTAGGCCTGTTCCAGCGGCAGAACCATCCCAGCGAGGGCGAGGTGTTGCTGACCGGCGTGCCGGTCACGTTATCGGCGACGCCCGGCGAAATCCGCCGGCCGGCGCCGCGCTTCGGCGAGCACGGCCCCGAACTGCTGCGCGAGATCGGCTTCAGCGACGCCGAGATCGACAGCCTCAGAGCCAGCGGCGCTCTGCTGCTGCCGCCAAACTAGGAGCATCGCATGCGCACCGTCGGGCTTGGCCTGCATTGGAACGACCTCAGCCTTGGCGAGCGGTTCAAGACCGTCGGCCGCACCGTGACCGAGCCGGACATCGTCAACTTCATCGGCTGCACCGGCATGCTGGAAGTGCTGTTCACCGACCTTGAATATCTGAAGGAGCATGCGCCGATGAAGGGCCGGGTGGCGCCGGCCGCCCTGGTCTATAGCTTCGCCGAGGGCCTGTTGGTTCAGTCCACCATGCAGCATACCGGGCTGGCGTTCCTCAAGATGGAATTGAACGTCAAGGGACCGACCTTCGCCGGCGATACCATTCACGTCGAGTGCGAAGTGACGGAAATAAAGCCCACGCGCAACAACCGCGGCCTGGTCCGCACCTTCAACCGCATCGTCAACCAGAGGGGCGAGGCGGTGATCACCTACAATCCGTTGCGCATGATGGCGGGCCGCGACCAATAGCGGGTCGACGGGCCGCCGACCGGACGGCCTGGGGAAGAGAGGCGCGGCCTTGTCGCCAGGCTTGCCGGACCGGCATGGCGGAGGCCACGTCCCCGGCGCACATCCTGTTCATCTCGAGGTCTTCCCGTCACGCTGCCCTGCCGACCACGACGGGCGCGCGGTCGCCGGCTGTCCGGGTTCGCACAGAAGTGAGGCGGGTTGAGTAAGGGAAGGGGTTCTCCGAAGCTCGGGTTGCTGAGACTCGAAGCAAAGGAGAACCCCATGCAGGTG
>Ga0194132_10002738_pt1 | contig 32439 bp, 16 predicted proteins | sample TA2KigOf80mmetaG_FD_148612 | JGI IMG/M metagenome (GOLD analysis project Ga0194132, IMG submission 148612) | Freshwater microbial communities from Lake Tanganyika, Tanzania - TA2015054 Kigoma Offshore 80m | ecosystem: Environmental > Aquatic > Freshwater > Lake | place: Tanzania: Lake... | reverse complement strand
AGCTCGGTGGCAGTAGCAGATCCTGGTCCGGGTTGTAGGCGCGGTACCCCTTGGGCATAAAACATTATGTACTGGTTTTGTTCTATCCGTTCCCACGATGTTCGGGAATTCTCGGACAGGCTCCTAGGGCCTTCCAAACCGTGTTTGGCCGGGGATGCACGACGCCGGCCGTCAAGTGTGAGAAGGGCGAGTACAAGCGGCTGCTGCGGACAGAGATCCGGCAATCGGGCATTGACGCTCCGCTTGGCGGGGAGGAGTTCGCGGAAGATATCGTGATGGCGATGGACTTGGGTCATGTCGAAACCAGCGAGGAGTCGTTGGGGCGCTTTCTCAAGACGCTCAAGGGACTGTTCCATCAGTTCAGCCGGTGAAGTCAGCGGCAAGCGTTGCGCTGTCAGCGACGATTGTCAAGACCTTCCTGTGGACTACGCGCCCGTCCGATGTGCTGTACGAAACCTCGTCCGCGCCCCACCACTGACCTTGCCCGGAATGCTCTCCAATACCGGACGCAGAGGCCGATCGAAGTGACTCACAGCAACGTCTGCGGATCCACATCAATGACCATTGCGGTGGCCTGCCAATGCTTGTCCACCGCCAGCCTCCGCAGCGACTGCAGCGCGTCGTTCAACGCTTTCCGGCTCACCGCCTTGATCAACAACTGATACCGGAACTCCTGCTTCAGCTTCGGCACCGGCGCCTCGGCCGGACCCAGCACCTTGATACCCTCCGGTGGCGGCTTGAGGAACTCGCCGGTTTCTGACGCCATCCGCATCGCCGTCTCCTGATCCTGCGACCGCAAAACGATATTCGCCAGCGCCGCGAACGGCGGATAGCGCATCAGCCGCCGGAACTCGCACTCCTTCGCATAGAACGCTTTGTAGTCCTGCGCGGCAGCGCACCGGATGGCGTAGTGCTCCGGGTTGATGGTCTGCATCAGCACCGTACCTGGAGTCTCGCCCCGGCCCGCGCGCCCCGCCGCCTGCGTGAGAAGCTGAAAACTACGCTCGGCGGCGCGGAAGTCCGGCAGCGCAAGCCCGATGTCGGCGTTTACAAGGCCGACAAAGGTGACGTTCGGGATATCGTGGCCCTTGGCGATCATCTGGGTGCCCACCAGGATGTCGTAGCTGTGCTCGCGGAACCCGTGCAGGAGCTTCTCGAACTGGTGGCGCGTGCTCACCGTGTCGCGATCCATGCGGGCCACGCGCGCATCCTTGAATCCAAGGCTCAGTTCGTCCTCGACCTTCTCACTGCCGGTGCCGAGGAAGTAGATATGTTCGCTCCCGCACTTGGGACACGTGGTGGGAACCTTCTCCGCGTACCCGCAGTAGTGGCACAACATGCGCTTGTCGCGGCGGTGGTAGGTGAGCGTCACCGCGCAGTTCTGGCACTCCAGCCGTGCGCCGCACGAGCGGCAGGCGACAAACGTCGAATAGCCCCGGCGGTTCAGGATCAGGATCGACTGTTCTCCTTTCTCCAGCCGGCTGTTCACCGCCTCAACGAGCGCTCGCGAGAACGTGTTGTGTTTGCGTGTCTCCAGGAACTCCTGCCGCATGTCGATGATCTCGACCTCGGGCAGCGGCCGCTTCTCGATCCGCTCGGGCATCTCGATCAACGCGTACTTGCCCTTCTCAGCGTTGTAGCGGCTCTCCAGGCTCGGCGTCGCCGACCCGAGCACCACCGCCGCATTCGAATTCCGCGCCCGGACCACGGCCACGTCCCGCCCGTTGTAGCGGGGCGTCTCCTCTTGCTTGTACGATCCATCGTGCTCCTCGTCGACGATGATCAACCCCAGCTCCCGCACCGGGGCGAACACGCCGGACCGGGTGCCCACCACTACCGCCGCCTCGCCGCGCCGGATCCTCCGCCATTGCTCCACGCGCTCGATCCCGGTAAATGCGGAATGAAGAATCGCCACCCGGTCGCCGAACCTGTGAAAAAATTGCCCGGCGACGGCCGGCGTGAGTCCGATCTCGGGCACCAACATCAGTGCGCCCCGGCCCAGCCGCAACGCTTCTTCGATCAGCCGCAGGTACACCTCGGTTTTGCCCGACCCGGTCACGCCGTGCAGAAGGAATGGTTCAAACCTCCGCGCTCCAACCGACTCCGCCACCCGCTCATACGCCGCCTGCTGCCACCGGTTGAGCTCGTGCGGCGGACGGATACTGCCCGCCAGCAGGGCGGGCGCCTCTGGCCGCAACTGGATCAGACCGCGCCGTCCCAGGCTGCGCGCCGCCCCGGCCGCTTTCGGGAGCGCCTGCTCAATATCAGCAAGGTTGTGCGAACCCGGGTGAAGCTCCAGGTAGGAGATCAGCTCGCGCTCCCACTTGGTCAGCTTCTGGTCATCGGCGCGGGCCGTGAACTGCGCACGCAGCCGGTTCGAGGGCGACCGCAGCGGATCGCGCGCCGCGTCGCTGTCCTCCGCGGAGATGAGGCCTTTCTTCATCAAAGCCTTCACCGCTGCCTCCGCGCGAGGGACCTTCTTCAGAAGGTACGCCGCCGACAGCGGCCGCGTTTCGAGCAGGCGCAGAATCTGAACCGTGGGCTCCTCGCCCGGTGTGCCCAACAGAAACTGGCGCGCGGCGTCCCGGCCGGAGTCGGTCAGCGCGTAGGTGCGCGTCGCGCGGATCTCGCCTCCAAGCGGAGTCATCCCGCGGAGCACCTCTCCGAGCGGCGCGCAGTAATAGGATGCGATCCACTGCGCGAGCTGCATCATCGCCGCATCGAGGACCGGTTCGTCATCCACCAGCCGCTGGACGTCTTTGACCTCAATGCCCTCACCGGGCGCGTCCGAGTGTACCCGGATCGCGACACCCGTGAGTCGTCTTGACCCAAATGGGACACTGACACGGCAGCCCGGCCGGGTCCGTGGGGCAATCGCGGAGGGAAGCGCGTAGGTGAATGGCCGGTCCAGTGGCACCGGCAGACTCACGTCGCAGAAGAGCGGAACGTCGGGCATTGAGCGAAACTTCCCCTCCGCTACGGTGTTGATCCAAGCATGAAGAGAATCTGCACCTTTATCTTAACCGCCCTGTCCATGGTGGCGCTCGCCGCCGGGGCCGGATTCGATGGAACCTGGACCGCCGAAGTGAAGGCTCGCGGCAAGAAGGGAGGCGAAGCCAAGTCCGGCACGGCGACGCTGGTCCTGAAGACGGAACAGGGCAAGCTGACAGGCAGTTACGAGGCCAAAGTCACGCGCAAGCCCAAGGCCGCGGAAATCCAAAACGCCAAGGTCGATGGCAACAAGCTCACGTTCGACACTGTGCTTCAGACCAAGAAGAAGGGCGCTGTCACCACCCAATGGGAAGCGACGCTTGATGGAGACCAGCTCACGCTCACTCCGGCGGGCAAGGGGAAACGGGCGGCAAGCGTCACCTTCAAGCGCCAAAGCTGAAACAAAATTCATCGCGGTCCATGAGCGGGCGGGAACCGGCAACGGTCCCGCCCAAAACATTTTTATTTCTTTATGTTTCAGTTTTGGTACGATACGTGCTAGACGGCTATATGAGGAAAACCATGACCGCACGAACCCTCCTGACCTTGAGCCTGCTTCTGGCGGGCACCGCTCCGCTGGCGGCGCAAACGCTGTCGGCGAGCACCGATCGGCTCTATTTCATTCACCAGCGTCCTGGCGGAGGCCAGCTCCCCCCGGGCCAAGTGGTGAACGTGACCTCTTCGGTTCCGGGCACGACTGTCCGCATCACCAGGACAGCCACGGGCGCTGGCGGCAACTGGCTCGTGGTTCCCACGGAAATGGTGGCGTCCGGTGCGTTGAACGTGGTGGTGAATCCGTTCACCGTTCCAGCGCTCGATCCGGGAACCTACACCGGCACCATCACGCTCACACCACCGACGGGCACGGCGGTCAACATCGCGGTGACGTTCGTGGTGGCCGACACGCCCTTGATCGCCGCCGAGCCGCAGCAGGTGGTGTTCCAGTTCTCTCGCGGCGGGCAAGTCCCCGCAGCGCGACCTGTGAGCGTCCGGGCTACTGCGGCGGGCATCACGTTCACGGCGGCGGTGACGCAGATCCAGGGCACTGGCAACTGGCTCCGGATCGAACCGGTGAACGCGACGGCTGGTACAACACAGCCCACAACTGTCACGCTCTCGGTGGCTGAGATCGCGAACTTCGCGGTGGGAACCTATAACGCAACCGTGAGCATCATCGCGCCTGGAGCGTCAAACAACCCATTCCAGATAGCTGTCGTGCTTCAGGTACTCGAAGAGGCGCGGCTCTCCGCGACTCCGAGCGCGCTCTCGTTCGACTTCCAGACCGGAGGTCCGGCGCCGGGTGACCGGACGCTGTTCGTCACCAGCACGTCGGCCAACGTCGCCTTCACGGTGGAACTGGTTCGCACCTCCGGCGGCAACTGGCTCAGCGTCGCGGCGGCCAATGCGGCTCTCGTCACGCCGCAGCAGTTGACCTTCTCCGCCAATCCGGCTGGACTCGCGCCGGGCACCTACGAAAACCGGATCCGGATCATCTCGCCGGCGGTCACCAACAGTCCTCTCGAAGTCGTCGCGACACTCCGGGTGAGCAACAATCCCATCCTCACCGCGACCCCCGGTGACGGACTCCGGTTCAGCTTCCAAACCGGCGGTGGAGCAGTTCCCCGCCAGGCGTTCGTTGTCACCAGCACCGGCGCGACCACGGGCGTGACGGTCGAAGTGCAGACCACCAACGGCGGCAACTGGCTGAATGCGACGCCTTCGCGGATCGGCACGCCCGCCACGGTTTCGGTGGGCGTCGAACCCGCCAGTCTCCCGGCCGGCACCTACAACGGAAATGTGCGTCTCTCGGGCGACTTCGGCAACAGCCCGATCAATATCCCCGTCACCTTCGTTGTCACCGGCGGACCGGGACTCCGTGTCAGCGACAACTACGTCTCCCTTGTACATCAGCAGGGCGCTGCCACGGCGCCGTCGCGCACCCTTCAAGTCACCTCCACGGGCGCGGCACTCGGTGTTACGGTATCGGCAGTGAGCGGCGGCGGATGGTTGGGCGCGGCCCTGTCCCAGAACACGACCCCAGCGAACCTGGTGATCAGTGGCAACGCGGGCGGCCTGCCCCCGGGCGTCTATACCGGTACCGTTACGGTCGCTCCCGGGGATGGATCGAGTCCCGGCATTGTGATTCCCGTCCGGTTGCAGGTGATCGGCGCGCCCGGACTGATTGTGTCCACGGCGGCTATCGTCTTCAACCACGTTCTCGGCCGGACTCCGCCTGACAATCAGTCGTTGCCGATCGGCGCGACACAAGGCGCGATCGCCTACACTCTGACCAACAGCACCGCGGATGGGAATCCCTGGATCGTCATGTCGCGGACGCAAGGGACCACCGGCGGCACCGACACGATCATCGCGGTGAATCCGGGAGCCCTCGGCGCGGGCGTCTACACGGGCATCATCGCCATCGCCAGCTCCGCGGCCAACGCCCCAATTTTCGTCCCCGTGATCCTCATCGTACAGGGCCAGGCCCAGGATCTCACAGTCACTCCGGTGGCACTCACCTTCACGCAGTCGCAAGGCGGCGCGGCGCCTGCCGCGCAGACTCTCGCCGTGCGGCTCACTCCGGATGGGCGTGTCGCCTTCAACGCCACCGTGAACGTCACCTCCCCGGTCGCCTGGCTCACCGTGAATCCCCTTGACGGCATCACGCCGAGCGATCTCTCGGTCACGGTCAATTCCGGCAATCTGCAGCCAGGCGTGTATGTCGGCACCATCACGGTCACTCCGGTGAACGCACCCAACGTCCGGAACATCCTGATCCCCGTCACGCTCACGGTGACCACGCGTGTATCGCCGATCGTCTCCGACCGCGAGGCGCTGACCTTCAACTTCATGCCGGGCGGCACGCCGCCTCCCGCGCAGACTCTCGCCATCACGGCTGCCGAAGCGACGCAGTTTACCGTCACCTTCCAGCCGCAGTCGGCATGGCTCAGCGTGGCGCCCAATACTGGCACCACTCCAGCGACACTAAACGTCAGCGTCAACCCGGCTGGACTCGCGGCGGGAACCTTCACCGGGACCATCACCCTCACGCCGCCGGGCGCCGGAGCAGCCACGCGCGTCATCAATGTCACGCTGGTGATCTCGCAGGTCCCCGCGCCGCAGCTCCGTGAAGTGGTCCACGCGGCCACCTTCCAGCCGACCGCTGTCGCCCCCGGACTGATCCTGACGCTGTTCGGACAGAACATGGGACCGGCCGCGGCCGCCGGAATCCGCGTGGATGCCAACGGTCTGGTGACGACAACCAACTCCGGTGTCCGCGTGCTGTTCGACGGCATCCCCGGGGCGCTCATCTTCCTATCGGCGACACAGATCAACTGCGTGGCGCCATACGCACTGGCCGGACGCGTGAGCACACGCGTGCAGGTGGAATACCAGGGCGTCGTGGGCAATGTGGTCGAGCTGCGCGTGGTCGACGCGGTTCCTGGCATCTTCCGGCTGAACCAAGCCGGACAAGGCGCTATCGTGAACCAGAACGGCGTGGTCAACGGGGCAGGCACCGCGGCGGCGAAGGACACCATCATCACCATCTACGCCACGGGCGATGGCGCGGTGTCGCCTCCGGGAATCGACGGACTCGTTCCCACCACGGCCCAGCAGTTGCGGCGTCCGCTGCTTCCTGTCCGCGTGCGTATCGGCGGCATCGAGCATGAAGTCGAATACGCTGGCTCCGCGCCGGGCTTCGTCGCCGGCGTCACTCAGATCAACGTGTTCATCAGAACGACGGTTCCTTCCGGTGCCGCTGTTCCCATCGATCTCCTCGTGGGGAACAATGTGAGCCTGGCGGGCACCACCATCGCCATCCAGTAGAGCAAACAACCCAACTGGACAAAGGGCGGGAATCGCACGGACGCGCGGTTCCCGCCCTGAATGCTTTACGCTTCTTAACGCGCTCCCGAACGTTCCCTTAACATTGATATGGTCCAATCGAGTGGTGATGAGATCACTCGTACCGGTTGTTTTCCTCGCTGCCACGTCCGCTCTTGCACAGCCAGGTGGACAAGGCGACGGCATCTGGCGCCGCGACGCGTATTTCGGCGAAGCACAGACCTTTGACGCCTGCCAAGGGCACCAGCCCCAGACAGGCGAATATCACCACCACGCCAGTCCCACCTGCTTGAGGGCCCAACTCGAGGACAACCTGGAGATCGTGCGCAGCACGCGTACCGGCATCCAGTACCGCGAGAAGGCGGCGCCCTGGAGCCACTCTCCAATCCTCGGATGGGCGTTCGATGGAAATCCGATCTACGGCCCCTATGGTTATTCGGAGGCCTCCAACGCAAGCAGTGCAGTCAGGCGCCTGCGCTCCAGCTTCCGCCTGCGCTCCATCACCGCGCGGACATCGATCCCCGAATGGACCCAGTCCGCCCACGCGAACGTTCCGCTTCAGCTCAATCCCAACCAATTCGGACCTCCCATTAACGCCGAGTTCCCAATCGGCCGCTATATCGAGGATTACGAATACGCCGCCGGATCCGGCGACCTCGACCAGTACAACGGCCGCCAGGAGGTGACTCCCGAGTTCCCCCAAGGCACCTACGCATATCACGTGACCATCGATGACCAGGGGCGGCCCGTATTCCCCTACATTCTCGGTGGACAGCTCTTCGGAACTCTCACCGGAGGCCGGACCCAGAATGTCCCGGCGGGCGTCCAGGAGTACTTCAACGCGTCGTTAGCGGCCCAGCCAGGCGCGGCGGACCGGAGTCCGGCGCTCTCTTCCTGGCAGACCGGTGGCGCCACACAGCCCGCCCGTGTGTCGAGTGGATTCGATCCTTCCGCCGGGCCGTCGACCACCTGGCCAACCAACATCCCCACCGGAGCCCGGGTCTCCGGCGGCTCGGCCGCCGAGGTGCCCGCGGAAACACAGCGAATCCGCTACAGCGACACCGCGGTGTTCGTGAACTCGAACGGTTTGGGCACCTACGTCATGGGACCCTGGTTCGACGCGACTATGGCCGGAGGCGTGTTCAGCAATTTCCCAGCGCGCCAGACGAACCAGATGCAGTTCCCCCGGACACCTGCTCCGGCAGCCAGCAAGCCGAACACCGGACTCGGTGCACAAGGACTCTGGGTGAATGGCGTCACCGTGTTCAACTTCCTCGACGGCGCAACCTATAGCACCGGCAACTCCCGCGACGTTGGAGGCGGCACGGTGGTCCAAACCGCCGTACACGTCTCCGCGGCATCCAACGAGCGCGGACCCGCCGCTCCCGGCTCCATCATGACCGCCTACGCGATGTTCGGCGCGGCGCTCGCCACTTCCACCGCGACCGCTCCCATACCGGACTGGCCAACAACCCTTGGTGGCGCAACCATCACCGTGCGAGACTCGGCTGGCGTCTCTCGCCCGGCCCAGATCTACTACGCTTCGCCCACCCAACTGAACTACCGGATCCCGCCGGACACCGCCACCGGATACGCGGCCGCCATCCTCAACAACGGCGCCGTCTCCTACACGACCAATCTGCACATCCTGAACAGCTATCCAAACCTGTTCATTGCTGACGCCGCCACTACCGCATCCGGCTACGTCACCCGGATTCGCGGCAGCCAGCAGACGTCTGAGAGCTTGTCCTCCGCAATCGACCTCGGCCCTGAAAGCGATCAAGTCTATCTTGCGCTTTCCGGCAGCGGCCTTGGCGGGTCATCCGAAGTCAAGGCCACGATTGGCGGCCTCGACGCACCCGTTTCGTACGCGGGTCCGCAGGGGACTTTCCCCGGCGTGGACCAAATCAATGTCCAGGTTCCGCGCGCTTTGGCCGGACGCGGCTCAGTCCCCGTGGTGATCACCGCCGCCGGACGGCCGAGCAACGCGGTCAACGTGAGCATCCGCTGATGGTCCGGACGCTTTTCCTCCTGGTTGTGGCGCGGATCCTGTCCGCGGACCCTGCGACGGCGTCCTGGATCCGCGCCCAACCGGCAGATAACGAAGCGTTGCGACGCGCACTCCCGGAAGTGCACCGCGTCTGGTCCGATGAAGCCTATGCGTACGTCGAGTCGGCGGGCTTGTCAATGCAGTCGTTCGGAATGTTGGAAACACGTCCAGAAGAAGAAGCCCCGCGCAAGTTCGTCTACCGGATCCCGCGCGCACCCCAACCAGCCAAACGTCCCGCCGCCGCGCCGGCGGTCGCGGGTACGTTCATCAACGGCGTCCCCATCTACAGTGTCAACGCCGGACCTTCGTTCCGGGGCCAGAACCTGTGGCACGCCGACTCCGCCGCAACAGCCAGCCGCCGTGGTCCCGCCCCACCACTGCTGGCAGCACTCCTCCGCGATACCGGCCGGCATTCGCCATTGATCGGATACGCCATCGACGGATTTCCAATCTACGGGCCATATGGTTGGGATGACGCTGGCCGCCTCCGCCGGTTCCGCTCGAGCTACCGCATTCGCAACGCTACCCGCCGCACCGCGCGAAACCGGGTTGAGCTGACACCTGCACAGGAAGGTCCCGCGGCCGGCCCGCAATTCCCCGCTGGCACGTTCGCCGAGGACTACGAATTCTCGGCCGGCGGCGGTGATCTCGATGAGCACAATGGCCGTTTCGCGCGGACTCCTGAGTATCCCGGCGGAACCTACGCCTACTTCCTCGCCACGTCTCCGCACGGGGAGCCCGAGTATCCGTACCTGACCGGGCCATCCCTTCGCGGCGAGTTCCAACCCGTGGATCTCGCGTCATACCAGGCCGCTGGCGAGGACAACGGGCTCAAACTCCACCGCCGCGGCTCGGAACTGATCTTCGAGACGCCACACCCGGTGCTTGAAACAGTCCACGAGCGGCCGATGCACGTCATCGCCGTCTCCTCTGATCTCTCCATCTTCGATCACGTGCATCCCGAGCCCATCGGCGCCGGACTCTACCAGCTCCGCTACGACTTCGGTCCGCGGGACACGTACTGGATCTTCGCGGGCTATACGGCGCCCGGCGCGGCGCACACGGTTTCGCGCTTTACCGTCACGGGCGGCGGACAGCGGCGGAGCACGGCCCCGCCGGCCGCAGTGTCAATGACCTACGATGGCCCGCTCGAGACCGGCCGCGATATCCGCTTCCGTTTCAAACTCCCCTCACCGGACATCGAGCCCTTCCTCGGCTCCTGGGCGCACGTGATGATTATCAGCCGCGATAAGCGCGAATTCATCCATGCGCATCCTCAGGAGGAGACGCCCCCCGCCGAAGGTCCGTGGAAGCACTCACACCTCGGCGCGACACCTCCCACGGAAATCGAAACCAGCACCGGATTCTCGCACCCCGGCCGGTACAGGCTGTGGTTCCAGGTGAAACGCGCCGGTGAGGTGTTGACCTTCCCGTTCGACATCGAAGTCGCGCCGGGCCGCGCTGTCACCACTGCGCCGCCGCCCGGGGATGCCGTCCGCATCACCGTGAATGGATCCGGCTACACCCCCGCGCGAATCACGATCCCCGATGGCCGCCCGGTGCGTCTGGCGATCCACCGGGTGGACGCCCAGAATTGCGCCAGCTCGATTATCTTCGCCGGACTCGGGATCACGCGCGCGCTCCCCCCGGGCCAGATCACCGTGATCGAGCTTCCGCCTCAGCCCGCGGGCGAAGTCACGTTCGCCTGCGGCATGGGCATGTACCGCGGTGCGGCGCTGGTTAAAACTCGAACTTCAGAGCCACCTGCATCACGCGCGGCCCTCCCCGGCCCCGGTCCACGACGCCGGTGATCAGGCCGCCGCCGATGGCGTTGAACTGCTTTTCCGGCAACATGAAATTCGCGTGGTTGAGGATGTTGAACAACTCATAGCGGAACTGCACGTTCTTCTTCCTTTCGTCGAACCGGAAGTTCTTGAGCAGCGCCATATTGATGTAGTGATGCGCGGGACCATCGAGAATGTTCCGCCCCGAGTTCCCGAAATTGAACGGCGTGAATCCGTGGGCGCTCGCCTCACACACACTGCGCGAGGCACAACGCGGAACCGCTTCGAAATCGTCGAGCTTCACCCATGGATAATCGACGCCCTTGCGGCCCGCGCCCGGGATCTCCGGCTGTATGCCGGATCCGATCCGGTTCGGTCGCAGCGACTCGCCAAGGTTCGCGTCCACGTTCGCTGACGTAATGGTCAGCGCCTGCCCGGTGTAGATGCTTGCGCTCCCGGAGAACTGCCAGCCCCCCACGATCCCGTTCGTGATGCCCCGCGCGCCGCTCATGAACCGGCGTCCACGCCCAAACGGCACTGGCGTCGAATACACCGCGGTGATCACCTGCCGGCGGTCGAAATCCGAACGCGCCCGCTCAGACTTGAGATCCCGCGCGTTCTGCGCCCCGGGGAATCCACCCGCCGACTGCCCGGTCAACTGCGAAGCATCATCAATCGACTTGCTGAACGAGTAGTTGAACCGGATGAACGCACCGCGCATCTGCCGCCGCAACGAAAACTGCCCTGCGTTGTAGTTGGAGTTCGCGCCAAACGAAAAGTAGTTGATCGTATTGATCCCCGAGATCGGACGCGGAAACGCGATGTTGTTCTGATAGGCGGCCAACGAACGGATCTGCTGGTTGAGGTCGTACTGGCGCCCGAGGTGCGTGCCCTTGGACCCGACATACCCGAGCTCGATCGCCCACCCCGTGGCCAACTCCCGCTCGATCGTGAAGTTCCAGCTCTGCAAGTCCCCCAACGGCGGCCTCGGATCATAACCGTTCGAATTGGTCGCGTTGGCTTCCGTCGTGCGGACATCCGGGAAGGGGTTGGACAGCGTGACCAGCGACGTGTCCGCCGCCAGACGCGAGAACGTCTGGTTCACCGAGAACGGGAACCCGGTCATCAACGCCGTGCGGACCGGATTCAGCAGATGGCCCGTAAAGAAGATCCCGTAGCCGCCCCGGACCACTGTTGTCCTCTTGAAGTACGGCACGCGCCACGCGAATCCCAGGCGTGGTGCAAAGTTGATCTTGTCGGCCCACACGAGGGACCGCGGATAGCCGAAGTCCCGCGCGAGCGCGGTTCTGCCCTGGACGTTGAACCGCGTCAGCCGCTCCTGGAGATTCGGCAGCGCGCGGTCATCCGCGATCAGGATCTTCGAGAACTCATCGACGAAGTTCGACGAGCGGTCGTAGCGGTCCACCGGCGGCAGGTCCAGCTCGTACCGCATGCCGAGATTCAGAGTGAAGTTGCGCGTCACCTTGAAGTCGTCATTGAAAAACACGCCGGTGCTGAAGGAGCGCAGATAGTTCCGCGTGCCTTCGGCATTGCGTGTCGTCGATTGCAGCATGCCCAGGAGGAAATCGGCTACCGAGTGGTTGGTCCAGTTGCGGTTGAAATTGAACGTCCCGCGCGAATTGTCAAAGTAAGGCTGATTGAAGCGGACGCGCTCGATGTCCCAGCCCCATTTCAGATTGTGCTTCCCCTTGATCCAGGTGAACTTGTTGCTCAACTGGAAAACAGTGACGTGGTAGGCGACTGGTTGCGCCGCGGCAGCTCCGATCGGCAGGTAGTCCTGCACGGTGAAACGCGGGAATCCCCGCAGGAAGGGATCGTCGGTCGTCCCCATGATTCCCAACTGCCCGGCAACGTCCTGGCCCTGGAACTTCTCGCGCTCGGTCGTCGCGTTCCGGCTCACGCCTCCCCGGATCTCCATGAGCAGCGTGGGGCCAAACATATGCGTGTAGTCGAGCCCCACCAGGTAACGAGGATCCCGCACAAAGGTCGGCCACTGCGCCAGCCCGCTGCCCGCGAAAGGATTCGTGTTGTTGGCCAGGCGGTGCTGCATCCGGAACGCCAGGTTGTCCCGGGCAGAGAAACGTTGATCGATCCGGACGATAAAGCTGTTGAAGCGGTCAAAGTCCCTCGCCGTGTTGATGAAGTTGTTCGACGGATCGGGCCGGTTCGGCAACGGATAGTATTCCATCAGCTTCAGGGCGATCGGGTGGAACCGGCTCTTTGGCATGACATTGCCTGGAAAACAAGCAGCCGCCGACGTGGCGCTGCACGTCCCTGTGGCGAGCGGATCCCGCAGGTACAGCTTGGCGCCGGTGATCGGCACCACCGACTGCGAAAAGTCTCCCTCGCGCTGCAACACCGTCGGCACGTTGCCGATGATGCTCTGGCCCAAAACCTCGCGGTAGGATTCCCAACTGAACATGAAGAACGTCCGGTCGCGTCCGTTATACAACCCCGGAATCCGCACCGGGCCATGCAGCGTCGCGCCGAACTGGTTGCGCCGCAGCGGCAGCTTCCGCTGGTCGAAGAACGAGCGCGCGTCGAAAATGTCGTTGCGGATGTACTCGAAGACGTCGCCGTGGTATTGATTCGTTCCCGAGCGCAGGACCATGTTCATCACCCCGCCCGCCATCCGGCCGTTCTCGGCGGAGAATCCGGAGACTTCCATCTTGAACTCCTGCATCGCGCTCATATTGGGCCGGACATAAGTTCCCGCGCCCCGCGGATTCCGGTTGTTGAATCCGTCAACCGAGTAGTTGGTGGAGTCCGACCTCGCTCCGTTGACGTTCAGGCCTGACCCCTGGCCGCCTTGCGCCGCGGGGACAACGCCCGGCACCATCAGCGCCAGGTCAAAGAAGTCGCGGCCGTCGAGTGGAAGCTCGTTGATCTGCTGGTTGGTGATCACGTCGCCCTTGATGGCGCCCATTTCGGTGTTCACGAGCGCAGCCTCGGCCGTGACGCTCACAGACTCGGTGACCGTGCCCACCTGCAGGACGATGTCCTGCCGCAGCACTTGATTCAACTCGAGCACCACACCGGTCGTCTTGTGCGCGCGGAATCCATCCTTGCCCGCCTGCACTTCATACGGTCCCGGCGGCAGGTTCGTAATGGTGAATGAGCCCTCGGGGCTCGTGTCAATGGTGCGCGACGCGTTTGTTCCGGTGTGCCGGACCACGATGCGCGTCCCGGGAATCACCGCCCCGGCGGAATCCGTTACAACTCCGGTCACGGTGGCGGTCCCCTGGCCCCACACTGAAGCCGCGATCAAAGCGGATGACATCACCTTACGAACGGACAACCCCATGAGAATAATCTACTACTCTTTAGCGCCTGGCTGGACGTCCGCAATCCACGGTACGAACTTCTTCCCCGACCGCACCCGCACTACATACCGTGGCCCCTTCCCGGGCTGCGGAACCACCAGGTTCGGCGCAATGCCCGCCGGGACATACAGCCGCGGATGCGCGATGCCAATGATGCGGCCAAATCCATCCTCGCGCGCGACCGCCGTACCCCTCACAATCAACACACGCCGGCCGTCCGGATGGCGTTCGCGCAACACCGCGGGATCAAGACCGGCGTCGAACGCGATCAACCGGCTCTGCTCTCCGATGCCCTCCAGGCGCTCGACCCCCTGCGACCACTTCTGCCACGAAGTTCCTCCGTACTCGAGCGCCACCCACACCGGTTTCGCCTCGCCCGCCGGCTGCAGCTTCAACTCGCTGATCCGCGGGGCATCGAATAGTTTGTCCGGGCTGTTCCATTCCATCGACAACTGGGCGCTGCCGTCCTCTTCGATCGAGCCGTAGAACCGCAGCTCGCGGCTCGTCATTTCGATGTCGGCGTCGGGCGCTCCGGACCGGTTCTCCCACACGCCGTACAGGCCCAGACCGTTCGCCGCAATCACCGTGGCGATGGCAAGCCAAAGCGCGTGGACTCTCATACCCGCCTCCGGATCCGTTGGAACAGCGCGATCAAGCCTGCAGCTGTGAGTCCCACCAGCAGGAAGAACAAATACTTGGGCACCAGGTTCCACAGCCAGTCGGCCATGCGCAACAGCAGGAAGGCGACGAACGCAATGATCCCGGGAACGAAGACCGATGCCCAGTTCCGCTTCACACCCCACCACAGGACCGCAGTCGATACCAACAGTCCCACCACCTGGTAGATCTGCTCCGCCGCGCGCCGGCCCATCGGCAGGACGCTCATCCGCCCCTCTTGCGAGAGAATCAGGACCGCCAACAGGAATCCCGAGACACCTGCCACGCGGAAGACCGGCGCCATTGTACCGGGAACGAGCCCTGGCCACCGGCCCGGAATCAACGCAATCACGGCGCCCGCCGCCATCATGATTTCAAGATGGTCGATCCGTCCGAAATCTCCGCTCAGCAGGACCGACGTCCACAGCAGAAATCCGGTCAACCCCGCAGCCACCAGCACGCGGACTCCCAGATGATGCCCCAACGCCAGCGAAAACAGTCCCCATGCCAGCCACGCATGAGGCGATGCCGCGAGATTGAACAGTCCTCCAATTGCCGCGAGGTTGGCGACAAACGCCGCCACCGCCACCACCGCCACGAGCGTGCTGAAGTAGCGCCGCCGCTCGTCCCGCGCGATCCAACTCGCCGCGCATGCAAGCGCGATGGGAGCCGACACCAGGGTGGCCACCTGCATCCACACCGGAAGCCGTCCAAGATGCCGGTTGAGGAACAGCACGGTGGCGATCACCAGCGCGAGTCCCCCGAGTGCCGCGGCGATCTTCATGCCCATTGAGAGCTGCCGCTCTGCCTGGGTCGTGTCGACATCGAACTGCCCGGCCAGGTCCTTGAGCCGCGCCGCCGCATGCTTCTGGATCGCTTCGCGCTGCGCCGGATCGAGAGCCACCACGCCCGCGCGTTCGAGAGCATCCAATTCCTCGGTTAGGATCCGCAGGAGGTCGGCCTGCTGCTGTGGAGTCACGCCCGTTCATTGTATCGTCTTAAGAATGGACCGACGAACCGCGCTCGGCGCACTGGCTGGCGCCTGTCTCCCCTCCGCTGCCCAGGCACGCCGCCCCAACGTGCTCCTGATCAACGCCGACGACCAGCGTTTCGACACCATCCGCGCCCTGGGCAACCGCGAGATCCACACACCTGTACTTGACGGACTTGTGAAGCGCGGGTTCCACTTCACCAACCTGTACTCCCAGGGCGGACTCATCGGCGCCATGTGCCTCCCCTCGCGGACCATGCTGATGACCGGACGCACCGTGTTCCGGATCCCCAAGCCTCAGGACCGCAGCGGCAACTACCCTCTACTCGCCAAGGCGATGCAGGCAGGCGGATACGCGACCTTCCACGCCGGCAAGCGCGGCAACACCTTCCTTCCCGCAAGCGAGGCGTTCGAGAAGTTCACTTTCGCCGAGCAGCTTGGCAAGGAGCGCGAGCCGCAAAGCCGGTGGCACGCCGATGCCGTGATCGAGTTCGTGAAGTCCGTGCCGGGCGAAAAGCCGTTCTTCGTCTACATGGCGCCGCCGGTCCCGCACGACCCGCGCGTCGCCGAAGAGCGCTTCATGAAAATGTATGAGCCAGCGAAGATCACGCTGCCGCCCAATTTCATGCCCGGGCATCCGTTTGACAACGGCGACCTCAAGATCCGCGATGAAATGCTTGCCGGATTCCCGCGTACGGAAGACGAAATGCGGAAGCACCTCGCCGAGTACTACGGGACCATCTCCTGCTTCGACCACCATATCGGACGTGTGCTCGACCATCTGCGTGACACCGGCCGGCTCGGCAACACGGTGGTGATCTTCACTTCCGACCAGGGACTCGCCGTCGGAGGCCGCCACGGGCTCATGGGCAAGCAGAACCTGTACGAGCACTTCAAGTCGCCGTTCATCCTGGCGGGACCCGGGATCCGGCGCGGCAAGTCCGATGCGATCGTGCACATGCATGACCTGTTCCCCACCGTCTGCGCAATCGCCGGGGCCGCCGTCCCGCGCGAAGTGGAGGGTTCGAACCTCCTTCCCGTGATTCAAGGCACGGCCGCACAAGTCCGCGAGCACGGGTTCGCTGTCTATAAAGACGTCCAGCGGATGGTGCGGGACGCCCGGTACAAGTTGATCTGGTATCCCAAGGTGCCGCAGTTCCAGTTGTTCGACGTGGTGAAGGATCCCTGGGAACTCACCAACCTCGCTTCGCGGCCGGAGCACGCAAAGCGTCTGGGGGACCTCAAGAAGACCTTGGCGCGATTGATGGACCAGCACGAGGACGTGATGAAAGAGCGTCCCGCGTGAATCCCGTCATGCCTCCGCTGGGAGTTCTGATCCTCGGTGCGGTAATGGGCGCTGTGCTCGGTGGCGCGGCGGCCTTGCGCCTGCGCGAGTGGACAGACAGACTTACCGCGGTCCTGCTGGGTTCCCTGTTGCTCGCGGCATTGCTGGGAGGTTTAGTTTCCGCTGGTTCCTGGGCTGCGGATTACGTGCGAGTCCGCGGAGTTCCCGCTGGCATCCTCGTAGGACTTCCCTGGGGTGCGGTTGCTGGATACCTCTTGGGCGGAGTCAGCATTGCCTTCTTCGCATTCCTGTTCGGCCCCGCCGATCCCTGGCGTCTGGTCCTCCGCCGGTCGTTCGGCCACGGTGCCTGGATCATCGGAGCCACGGGCGCCTTCTTCGGGGCGCTGAGCGGAGCCGTGATCGGTTCATTGAAAGGCACGGGACTCTTGTGACCAGCAAGCTCTCGCGCATCGGTCCGGCGATTCTGCTGACCGCCACCAGCGTGGGAGCGGGCGACATCCTCACCGGCAGCCTCGCCGGCGCCCACGCCGGAATCGCGGTGCTGTGGGCCGCGGCCGCCGGCGTGATCCTCAAGTGGACGCTCACCGAGGGGATCGCGCGATGGCAAATGGCGACCGGTACGACTCTGCTCGAAGGCTGGGTGACGCGGTTCGGCCGGTGGGTGCTGTGGATCTTCCTCGCCTACCTGATCCTGTTCTCGCTGGTCACCGGCGGGATGCTCTCCAGTGCGTGTGGCGTGGCAGGCGCGGCGCTGATCCCGTTGGGCGAGGCGCAGTGGTCGCGGCAGGTGTGGGGCGGAATCCACGCGGCGGCTGCGCTGTGCCTGGTCTGGTTCGGCGGATACGCGCTGCTCAAGCGGATCCTGGCCGTATGTGTCGGCGCGATGTTTTTCACGGTGCTGCTGACCGCCGTCCTTCTCGCCCCGGATTGGACCGCCGTCGCCCGCGGACTCATCCCGTCGATCCCGGCCGAGGGTCCGGGCTGGGCCATCGCCCTCATCGGCGCGATCGGTGGCACGATGGCCCTGATCAGCTACGGCTACTGGATCCGTGAGGAAGGACGGAGCGGCGAACAAGGTCTACGCGACTGCCGTTACGACCTGACCTTGTCCTACATCGTCATGGCCCTGTTCGGCGCCGCGGTGGTGATCATCGGGTCACGGGTCCAGATCCGCGGCCAGGGCGCGGGACTGGCGGTGCTGCTCGCCGACCAGCTCGCGCTCAGCCTGGGTCCCACTGGACGCTGGATCTTCCTGGTAGGATTCTGGGCCGCGGTTTTCTCCGCCATGTTGGGAGTCTGGCAGAGCCTGCCTTATCTATTCGCGGATGTGCTGTGGCTCCGCCGCGGATCGAGTGTTTCAACGAGCGGCGGGAATGCCGAAGCCTCCCGCCCCTACCGGGCGTATCTTGTAGCGCTCGCCGTGATCCCGCAGTTCCTGCTGCAATGGCCCGTCCCCACGCTGCAGCTCGCCTTCGGACTGACTGGGGCGATGCTGCTGCCGCTACTGGCGGTCACGCTGCTGGTAATGAACAACCGCGCGGACTGGGTCGGCGAAAAATTCAAAGCAGCGCTGGGGCTGAACCTGATTCTCGCCTCGGCGCTGCTGTTCTTTGTTTTTGCGGGATACCGGGAAGCGGCCCAGCTGCTGAGCCGCTAACCTCCGGTCTACTCCAGATCGCCTAAACCCTCATCGTCCGGACCGTCATCCAGTCCGCCGGCGAACAGGTTCCGCGTCTCGTCGTCGTACGGTGATGCGCCTTCGCCCATCGCTGCCTCGGCGTCGGTCAGCATCTCCTCTTCCACCACGTCCTCACCGGCGATCTTCACGCTGCGGTAGTATTCCAGACCCGTGCCCGCCGGAATCAGCCGGCCCATGATCACGTTCTCTTTCAACCCCCGCAGGTAGTCGACCTTGCCGTTGATCGAGGCTTCCGTCAACACCCTCGTTGTCTCCTGGAACGAAGCCGCCGAGATGAACGAATCCGTTGACAGCGACGCCTTGGTGATTCCCAGCAGCATCGGCATGCCCTGCGCCGGACGGCTGCCCGCCGCCAGCGCCCGGTCGTTCTCATCCCGGAACTTAAACCGGTCCACCACCTCTTCCGGCAGGAACTCCGTGTCGCCGATGTCGGTGATCTTGATCCAGCGCATCATCTGGCGCGAGATCACTTCCAGGTGCTTGTCGTTGATGTTGACGCCCTGCAGCCGGTAGACCTCCTGGATTTCGTTGACCAGGTACTTCTGCAGTTCCTTCTGGCCCTTCACCTTCAGGATGTCGTGCGGATTCAACGGACCATCCATGAGCGGCTCACCCGAGGTCACGCGCTCGCCCTCCTGCACGCGGATGTGGACACCGCGCGGCAGGGCGTATTCGCGCTGCTCGCCGTCGTCGCCGTTGATGTAGACCTTGCGGTAGCCCTTGCTGATTTCCCCGTACTTCACCACGCCGTTGATCTCGGCGATGATTGCCGTTTCCCGCGGCTTGCGGGCCTCGAACAACTCGACCACGCGCGGCAGACCGCCAGTGATGTCCTTCGTCTTGGTGGTCGCGCGCGGGATCTTGGCCACCACGTCGCCCGCATGGACCTCTTCACCGTCGGACACCATCAGGTGCGCATGCGTCGGCATGAGATACTTCTTCTCTTCCGACCGGCTGTGCGACCCTGCCGGATGCACGATGATCTGAGGCAGCTTCTTCTCGTCGGGCGAATCGATCACAACCCACTGTGACAGACCCGTGATCTCGTCCACCTGCTCCTGGACCGTGACGCCCTCCAGCATGTCCTTGAACTTCACCACGCCGCTGACTTCGGTCAGGATCGCGAACGTATACGGATCCCACTCAAGGAGAATGTCGTTGGCCTTTACCGGCGCCCCGTCCTCGAACAGGATCCTGGCGCCGTAGACCACCTGATAGCGCTCCTTCTCCCGTCCCTTGTCATCCACCACGGCGAAGATGCCGTTGCGGTTCATCGCGATGATCTCACCCTTGGCGTTGTGGACGATATTGATGCCAATGTACTTGGCAAAGCCGTTGGACTTGGCGTCCTGCGTGGACTGTTCCGCCACCCGGGTCGCCGCGCCGCCGATATGGAACGTTCGCATGGTGAGCTGCGTTCCCGGCTCGCCGATCGACTGGGCCGCGATTACGCCCACTGCCTCGCCGCGCTCCACCAGCCGGCCTGTGGCCAGATTCCGGCCGTAGCACAGCTCGCAGGCGCCCCGGCGCGACTCGCAAGTCAGCACCGAACGGATCTTCACCCGCTCGATACCGGCCTTCTCGATCTGCACCGACAACTCCTCGGTGATCTCGCCGTTGGCGGCGACGATGACCGTGTTCTCGTAGTCGACCACGTCTTCCAGCGGCACCCGTCCGACGATGCGGTCCGCCAGCCGCTCGATGGTTTCCCCGGCTTCGGTGATCGCCTCGACTTCGATGCCTTCCGCGGTTCCGCAGTCCCGTTCGGTAATGATCACGTCCTGCGCCACGTCAACCAGGCGGCGGGTCAGGTAGCCCGAGTCCGCGGTTTTCAAAGCCGTATCGGCCAATCCCTTGCGCGCGCCGTGGGTCGAGATGAAGTACTGCAGCACGTTCAGGCCTTCGCGGAAGTTGGCCGTAATCGGAGTCTCGATGATCTCGCCCGAGGGCTTGGCCATCAGTCCACGCATTCCCGAGAGCTGCCGGATCTGCTGCCGCGAGCCGCGCGCTCCGGAGTCCGCCATGATGTAGATCGGATTCAGATAGACGCCCGAGCGGTCCTCGGACTCCATCTTCTTGAACATTTCCTCCGACACCCGCTCGGTCACTTTCGACCAGATTTCGATGATCTTGTTGTACCGCTCACCCTGCGTGATGGCGCCCTCCTGGTACTGCGACTGGACCTCCATCACGGCCCTTTCCGCCTCACGCACCAGCGCGCCCTTGTTGGCAGGCACCACCATGTCGTCGATGCCGATCGAGATTCCGGCGCGGGTGGCATACAGGAACCCGAGCTGTTTGATCTCGTCGAGCATCTGCACGGTCACCTGCAGGCCGAACTTCAGGTAGCAGTAGTGGACCAGTTGGGTCAGCCCCTTCTTCTTCAAAAGGCCGTTGATGAACGGCATGTCCTCCGGCAGAACGTCGTTGAGGATCACGCGTCCCACCGTGGTGTCCATGTACTGCTTGTTGTATTCGACGGGCTCGGTCTGGTTGATGTTCTGGTTGTCGAACGCCTTGGCCAGGTCGAGCACGCGGCCCGTGTAGCGCAGCTTGATCTGGGTGAGCGTTTCGACCTCGCCCATCTCGAGTGCGATCAGGACGTCGTCGGTTGAAGCGAACGTGCGCCCCTCGCCCTTGGAACCCTTCCGCGACTTGGTCAGGTAGTAGAGGCCCAACACCATGTCCTGGCTCGGCGTCGCGATCGGCGCGCCGTGGGCCGGCGACAGGATATTGTTGGCGGCGAGCATCAGCGTCTGGGCCTCGATCTGCGCCTCGGGCGACAGCGGAATGTGGACCGCCATCTGGTCGCCGTCGAAGTCCGCGTTGAACGCCGTGCACACCAGCGGATGGATGCGCAACGCCTTGCCTTCCACAAGCACTGGCTCAAACGCCTGGATTCCCAGCCGGTGCAGCGTGGGGGCGCGGTTGAGCAGGATCGGATGGTCGCGGATCACTTCCTCGAGGATGTCCCACACCACCGGGTCCTGCTGCTCGACCAGTTCCTTGGCCTGCTTGATCGTCGTGCAGTGGCCGCGCTGCTCCAGGCGGTGATAGATGAACGGCTTGAACAGCTCGAGAGCCATCTTCTTCGGCAATCCAGCCTGGTGGAGCTTCAACTCCGGCCCGACTACGATCACCGAGCGGCCCGAATAGTCAACGCGCTTGCCGAGCAGATTCTGCCGGAACCGGCCCTGCTTGCCCTTGAGCGTATCCGACAGCGACTTGAGCGGGCGGTTGTTGGCCCCGCGCAGCACACGTCCCCGGCGGCCATTGTCAAACAGCGCGTCCACTGCTTCCTGGAGCATGCGCTTTTCGTTGCGGACAATCACGTCGGGCGCGTGCAGCTCGATGAGCTTCTTCAACCGGTTGTTGCGGTTGATCACCCGGCGGTAGAGGTCGTTCAGGTCCGACGTCGCAAATCGCCCGCCATCCAGCGGAACCAGCGGACGCAACTCCGGAGGAATCACCGGCAGCACGTCCAGGATCATCCAGAACGGCTTGTTGCCCGACTTGCGGAAGCTCTCGACGACACGGAGCCGCTTGGCGAACTTCAGCTTCTTCTGCTGCGACTGCTCGGTCTTCATCCGCTCCCGGATCTCGATCGACAGCTTCTCGATGTCGAGCTTCTTGAGCAGCTCTTTGATGCCCTCGGCGCCCATCATCGCGACGTACTTTCCGCGCGACTCTTCATCCAACTGGCGTTTCCGCTCGTCGGTGATCACCTCGCCGAGACTGATGCCGTCCACCTCGCCCGGATCCACCACCACGTAGGCTTCGAAATAGAGCACCCGCTCCAGGTCACGGAGCGTGATGTCGAGCAGGTAGCCGATGCGGGACGGGAGTCCCTTGAAGAACCACACATGGGAGCAGGGGCTGGCAAGCTCGATGTGCCCGAGGCGCTCGCGGCGCACACGGGTCAGTGTCACTTCGACGCCGCACTTGTCGCAGATCACTCCGCGGTGCTTCATCCGCTTGTACTTGCCGCACAGGCACTCCCAGTCGGCGATCGGGCCGAAGATCCGGGCGCAGAACAGCCCGTCTTTCTCCGGCTTGAAGGTGCGGTAGTTGATCGTCTCGGGCTTGGTGACTTCGCCGTGCGACCAGCTACGGATCTTTTCGGGAGAGGCGAGAGAAATCCGGATGGAATCAAAGTCCGCCAGCAGATTGCTTCGGTCGTGGGGGGAAGATCGATACATGAATAAGCCTCCTTCCGATACTCGGGACTAGTCCGCCGCCAGCGCCGTGTCTTGCACTTCGCGGGGACGCTTCATCAACTCGACGTCAAGGCAAAGCGACTGCAGCTCACGGATGAGCACATTGAACGATTCCGGTACTCCTGGTTCGCTCGCCGCCTCGCCCTTGACGATTGCCTCGTAGATCTTGGCCCGCCCGAACACGTCGTCGGACTTGGCCGTCAACAGCTCCTGCAGGATGTAGGCCGCTCCGTAAGCCTCGAGCGCCCACACTTCCATTTCACCGAACCGCTGTCCACCGAACTGAGCCTTGCCACCCAACGGCTGCTGGGTGATCAGCGAGTAAGGCCCGATCGAACGGGCGTGAATCTTGTCGTCCACCAGGTGCGACAGCTTGAGCATATAGATGTAGCCCACTGTCACCGGCTGTTCGAACGGCAGCCCGGTCATCCCGTCGTGAAGCTGGATCTTGCCGGATCCGGGCAGCCCGGCGTCGGCAAGCGCTTTCTTGATGTCGGACTCGGTCGCGCCGTCAAACACCGGTGTCGCGAACTTCACGCCCAGGTGGGCCGCCGCCCAGCCAAGGTGCGTCTCGAGGATCTGGCCGACGTTCATACGGGAGGGAACGCCCAGCGGATTGAGCACGATCTCGACCGGCGTGCCATCCGGCAGGCACGGCATGTCCTCTTCGGGTACGATGCGCGCGATGACACCCTTGTTGCCGTGGCGTCCCGCCATCTTGTCGCCCACCGAAAGCTTGCGCTTCATGGCGATGTAGACCTTTACCAGCTTGATCACGCCCGGGGGCAGCTCATCGCCCTTCTTGAGCTTGGCAATCTTTTCCTCGGTGATCTTCTCGAGGACCGCGATCTGGCGCGAGGTCATCTCCTCGATGTCGTCGATCATGTCGTTGAGCCGGGGATCCCGGTCCTTCACGCGCAGCCGCTTCAGGTCGCCCTTGCGCAGCTTCTCGACCACTTCGCGCGTCAGCTCCGCGCCCTTGGACAGCAGCTTGCGGTTCGTCTTCTCGTCGTGGAGGTCGGCGAGCAACTGCTGGCCCCCAAGAAGATTCATCAACCGCTTGGCCCGCTCGTCGCTGAGGATGCGCTTCTCGTCCTCCAGATTGCGGTGCATCCGGTCGATCTGCTGTTCGAGGATCCACTTGGACCGCTCGTCCAGTTCAGCGCCCTTCCGGGAGAACACTTTGCAATCGACCACTGTGCCTTCGATTCCCGGCGGGCAGTAGAGCGAGGCGTCCTTGACGTCGCCAGCCTTCTCGCCGAAGATCGCCCGCAGGAGCTTCTCTTCCGGAGTCAACTGGGTTTCGCCCTTCGGCGTCACCTTGCCAACCAGAATGTCGCCCGGCTTGACCTGCGCACCGATCCGGATGATGCCGCTCTCGTCGAGATTCCGCAGGAAGCTCTCGGCGATGTTCGGAATGTCGCACGTGATCTCTTCCGGCCCAAGCTTGGTGTCGCGCGCCTCGATCTCGAATTCCTCAATGTGGATCGAGGTGTAGTAGTCTTCCTTGACCAGCTTCTCGCTCACCACGATCGCGTCTTCGAAGTTGTACCCGCGCCAGGGCATGAACGCCACCAGCACGTTGCGCCCCAGTGCCAGCTCGCCGCGGTCCGTGCAAGGACCATCGGCCAGCACGTCTCCCTTGCGGACCCGCTGTCCCGCGTCCACGATCGGCTTCTGATTGATGCAGGTGTTCTGGTTGGACCGCTTGAACTTGGTGAGCTGGTAGATGTCGGCGCCCACCTCGCGCGACATCTGTCCCTCGTGCGCGCTCGATCCGTCGACACGCACGATGATGCGGGTCGAGTCCACTGAATCCACCACACCGGACCGCTTGCAGATGACCACCGCGCCGGAGTCGCGCGCCGTCACCTTCTCCATGCCCGTGCCCACGTACGGAGAATCCGCGCGCAGCAGGGGAACCGCCTGGCGCTGCATGTTCGATCCCATCAGGGCGCGGTTGGCGTCGTCGTTTTCAAGGAACGGAATCAGCGAGGCGGCCACCGACACGAGCTGTTTCGGGCTCACGTCCATGTACTCCACCTCGTCCCGCTGTTTGAGCACGAAATTTCCGGCCTGCCGGGCGTTGACCAGCTCGGTGGTGATGTTTCCGTCCGGGTCAAGCTGGACATTGGCCTGCGCGATGATGTAGCGGTCCTCTTCCCACGCCGACAGGTAATCGCAGTGGGACTCGTACTCGGCCAGTTGCTTGTTCTTGGCCTGGAGCGTGTCCTGGGTCCTCATCAAGTCGCCCCGCGGCACTACGTCGCCGACCTTGTAGCTCGAATCGCCCGGATTGAGGACCTTCACCTCGTCAGTGAGCTGCGAGCCTGCGATCCGCCGGTAGGGACTCTCGATAAACCCGTAGTCATTGATGCGTGCGAAGCAGGAAAGCGAGGAAATCAGTCCGATGTTCGGGCCTTCCGGCGTCTCAATCGGACAGATGCGCCCGTAGTGAGTCGGGTGCACGTCGCGCACCTCGAATCCGGCGCGCTCACGCGACAACCCGCCCGGTCCAAGGGCCGACAGACGCCGCTTGTGCGTGATCTCCGACAGCGGATTCGTCTGATCCATGAACTGCGAGAGCTGGCTCGAACCGAAGAACTCGCGAATCGCCGCCATGACCGGCTTGGCGTTCACCAGGTCGTGCGGCATAGCTGTCGACATTTCCTGGTACACCGACATCTTTTCCTTGATCGCGCGCTCCATGCGGACCAGCCCGATCCGGAACTGGTTCTCCAGCAGCTCGCCGACCGCGCGGACGCGGCGGTTGCCCAGGTGGTCGATGTCGTCGACGCGGTAGGCAGAGTCGACGGTGCCCACGTATTTACGCAGCTTGAGCAGGTAGCTGATCGTGTGGATGAAGTCGTTCTGGTCAAGCGTCCGCTTGTCGAGGCTCGTGGCGTCGGCCTTGTCGTGCAGCTTGATGTTGAACTTCATCCGTCCGACGCGCGAAAAATCGTACTTGCGGGCGTCGAAGAACATGCCATTAAACAACTGCGTCGCGGTGTCGACCGTGGGCGGATCGCCAGGCCGCAGCTTCCGGTAGATCTCGAGCAGCGCTTCCTGTTGCGTGCGCACACTGTCTTTGCGCATCGTGGCCGAGATCACGTTGCCCGCGTCGTCTGATTCCGGGAAGAACAGGTCCACGGTATCGATTCCGGCTTCGGCCACGCGCGCGAACGCCGCCGCACTCAGCTCGTGGTTGGCCTCCACCAGCACTTCGCCGGTGGACATGTCGACGACGTCGGCCGCGGCAAAGGCGCCCTCGAGGTCATTCGGCGCAACCTCGACGGCTTCGATCTTGGCCTTGGTGAGGTCGCGGAAAACGCTGTTGGTGATCTTCCTTCCGAGCTGGACCACGGTCTCGCCACCCTTGGTGACCGGATAGGACAACTTCCGTCCGATGATGGCGTCCGACACCTTCCACTGGAGCTTCCCGCCCGCCAGACTCACCTGGCTGACCTTGTAGAACGCCTTGATGATGTCGGCGTCGGACTTCAACCCGAGCGCCCGCAGGAACACCGTCCCATAGAACTTGCGCTTGCGGTCAATCCGGACGTAGAGCAGGTTCTTGTTGTCGTACTCAAATTCGACCCAGCTTCCCCGGTAGGGAATAATCTTGCCCAGGAAGTAGCCTTGCGCCGCCACGCGCTCAAAGAACACGCCTGGGGACCGGTGCAACTGGCTGACGATGACACGCTCGGTGCCGTTGATGATGAACGTGCCGTTGTCGGTCATCAGCGGGATTTCGCCGAAGAAGACTTCCTGCTCTTTGGACTCGCGGATCGTCTTGGTCTGCGTCTCCGCGTCCTTGTCGTAGATGGTCAGCCGGATCGTGACCTTGAGCGGAGCCGCGTACGCCATGCCGCGCTCCTCGCACTCGGCCACGTCGTACTTCAGTTGCAGCCCGACCGGGTCGCCGCACCGGTTGCAGAACGTCACGATGTTCTTGTTGAACGTTCCGCATTTGTGGCACAGCACCTCCCCCGAATGGAAGGGGTCGGTTTGGATTGCCGCGGCGCAGTTGCGGCAAGTCGACCGCAGGTGGTGCAACCCTTTGAGCGATCCGCACTTGCACTCCCAATTGCCGATCGAGTAATCGATGAATTCAAGCTGGGACAGGCCACGGAAATCCGAAATCGGAAAAACCGAACTGAAGACGCTCTGAAGGCCGGAGTCGTCGCGCTCGGCAGGCAGCAAATCCATCTGAAGGAAGCGCTCGTAGGACTTCTTCTGGACTTCGATCAGGTTCGGAATCGGAATCGAGGTCTTGATCTTGGAGAAGTCCACTCGCTCGCGGGCGATACCAGTGGGGGAATTCGACATAGCTGGGTTCTCTCCTCGGTTGGCCTGGGACAGTCACGTTGTCCCAAGGCGCTAGTAGCGGCTCAACCGCGCCGCCGGTTGGGCTGCTTCGGGACAATGCAAGGGCCAGAGATGGCCGGAGCCTGGACACACTCCGAGTGTAGGGGTGAGGATCTGGAGACGCATGAAGGGATGGCGTGCGTTCAACGCCGCCCTCCATCCGCCGCGATGGGTACGGAGTACCCTAGGGGGGAGACGGGAAAACTCACGTGGGCAGAGTCCGAGTGTCGAGTCCGGCCGAAACAATTTCAGTGTAACAGATCGTTGAACCTCGGTCAAACGCCTGGGACGCGGCCGTCCTCCCGCGATAAAATGGACCCTATGGCCCAATTCCGTGGAGTCGACTACCTGCTGATCGACTCGATGCTGAGCGAGGAGGAACTCCTCGTCCGCCAGTCCGTCCGCCAGTTCGCCGACGCCGAAGTCATGCCCCTCATCCGCGACTGCTACCGCGAGGGCCGCTTCCCCACGCACCTGATCCCCAAACTCGGCGAACTCGGCTACTTCGGCGCCAACCTCGACGCCTACGGCTGTGCCGGAATGTCGAGCGTCGAGTACGGGCTCCTGATGCAGGAGCTCGAGCGCGCCGACTCCGGACTCCGCAGCTTCTGCTCGGTCCAGGGAGCCCTGGTGATGTACCCGATCCTCACCTATGGATCCAAAGAACAAAAAGACCAGTGGATGCCGCGCCTCCGTACCGGCTCCGCCGTCGGCTGTTTCGGACTCACCGAGCCCGGTTTCGGCTCCAACCCCGCCGGAATGCAGACCACCGCCCGCCAGGACAACGGCGGCTGGATCCTCAACGGCGAAAAGACCTGGATCACCAACGGCTCTGCCGCCGATATCGCGGTGGTCTGGGCCCGGACCCCGGACGGCATCCGCGGATTCCTGGTCGAGAAGGGGACGCCCGGATTCACGTCATCCGATCTCCACGGCAAGATGTCGATGCGCGCGTCGGTCACATCCAGCCTCGCCTTAGCGGACTGCCGCGTCCCGGCGTCCGCCATGCTCCCCGGCGCGAAAGGACTCAAAGGCCCGCTGAGCTGCCTCACCCAGGCGCGTTACGGAATCGGCTGGGGCGTCATCGGCGCGGCCATGGACTGCTACGAGACCGCGCGGCAATACTCAATCCTGCGCACCCAGTTCGACGGCAAGCCGATCGCTGCCCACCAGCTCGTCCAGGAGAAACTCGCCTGGATGATCACCGAAATCACCAAAGCACAACTCCTGGCGCTTCACTGCGGACGGCTCAAGGACCAGGGCAAGCTCGATCCCGCCCATGTGTCCATGCTGAAACGCAACAACGTCGGCATGGCGCTCGAATGCGCGCGGCTCTCGCGCGACCTGCTGGGCGCCAACGGCATCATGGACGAAGCGCCCATCATGCGCCACATGTGCAATCTCGAAACCGTCAAGACCTATGAGGGAACCGACCACATCCACGCTCTCGTCATCGGCGAGCGGGTAACGGGCATCGCAGCCTACAAATAGCCCGGCCGCGCGCGTGAGCGCGGCGGTCTGCCATAAGCCCTACCAAAACAGCTTCGCCGCCACCGTGACTTTCCGCTGCTCGGTCCAGATGGTCGCCACCACCGTTCCGAACGCAGTGTTCACCGGAGCCGTGTTGGGCGCATTGAACATCGCGTGATTGAACGCATCCGCCGCCTCGGCACGGAGCTGTAGCTTCACCTTCTCAGTCAGAGTGATGTCCTTGAACAGTGCCAGGTCCCAGTTGTTCCACCCATCGGCGCGCAGGCCCGTCAGCCGCAAAGGAAACGCCCGGAAATTGGACTCCAACTGAGCGGTGGTCCGGCGCTCGAACTGATCGGTGCGGAACCACTGCTCCACCCGGCGGTCTGCGTAGGGAATCACCAGGTCCGCGAGCACTCCCCGGTAGAGCGCGTTGCCGAATCCGATCGGTGGTCCGCTCTGCCATTGATAGATTGCGTTGACGCTCCAGCCTCCGAGGACCGTGTCCGCCGCCCGTGGCAGGGACCCCAGCCACCGCCGGCCCGTGCCGAACGGCAGGTCGAAGAGGCTGCTGAGGGCGATGTGATGCGGCCGGTCCTGAGGCGAGATGACGTGATGCGGCTGGGGATCAGCGCCATTGAGCAGATCGATCGCCTCCATGAACTTCGACCACGTATAGTGCCCGGACAGCGAGTATCCGCCACGGAACCGCCGCTCGATGCGGATGTGCCCCGCGTGGTACCAGGAGAAGCCTGTGCTGGCCGTCGAACTCACGCCGGTGAAATGGGGATACGGCCGGAGGAGCTGGCTCCGCGCCAGGTTCGCGTTATTCAGAAACGCCGGGCTCGATGAGAACTCGGCAATCCCGCGGAACGGATTCGGTACGTTGCGCGACAGTGCGTTGATCGTGTCCAGATCGCGCTCGGTGGACCGGCTGAGGTACTGCAGCGGCAGCGCGTTGTAGTCGCGCACGAGACCCAGTTTGTTCCCACGGTTGCCGGTGTAGCCGAGCTCCACGAGCCAGTTCGTTCCCACCTGCCGTTGGACGCTGAATCCCCAGCGCTGCATGTATCCACTCCGCCGCTCGGGCAGGAAGAAGCCTGGCGCGAGGCCCAGATACGTGGTGAGCCCGCCGGAGGCGCCCGGCGCCGCCAGCAGCCCCGCCGGATACGGATTGGCGAACGTGGCACTGAACGTCCGCCCGTTGTCGCTCGACGGATTGAGCCGGGTGCGCTGGCTGAAGCCGAGCTGGCCGGAATCGCTGCGGTCGGCTCCCAGCGTCTCGTAGAAAATCCCGTAGCCCGTGCGGACCACGGTCCGCTGGTTCAATTGATAAGCGATTCCCAAGCGCGGCGACAGGTTGTTGTAGTCGCCCTTCCACAGCGTCCGCCGGTTGCCACCGTCCCCTGCGAATAGCAACCCGCCACGGAGCCGGAACTGGTCCGCCGGGATGTCGGCAATCGGATTCCTCCCGTACGCGGCCCGCGCCGCCGCGTCAGCCGGATTCACGGCGTCGAACGCGAACCCGACGTTGGACCGGTTGTAGCGCTCCGTCGTCGGACCCTCGCCCTCATACCGCAGCCCCATATTTACCGTCAGCTTCCGCGTCGCCTTCCAGTCGTCCTGCAGGTACAGCCCCCAATACGTGGACTTCTCCGCCTGGCTTGCATTGACATCCACGAATCCATCGGTCGGTTGTCCCAGCAGGTATGCGGCCAACCCCTGGCCGATCGGCGCAGGAGTTGAATTATCGAGTGGACCCTGCGTCCACAGCGTGCCGAACGTGAAGCTGCCCGGGTAGTTGCCCTGGTTGAAGTTGTTGTCGAGCAGCACCCGGTACTCGCCGCCCACCCGCAGCGTGTGCGCACCGGCGCTCTTCGATACCGATCCGCTTACGAAATGGTTGTTGAAAGCCGAGTTTGATACCAGGTTCGTACCGATTGCGGCGTACCCATCGACGTTGACCTCCGGCAGCGCCGTGCGCGTCCGGTCCAGCCGGCCGGCGAACGAGCTGGCGAACCCGGCGGCGGCGAGGTCCAGGCCCAGTGTGGGTGGCCATCCTCCGGAGCGCATCCGGGTGAATCCGTACCGGAAGTTGGCGACCAGGTCCGGACGCGCCATCCACACGTAGTCGAAGGCGGCGCCTGTGTATTTGTTGATCGAGAGGTTGCCCAACGCGTCGTTGGCGAGGTTCCGTCCCTGGTCGCCGTCGGTCCGCATGAAGCTGGTCGAGACGTAGAACCTGTGGCGCTCGTTGATTACCTGATCCACCCGCGCCATGTGCGCCCAATACTCGATGATGCTTGCGGTGGTGGTGAAGAAGTTGTTCCGGCCGTCCACGGTTCCGCTCGCATTCGGGAGCGGATAATGCGTGAGCAACTGCTGCGACAGCGGCGAAATGCGGCTCGCGGGAATGACGTTGCCTGGCAGCGGCTGCCGCGAGAAACGGCCGTTCGGCGCCGTGGCGATGGTCGCGGGATCATAAATCTGATAGGAGGCGCCGATCCGCAGCAGTCCGGAAAGGTCCCCACGCCGCTGCTCCGGCGTCGGCACGGTTTGTGTCGAGATGTTGGCGAACGTCCGCAGCATGAAGTCGTTCCCATAGCTGAAAAACGTCTTGTTGCGCCCGTCATAGAGCTTGGGGATCCGCACCGGACCGCCCAACTGCGCCCGGTAGCGGTTCGTCTTGGTCGCTGGCCACAGCCGGCTTCGCTTCTGAGGCGTCGGCGGACCCGAGATTGTGTCGTACAGGTTCCGGTTCACGAAGAACGGATGCGTCATCAGCGGACGGCTCAAGTGCGAGAACCATCCGCTCCCGTGATAATCATTCGCCCCGCTCTTGAGCACCATATTGATGCTGGCTCCGGTGAACCGCCCGAGCGAGGCGTCGTACGCCGCCGTCTGCACGCGGAACTCCTGGATCATTTCCGGCGGCGGCTGAAAGGCGATCGTACCACCCTCCTCCATGTTCGGGATCCCGTCGAGAGTGAACTCGCTCGACCGCGTCCGCGAGCCGCCCACCGCCAGATCCGATACCGATCCTCGCGCCTGCGGCAGCCAGCCGTGCATCGGCGCGTTGGTCGAGATCACCGTCGGGGAGAGCTGCATCAGGTAGGTGACACCACGTCCCGCCAGCGGCAGGTCGGAGAGCTGCTTGTTATCAATCACCTGGCCCGCACTTGCGTTGCTGGTCTCAAGCAGCGGCGCTTCCGCCGTCACCATCACGGCCTCGCTCACGGCGCCGACTTCGAGCAGCACATCCACCGTGAGCACATCGCCGACCCGGATCATGACGCCCGTGCGCGTGTAGGCCTTAAAGCCCTCCATACTGATCGCGATCCGGTAGGCTCCCGGAAGCAGGCTCGGGAAGTCGTACAGTCCCTCGCCGTTCGTCGACCCCGCCACTTGAATGTTGGTGTCAGTCTGCGTCAGCTTCACCGCCGCGCCGGCCACAAGCGCACCCTGCGGATCCGTGACACGCCCGGTCAGCCGTCCGTAGGAGCTTTGCCCGAGGGCGGCTCCAATCAACCCCAAAGCCAGAAAGGCCATCCCCAGTTTCTGCATGCGCAGATTGTATCATTACCACGCGGAGGCGGCGCTGGTGACCCGGCTACATTGTCGGCGCAAAGTGAGAAGTTCCGGTTTGCGCAAAGTAGAAAGTTCCTCTTGACGCGAATCTGGAAGGATGGAACGAATCTCGATGAGCCAGGAACAAA
>Ga0194132_10002737_pt1 | contig 32441 bp, 21 predicted proteins | sample TA2KigOf80mmetaG_FD_148612 | JGI IMG/M metagenome (GOLD analysis project Ga0194132, IMG submission 148612) | Freshwater microbial communities from Lake Tanganyika, Tanzania - TA2015054 Kigoma Offshore 80m | ecosystem: Environmental > Aquatic > Freshwater > Lake | place: Tanzania: Lake... | reverse complement strand
TCGAGGAAAAAAATCTTGGCGCATCAAATCGAGGTGATTCTACGCAATCACCGGGGGAACGGCGTTCGCCGACATCCTTGCCGCCTGAGAAAGAACGAGACGGAGTAACTTCGCAATGGCCTCTACGCCGGCCGCTCGCCCTTGAGTTTCGCAAGGTATTTCGCGACAATATCCACGGCTTCTCCAGGTGACCAGGGACAACGGATTTCGGTCATGCTCAAACGGTTGGAACTCGTCGGGTTCAAAAGCTTCGCGGACAAGACCGTCTTCGATTTTCCCGACGGCGTCACGGCCATCGTCGGACCCAACGGCTCGGGCAAGAGCAACATCGTCGATGCCGTCCGTTGGATTCTCGGCGAGCAGTCGGCCAAGAGCTTACGCGGCGGCGAGATGGCAGACGTCATCTTCAACGGCTCCTCGTCGCGCAAAAGCCTCGGTTTGGCAGAAGTCACCATGACCTTCGACAACCGCCGCCGACAGCTTCCGACCGAGGCCGAAGAAGTACAGATTACTCGCCGCGTCTATCGCACCGGCGAAGGCGAGTACGTCATCAACGGCCAAATCTCTCGCCTCAAAGACATCAAGGAACTTTTCCTCGGCTCTGGCGCCGGCAACGACGACCTGTGCATCATCGCCCAGGGCAAGGTCGATGTCCTTTTGCAAGCCTCCAACAAAGACCGTCGGACCATCTTCGAGGAGGCGGCCGGCATCAGCCGATTCAAGGCGAAAAAGATCGAGACGCTCCGCAAGCTCGAACGCGTCGACCAGAATCTGGCTCGCGTCAAGGACATCATCGAAGAGGTCGAGAAGCAGTTGCGCAGCGTCAAGCTTCAAGCATCGAAGGCCCAGCGGTTCAAGGAGTACAGCGATCGTCTGCGCGACCTTCGCATTTGCGTCGGCCAGGTCGAGTACCGCGACCTGACGATGAAGGTCGATGCCCAGACGCAAGTGCTCGATTCGCTCAAGGGAGAGCTGGACCAGCGTGCCGCCCGCGCCGGCGCTTGCGAAGCGGAGGCAGAACGATTGGAGATGCTGCTGGCCGATCTTGACGACCAACTGCGCGACGAGGAAGCGGCGCTTGCCAAGTTGCTCGGGCAGATCCAGGCGGATGAATCGACGATCACCCACGAAACCGGCGCGACGAGCGACTTGCAAGCCGAACTTCAGCAGACGCGCCATCGCCTTAACGACCTGACCCAGCGCGTGCGAGCGCTGGCCGAGACGACGCGGGCTGCGGAGGCGGCGCTTGTGGAAGCAGCGCGGCAAGCGGATCACGAACGCGAGCAAGTGCAGGCCCATCAAGCGACATTGCATGCCGCCACATCCCGTCTCGCGGAGCTGAACGAACAGATCGCCGCCGACAAGGCGTTGCATTTCGAGCAAATGCGTCGATCGGCCCATCTGCAGAACGAGGTGGTCTCCAGCAAGGCCCAGGTCGACAACCTTCGCCGCGAACGCGATCGCCTGCGGCTGCGATCCGAGCAAGTGGCGACCAACCTCGCGTCGCTCGATGTTGAGCTTCAGGAGCTGTTGCAAGCGGAATCGGAGTTGCATGAGCGATTGCAGCAGTCGCGCAACAAGCTGCAAAGCGACAAAGCCGAGCAGGAACGCCTGCGGCACGAGCGCGAACGCATCGGCGAGCAGGTTGCCCGCGAACGCGAAAACCGCAGCGGGCTTACCAGCCGAATCGAGGTGCTCGATGGCTTGATCCGCAGCCACGAAGGACTGGGAACCGGCGTGCGCGAGGTCATCGCGCTGACAGAGCAATCCGAAGCGGGGCCCTGGAGCACCGTGGTCGGCATGATCGCGGATTTCTTGACAGTGCGGCGCGAGTATGCCCCGCTGATCGACCTTGCGCTCGGCGATTGGGCGCAGCGGTTCGTGGTGCGCGACAACGACGTGCTGGCGCAGGCGTTGGCCGAGCGAACTCAGCCGTTCTCGGGGCGCGTGAGCTTTCTGCCCCTCGCGTCGATGAGGACGCTGTCCGGCTCCGAGCAGGATGCGGCCATGAAGGGACTGAAGGCGAACCTTGCGGTGCAAGTGTCGTTGATGAGCAAGCTCAAAGATCCGGGGCTCGACGGGAACGAGCCGACGCCGGAGCATCCCGGCTTGGTGGCTCTGGCCGAGCAATTGGTGTCGTGCGAGCATCCGGAGTTGGTCGATCTTCCGTCGCTGCTTCTGGGCCATACGTTGATCGTGCGCGATTTGGTGACTGCTCGCGCCATTGCCGCCCACACGCCGGGCTTTCGGCTCGTGACGCTGCAAGGTGAGCTGTTGGAGCCGGATGGCACGCTGACGGTCGGAACGCATCATGCTGAGACCGGAATCCTGTCGCGCAAGAGCGAATGGCGCGAACTTCATGAGCAACTCCAACAGTTGGACCAGCGCATCCTTCAAACCGAAAGCGCGTGGCATTCTCTCGGCGATCAGATACGCGCCCTCGATTCGGTCATTGTGGATGATCAGGAAGCGATCACGGTGCTCGGGGAGCAGGCCGCTGACCTTCGCTCCCGCGTGGGAAGGCATCAGGAGCGCCGGCAAGGGCTGCACGAAGAGGTCACCGTTAGCCGCGACGAGATTGAGCGGATCGAGCAAGAGGTCGCCGCAGTCGAGACAGCGTGGCAAACATGCCAGACGCAGGCGGCCGAGGCGGAGGCGCTTGTCCAAACGTTGCATCAACGCTTACACCTGGCCGAGGAGGAGATTCACGTCCGCGAGCGCGATCGTCACGAATCGCAGCAAGCGTTTACGCAGGCCCAGGTCGCGTTCGCCCAGGTCGACGAACGACATCGCAGCTTGCAAACGCAATTTCAGCAATCGTCGCGCGACTACCACCAGCGCTTGCAGGAGCTGGAGCATAATCAGCGGAACGTCGACCAACTAGTCGCTCGTCTTACTGACAGCCAACAGACAATGCTGCGAGCCTCATCCTTCCTGGCCCAGGCGTACCTTTCGAAGGAGCATTATCAGCGCCACATTGGCGACATGATCGAGCAACGCGAGCGAAAGCGCAATGAACGAGTTCGGCTATCGCAGCAAGCCCAAACCGCGCGAGCCGAATGGAGGACCCATCAGGAAACGGTGCATCAGCGCGAGCTGGAAGCGACCAATCTGCGACATCAGCGTGACAGCCTCGTGCAGCGACTTCGCGACGATTACCAGGTTGAATTGGCCGAACTGATGCTGCAACCGATTCCGACAGTGCCCCAGCCTGAACCACGCGCGGGCGAGGTTCTCACCGAGCCGGCATTCGAGCCGGTGGCCGCTCAACAAGAGATTGACGAACTTCGTCGCAAGCTCAGCCGGCTCGGGAACGTCAACATGGAAGCGCTACAGGAGTTGAACGAGTTGGATGCCCGGGCTGTCTCACTGCAGACGCAGTTCGACGATCTGAACAGCGCCAAGAAATCGCTGGAAGAGATCATTGCGAAGATCAACGTCGACAGCAAAAAGATGTTTCTCGACACGTTTGCTGTTGTACGCACGCATTTTCAGGAGTTGTTCCGCAAGCTCTTCGGCGGCGGCATGGCGGACATCGTGCTCGAAGACGAAAACGACGTGCTCGAATCGGGCATCGACATCATCGCGCGACCGCCCGGCAAAGAACTACGCAGCATCTCGCTCATGTCCGGCGGCGAGAAGACGCTGACCGCGGTGGCGCTGCTGCTTGCCGTGTTCCGCTCGAAACCAAGCCCGTTCTGTTTGCTTGACGAAGTGGACGCAGCACTCGATGAGGCAAACATCGGCCGATTTGTGGGAGTATTGAAGGAATTTGCGGGACAGTCGCAGTTCATCGTCGTGACGCATTCGAAGAAGACAATGGCCGCCGCCGACACGCTCTACGGCATCACCATGCAAGAGTCGGGCATATCCAAGCAAGTCACGATTCGCTTCGAAGACTGGGTGGAGGAAGCCGTCGAGCCGAAGGCGCAGGCGTCGTGAATCGTCCCGTAGGGACAAGGCGCCAGCTTGTCCCCGACGAAGCGTGAATAATCGAGAGCGTCTGAGTCAAGCTGGCAGCTTGCCTCTACGGCAGTTTCAGATCTGTCCCGAACGGGATCAAGGCCGGCGGGCGAACGCCGGGGTTGGACTGATTGATACGGTTGATCTCCGTCCATAGGTTGCGGTTGCCGAGTTGGCGTTCGGCGATGTCGAGGATGCTCTCGCCGGCTGGATTGGCGACCTTGTAAGAGCGTGTCGCGGCGCCGGCGGGGATGGTCCCCGGAGTCGTTGTCGGATTGAGCGGCGAGGGCTTGGCGAGGTTGACGACCGGCGTGGCGGGAATCATGGCGGTGGCGGGACGCGCTTGCATCCGTTCAAGAGCGCTCAGCGGCGGATGCAGCACGGTTTGGCCCGTGGTCAGGCGCGGCGGGCTAGCCAACAGGTTCTCGCCGTCCTTCACGAATTTCGCGTATTCGCGGTTATACGCCAACAGTGCATCGGCATACTTCTCATTGCCATAGAACCGCATGCTCAGGATGGCGAAGCTCGTGTCAACCGCTTGGCAGGCATAGGGGGCCGCACTTACATCCGTGACCGACGGCGCCGGCTTGTCGCCGATGACGATCGGCTTCGTCGTAATCGTCGGCGTGCTCGGCAGGTCATTGGCGCCGATCCGGGGCAGCGAGCCCGGCGGCAGCAGCGAATCGTTCGGTATCGGCGTGATGCCGGGCTTGGCGTCGTCTTTCGGAAAGGCGAGGAGGGGGGGCGGCTTCAATTCGTCCTTCGGCCTAGTGATGTTCGGCGCCGTCGACTTCGTGTCCTTTTCGGGAAGCGGGATGCCGATCGGCGGGAACGTCAATGTGCTGTCAGGCCTCTTCACTTCGGCGTCTTTGGGCGGAATCACATTGGGCTTGCCGATGGTGATCGGCGGATCCTTGGGAAACTGAATTGGCATCGGCTTCGGCAGATCGCCGGGTTTCTTGTCGTCCAGCGGCGGCAAAGGTTGCGGCGGCGGGAAGGTGGGCGTGGCGATATCCACGGCAGGCTTCTTGTCGTCCTTTACCTGGAGGATCGGCGCGGTCGGCGTATCGGCCGGTTTCGCACCGAGTTCGCTCGGCTTGACCGGCAAGTCGGGAAACATCGGAAATCCACCCGGCGCATCCGGCTTCGCAATCGGCGGCAGAGGCAACGAATCGGGCTTGGGTAGCGGCGCCGCGTCAGCCCTTGGCGGCAAGGGCAGGGTATCCAGCGATGGCGGACCACCCGCGGTCGGAGGCGGTGACAACGGCGGCAAGCTGTCGGGTTTCTTTTCACCGGACGGGGCGGCCGGCGCTGTGCTCTTCGGGGGCGCGGCGGTCTTCTTAGCCTCGCCACCCGTCACTTTCGACGAGGGCTTCGCGGCGGCGATCTCCCGCGCCTGTTGCTCTTCCCCATCACCCGTCGGAGGTTGGTCGCCGCGGTTCCACTTGGATGCCACGACGATGCACACCAGGACGAGAAACGAGCCGGCCACGATTAGGCCGATCTTGCTTTCGCGGGTCATGCCGCCCTGTGCTCCATTCTCTTGGTTCTGCTCGTCCATGGCGCCTCCCGAACGTTAAGTTGTAAGTGGTGAATCCTGATCCACGCGGCGCTGGGCCACGCGAAGCTTCGCGCTGCGCGAGCGCGGGTTGTCCCGCTTCTCCTGTTCGCTCGCCTGAACCGGTTTGCGGGTAAGCTCTTTAACTAAATTCGGCATTCCGCGAAAGGCCTTTTTGACGATTCGATCTTCCAGCGAATGAAAACTGATGATCGCGACTTTGCCCCGCGGTTTCAGGCAGTCTGGCACAACCTGAAGAAACCGCTCCAGAGCCCCGAGCTCATCATTGACGGCAATTCGCAGGGCCTGGAAGACTCGCGTCGCCGGGTCGATCGCATGACCACGAGATCGCGGCACGCAGCGACGAACGAGGTCCGCCAATTGCCCGGTTGTCGCAATCGGCGTGGCCTTCCTGGTCTCTACGACTTGTCGGGCCACCCGGCGGCTGAAACGTTCTTCGCCGTACTGCCAAAAAATGTCGGCCAGTTCTTTTTCCGAGAGGCGACGAATCAAGGCGCTCGCAGGCTCGCCTCGCGTCGGGTCGAGCCGCATGTCGAGTGGGCCGTCGCTCTGAAAGCTCAGACCACGTGCTGCGTCACTCATCTGATCGGAGCAGAATCCAAGGTCCGCGAGAATGGCGTCGACCGCGGGAATCCGCAGTTCGTCAAGCACCGCGGGCAGATCTTCGAAGTTTGCGTGCTTCCAAACAATCGGCAAATCGGTCAGATGCCCTTGGGCGATTGCGAGCATTGTGGGGTCTTGATCGAGCGCGATCAACGTTCCGCCCGGCTGGATGCGCGGCCAGATGAGGGTTGAGTGTCCGCCCACGCCGACGGTCGCATCGACCACGGTCTGACCCGGCTGCGGATCAGCCAAGGCGATGACTTCGTCGGCCAGTACGGAGATGTGTTGTGCCATGGACGCCCAGGGACGAGGTACTCCGAATCCCTGGAATCCCCGAGGTTCGGAGTACCTCACCGCGGGGCGTGCAAAAAAAAGCGTGAGAGCAAGGAAGCATCCTTACTCTCACGCTTGTTGTGGTCAAGGGGCTGTCGGCAAACCTTGACGGATTGGGGGATCGTCGGCAGTTCAAGCCAAATGCCAACAAAGCACGTGACCTTCGACAGCCCCTCGTCGGTGTCAGCGACCTCTTCAAAATCCAATGTAGGCCACGGTTCCCTGCGGCTCCCCCGTCACTCCCTAACGGGCTACATTTGGTTCGTCGACCGCCTACCGCGTATCAACCTCCCGCTACGCTGCAAGCGGCTAGTGGGCGCGAAACGCTTGTTCCGCGACCTTGTCAAATTCCGGACTGTGCTGCTCGTAGTAGGTGTTCCAGCGTCCCGAATCCCAAACCTCGAGATGATCGTGGACGCCGAGCAGCACTACCTCATGTTCCAGCCCCGCAAACTGCACCAGGCGATCCGGTATCAAGATGCGTCCGTTGCGATCCAGATCGACCGCCTCCATCTGGGCGAAAAACAACCGGCGAAAAACGCGTGCCTGGGCATCGGTCGCCGGCGCGTCGTCTAACCTGGCCGACAGTCGTTCGAGCTCCGCCTGCGAATAGATCCAGAGCGATTGATCCGCTCCAGGCGTGACGAACAACTGAGTTGCCTCACCAACTTGCTCTCGAACTCGCTTAGGAAGCGTCAACCGCTTCTTGTCATCGAGAGTTCGCGGGTGAGTTCCAGTCAGCAACATGGTGATCGCCTACGGTTGCTATCCTTGCGATCGGCAGGCGAATCCCACTTTCACCCACATACATCCATTTCTCACCATAACTATACCCATGCGAAAACCGATTTCAAGTTTTTTCTTGAAATAAATTCAAGATTGGTCGTTACTCATGTCCGATGCGTTGGTTACGTTTAGCCATTTTTTTCGCACCCGGTGGAATAATCGCGCTAAACGAACGACCTGAAACAATCGCAGGGTCCATCAATGCCCGAGTGTGCGTCAACATGCGATGAACTCGGTTTTCGCAATCGCCGACACAGTCGTCACTTGTGGAATCGGATTGTTTCTCAACTCGTGCAGCATCACCATTCGGATGCGCTGACCAGTCTGACAGCGAGCTTGTCAAGTGCTGGCCGTTTCGTAAGATGTTCTTTCGTTCTTGGGCTACTTGACCGATTTGCGAGCCTCATCATGACCATGAAATGTGCGATCACCGGTAAGAAACCCTCCGGTGGAAACAAATACGCCCGGCGCGGCAAGGCGAAGTACTTGGGCGGCGTCGGGCAGAAGGTGACCGGCAAGACCAAACGCCGATTCATCCCGAACCTGCAGCGAGTCAAGATCGAAGTCGATGGCAAGGTTCAGACCGTGCGCGTCAGCGTCAAGGCCATTCGCGGCGGCCTCGTCAAACGTCCGGTCAAACGTAAGCCGTTCCAAATGCCGACCATGTAATCGCGACCGAAGCCCAGGGATGAGCGCAGCGAATTCCTGGAATGGATTGTCTATCATGTCCCTCAGCGCCGACGAAGTCCGCAGGGTTGCCGATCTCGCCCGGCTCGAACTCTCCGACGCGGACGTGGACGCCATGGTGCGCCAGCTCGGCGCCATCGTCGACTACATCAATCAACTGCAACAGCTCAACACCGACGCCGTCGAACCGCTGGCCCATGCACTGGACGTGCACGATGTCTTCCGCGATGACGTGCCCGGAACCTCGCTCAGCCCGGACGAGGCCCTCGCGAACGCCCCGGCCCGAAAGGACGATTTCTATCGAGTTCCGCCCGTGTTCGGCGATTAACCCTCTTCGTCTTGCGCCGGCAGAATCACACGCATTCGATACCGCTCTCCAACAGAACCCATGAACCTCACCGCCGCCGAGCTTCTGGAACGCCAATCGACCGGCGATCTCAGCGCCGAGGCGATTACGCAGTCGTTTTTAGCCCGCATCCAGCAGGTCGAGCCAAAGCTGCGTTCATTCCTTGCCGTCGACGAGGCCGGCGCCCTTGAGCAAGCACGCGCCATCGACGCCAAGCGCAGACGCGGCGATGCAATGGGCATCCTCGCTGGGGTTCCCATCGCCATCAAGGACGTGATCTGCGTCCAAGGCCAGCGTGCGACCGCCGGCAGCAAGATGCTCGAAGCCTTCGTGCCGCCCTACGACGCACACGTCATCACCCGGCTCAAAGAGGCCGATGCGATTCTGATAGGCAAATCGAACTGCGACGAGTTTGCCATGGGCTCGTCGACCGAAAATAGCGCCTATCAGACCACGCGCAATCCTTGGGACCTTGAGCGAACGCCCGGGGGTTCCAGCGGCGGGTCCGCGGCCGCAGTCGCTGCTTCCGAGGCCCCGCTCGCTCTCGGCACGGACACCGGCGGTTCAATCCGCCAGCCGGCAGGACTGTGCGGCATCGTCGGCCTCAAGCCAAGCTACGGCCGCGTTTCACGCTTCGGGTTAATCGCCTATGGCAGTTCGCTCGATCAGTGCGGCCCATTCGCACATGACGTTCGCGATTCCGCTCTGCTGCTTGAGGTCATCGCCGGGCACGACTCGCGAGATAGCACGTCTGTCGATCGGCCGGTGCCGCAATACGCCAAAGTCGTGGAGAGTCCGGTCCAGGCTCTCGTCATCGGCGTGCCGCGCGAGTTCTTCAACCAGCCCGGAGCGCAAGCGACGGGAGGGCTCGACGCCGAAGTCGAGCGATCGGTCCGCGATGCACTCAAAGTGTACGAATCGCTCGGCGCAACTATCAAAGAGATTTCGCTGCCGCACAGTCCGTATTCGGTGGCAGTCTATTACCTCGTCGCGACGGCCGAGGCATCGAGCAACCTGGCCCGCTACGACGGCGTCCATTTCGGCCATCGCGCCAAGGAATTCGCCGGCCTGATCGACATGATGAAGAAATCGCGTGGCGAAGGCTTCGGCGCCGAAGTCAAACGCCGCATCATGCTCGGCACCTACGCCCTTTCGAGCGGCTACATCGACGCGTATTATCTAAAGGCGCTTAAGGTGCGTCGGCTGATTCGCCAGGACTTCGATCGCGCCTTTGCCGAATGCGATGTGATCGTCGGCCCGACATCGCCGACCGCTGCTTTCAAGATCGGCGAGAAGACGGGCGACCCACTGGCGATGTACCTGTCCGACATCTACACGATCAGCGCCAACCTCGCCGGCATCTGCGGCATCAGCATCCCGTGCGGGTTGACCAAGACGGGTTTGCCGATCGGCTTGCAGATTCTCGGCGCTCCGTTCACGGAAGAAAAGCTGCTGCGCATCGCCCGCATGTACGAGCGCGAAACCGATTGGCACAAGCGCCGTCCGGCGGTGTAAGCAATCGGAAGCCCCGGGGTGAGGTACTCCGAGCCCCGGGGGTCGGAGTACCTCACCCCGGGGCTTCAAGCGACATGACCACTCACCGCATCATTATCGGCCTGGAAGTCCATGTGCAGCTTCTCACCAAGACGAAGTTGTTCTGCGGCTGCTCCACGCAATTTGGCTTGCCGCCCAACTCGGCGACGTGCCCGATTTGCTGTGGGCTGCCCGGAACGCTGCCGGTGATGAATCGGGAGGCGTTTCATCTCGCCCTGAAGGCGGCCACCGCGCTCAACTGCAAGATCGCGTCATTCACCAAGTGGGATCGCAAGAACTACTACTACCCCGACTTGCCAAAGAACTATCAGATCAGCCAATACGATTTGCCTTTCAGTTCCGAGGGTTGGCTCGAGATCGAATTGCCGAGCGGACCCAAGAAAGTCGGCATTATCAGAGCCCACCTCGAAGAAGACGCGGGCAAGATGTTGCACGATGAGCATGCGGGCAAATCGGACTCTCTCGTCGATCTCAACCGCACCGGCACGCCCCTTCTGGAAATCGTCAGCAAGCCCGCCATCGACACGCCGGAGGAAGCGAAGGCGTACCTCGAAGAACTTCGGCTGCTTCTGCGCGAAATCGGCGTTTCGGATTGCGAGATGCAAGAAGGTAGTTTGCGTTGCGATGCGAATATCAACATCCACGTGCCGCAAGCCGATGGGACGTTCATCGCCACGCCGATCATTGAAATCAAGAATCTCAACAGCTTTCGCGGCGTCGAACGGGCACTCAAGTACGAGGCGGAACGCCAGGCCAACGAATTGCGGCGCAGCCTCGACGCCGGCGCTTGGGTCGTCGATTCGAGCCGAGCGAAGGCGTTTCGCGATTACGCGGTCATTCAAGTGCTGACGCAGCGAGGCTCGGAAGTCGCCAAGGCCACCGCAGGCTGGGACGAGCGTACAGGCCGCACGGAGATTCAACGCCGCAAGGAGGAGGCGTCCGACTATCGCTACTTCCCGGAGCCCGATCTCGTGCCGGTCAAGGTCGACGCGGCTATTCTGGACAAAGTGCGAACTGAGCTGGGTGAGCTGCCCGCAGCGCAGAAGGCTCGATTGCAGTCGCAATACGGAATACCTGCGTACGACGCGGGCATCCTGTCGCGCCAGGGACGAGCGTTTGTGGCCTATTTCGAAGCGGTCGTCAAAACCTGCGGCGACGCCAAAGAGGCGTGCAATTGGACCATAAACGACCTGCTTTCGACGCTCAACGAGCGTCAACTCGACATCAACGTCTGTCCGCTGTCGCCACAGGGTCTCGGTGAGTTGATTGTGGAGATCAAATCAACTGGCCTGAACAAGCAGCGGGCCCGCGAAGTCTACACGGCCATGCTCGACGGCTTGACGGCGAAGCAAGCGATCGACAAACTCGGCTTCAAAGTAGTCGGTGATGAAGCGCAGTTGCTTGAGCTGGTGCGCCGGGCCATCGCGGCCAATCCCAAGGCGGTCGCCGATTTCAAGAAGGGTAAGCTGAAGGCCGCTGACGCCATCAAGGGCTTCGTCATGCGCGAGACGAAAGGCATGGCCAATACGGAGGTCGTGCAGCGGCTGGTGATGGAAGAGTTGAACAGGGGATGAGTTGTTTACGTTTAGCGCTCACATGGCGTTTTGCGAACGCTAAACGTAAACGGGGATGTTACCGGCGCAACCGAATTGCGTCGAGAATGCGCTGCAACGGCCGCCGGCCGCCGAAGAGGGGCCGACGCATGCCGGGCATTGGTTGCTCGATCGGCCGAGCCTGTGGTTGTTCGGTTGCGACGGTCGGAGGCACCGCGGATTTGAGCCGTTCGATCAAGAATGCCTGCGCGTTGGAATACTTCGCATCAGGATGCCCCGCGTAGGCAAAGGCCACGGGCACGCCCAGCGAGTCGAGCTTCTCCTTGAGCTTCATGCCCATGACAGGCGAGTGAGTCGGATCCTTGTGGATGCCGCCGACTTTCGCATCCTTGTCGCCGCCGTAGAACAGGCCGATCGGCGGATCATCCTTGGTTGTGTGCTCGATCGGCGAATACTCTTTGATCCATTTCAGCACGCTCTCGCGCTTCTCGTGTAGCTCATCGAAGCTCTTCAGCCCAAACGCGTGGGCGCCGTAGGTGTAATTCGGCAGCCATTCCTTTAACTCCTTGGGATCGAGCGAAGTCTGAGCGCCATTGACGGCGGCACACCACAGGCGCGTCGATTCGCGGGCGATCGGATCGCTGCTCTTCGGGTTGGCCATGTCGTTGTGGAAGGCAAGCCAGAGGGATGAGCAGGCGCCGGCTGATCCGCCGGTGGCGCCGATACGCTTCTTGTCGATGTTCCATTCATACGCTTTGGACCGCACAAACTGCAAGGCGCGGGCCGCGTCCTCGAGCGGCGCCTTCACCGGCGGAACGACGTTGTCTTCCTCGCCATTCTGCGTGTAGCGATAGTTGATGGCGACGACGGAAATGCCCGCGTCGAGGTACGGCTTGACGTTGCCGACACTGTTTTTGTCGCCGCCGCGCCAGCCGCCGCCGTGGATGTAAAAGACGACCGGCGTCGGCTTGAAGGAAACCGCCTGATAGAAGTCAAGTACTTGCCGCGGATGTTTCCCGTACGCCACGGCTGCATGCGTCGGCGGTTGCGACGGCATGGGGGGCTTCTTCTTCTCGACCTTTTTGTCGGTCTTCTTGTCGTCTTTCTTGTCGGTTTTTTTGTCCTGTGCCCACGATGCGGTGATCAGGCTCAATCCCAGGGCCGCGCAGAGCAGGCCCCCCATGATGCGAAACATGATGCGGACTCCTTTGTGAAACGAGTGACGGTTGAAGTAGAAGATACGCCAACCCGAGCATAGTGGAAAGTTAATTGTCGGAGCCCGAAGCGTCAGCGAGGGTGGGCACTCCTTTCGCTAAAGCTTCAGGCTCTGAAAAACGCATAGGATGTGCATATCGAATTCTTTGAGGAGATCTTCCATGCCGAACTATCGCGTCGCTGTCATTGGCCGAACCGGTCGAGGCAACTACGGACACGGGCTTGACGTCGTCTGGACGCAAATCCCGAACGCTCAGATTGTCGCCGTCGCCGACGAGAACGAAGCGGGGCGCAACGCCGCGCAAAAGCGGCTTGGCGCCAAAAACGCCTACGCTGACTATCGGCAGATGCTGCAAAAGGAACGGCCCCAGGTCGTCAGCGTGGCGGATCGGCATCTCGACTCGCACCGCGACATGGTGATCGCATGTGCCGAGGCGGGGGCGTCGATCTTTCTGGAGAAGCCGATCTGCCGAACGCTGCAGGAAGCCGACGAGATGGTCGCGGCCTGCGAACGACATCACGTCAAATTGGCGATCGCGCATCAAACGCGCTATAGCCCACGTCTCCAGCGTGCCAAGGATCTCATCGCCGATGGCCGCATCGGCGACCTTCTCGAACTGCGTGGCCGAGGCAAGGAGGATCAACGCGCCGGCGGCGAGGATCTCATGGTGCTCGGCACGCACATCATGGACCTCATGCGCTTCATCGCCGGCGACGCTCGCTCCTGCTACTCACAGGTCGGTGTCGCAGCGGTTGAGAACCCCTCTCCTCCCGGGAGAGGGGCAGGGGTGAGGGTGACGCCGATCACCAAAGCCGACCTGCGCGAAGGTGGCGAAGGCATGGGGCTCATCGCCGGCAATCACATCAACGCCTTGTACAAATTCGATCGCGGCGTCGTCGGCCATTTCTCCAGCGTCCGCTGCAATCGCGCCAAAGGCGAACCCGATCGCTTCGGCCTGACCATTCACGGCACGCGAGGCGTCATTCAGGTGACCACCGGCAGCCTGCCCGCGTGCTATCTGCTCGCCGATCCGGGCTGGTTCCCAGGGCGCAGCCGAGCGAATTGGCAACTCATCACGAGCCAAGGCATCGGCAAAGAGGAGCCGTTGCGCGACGGCGGGCTCGGCCAGGGCAATATCTGGATCGTCCAAGATTTGCTTAACGCCATCGAGCGCGACCGCCAGCCCAAAGGCAGCATCTACGACGGCCGAGCCGCCTTGGAAATGATCCACGCCGTCTACGAGTCGGCCCGTGCGCGAGCGGAAGTGACCTTGCCGCTACGCAATCGCCGCCATCCGCTGGCGGGGTGGTAGCGTGCTGGCCACCTGAAGCCCGCAGGTGAGCGCAGCAAATCCGCAGGATCGGAGACCGTTGCGAGTCGTGCTGCCGACTCGTACGATGTTGGCATCCTTCCTTCGGAGTGATGCTCATGCGCCGGACGGGCCTGCTAGTTCTTTCGCTTGTTTTGCTCACGTCGTCAACTGACGCTCAAGTCAAGAACAAGCCCAAGTGGCCGCCGAGCCCGCATGTGGCGAAGACAGAGCCGCTGCGACCGGAGGAGCAGGTCAAGAAGATCAAGCTGCCGCCGGGGTTTGAGCTGCAACTGGTCGCGGCCGATCCGGACATTCGCAAGCCGATCAACATTGCGTTCGATGCGGCGGGCCGATTGTGGGTCACCGAGACAATCGAATATCCATTCGCCGCCAAGGAAGGGCAGGGGAGGGACGCCGTCAAGATTCTCGAAGACTTCGGCCCCGACGGGCGGGCGCGCAAGATCACGACGTTCGCGGACAAGCTCAATATCCCGATCGGCGTTCTGCCGACTTCGAAGGGGGCGCTCGTCTTCAGCATCCCGTCGATCTACCACATGACCGACAGCACCGGCGCCGGCAAGGCGGATAAACGCGAAGTCTACTACGGCAAGTTCGGCGTCGACGACACCCATGGCATGACCGGCGAGTTTATGCACGGCTTCGACGGCTGGATCTACGCGTGCCACGGGTTTCACAATCGCTCGGTCGTCAAGAGCCTCGGCGGCACGTCGATTACGATGGAGTCGGGCAACACCTATCGCATCAAGGCCGACGGGACGCGCATCGAGCAATGGACGTGGGGCCAGGTCAATCCGTTTGGCCTGGCGTTCGATCCGTACGGAAACCTTTATTCAGGTGACTGCCACAGCGAGCCGCTGACGATGCTGTTGCGCGGCGGCTGGTACAAGAGCTTCGCGCGGCCGCACGATGGCCTTGGCTTCGCGCCCCACATGAACACTTTCGGCCGCGAGCATTCCACCGCGCTATGCGGCGTCGCCCATTACGCGGCGGATCAGTATCCGGCTGAGTATCAAGGTAAACTGTTCTTGGGCGACGTCGTTGAAAATCGCATCAACGCGTATCGCATCGAGTGGACCGGCGCGACGCCGCGGGCCGTCTTCGAGCCGTTTTTGACGTGCAGCGACCCGTGGTTTCGCCCTGTCGACATCAAACTTGGCCCCGATGGCTGCCTGTATTTCGCGGATTTCTACAACCGCATCATCGGGCATTACGAGGTGGCGCACGATCACCCAGGCCGCGACCGCGACAAGGGGCGCATTTGGCGCATTGTTTATCGGGGCAAGGACAAGACCGAGCCGCCCCGTTCGGTCAGCAATCTCGCCAAGGCCGACGTAAAGTCGTTGGTGGCCGCGTTGACGGACGCTAACCTCACGGTCCGCATGCACGCGACACACCAGCTCGTCGAGCGCGGCGTGGACGCGGTCGGCGCGCTTCTGCCCCTGCTTAAGAACGTCTCACAAGAAGGAGACGGTCCGCGTAAGGCCCACGCCCTTTGGGTGCTGCAACGGCTCGGCAAACTCGACGACGACACGTTGGCCCAGGCGACGTCGGCATCGGAAAAGATCGTTCGCGTGCACGCCTTCCGCATACTCGCCGAGAAGGCCACGTGGACGCCAAAATACACAGCGATGGCTCGATTCGGGCTGGCGGACAAAGACGTCATGGTCCGGCTCGTCGCTGTCGACGCGATGGCGGCTCATGCGTCGTCCGAGCACGTTTGGCCGTTGGCTAGCTTCTGGAACAGCATTGATGCCAAGGACAGCCATCTCGAGTACGCGGTCCGGCTTGCCCTGCGCAACCAACTTCGTGACGATAATGCTTGGAAAAGAGTAGCTCAATGGCCCAAGGCCGATCGCAATTTTAGCCGCTTGATCGCCGACGTGTGCTTTGGCGTCCACAACGAGCTTTCGGCGCGGCATGTGAGAAACTACTTGAGCACGTTTGACGAGGGAGACTACAATTGGACGCGCGACGCGATACGCTATGTCATTCGCCATAGCTCACCGGATTCGACGAGCTGGGCGCTGCGGCTGGCTCAGAAACGCGGCAAGACGAACCTCGTGCTGCAAGGCGTCATCCTCAAGGCCGCCGCGCAAGGCGCGCAGGAACGAGGCGTAAAATGGACTGCGGAGGATGTCGTATCGGCGGAAGACATGGTCAGCGACCTGTTGAAGACGCCGCGACCGGATGTCAAGCAGACTGGCGCCGAGTTGGCCGGCATGCTGAGGCTGACCAAGACGCAGCCGCACATCTTGGAGCTTGTCATCAAGGCCGACACGCCGGAAGCATTGCGGCGTGCGTGCATCACGGCGCTTGTCGCGATTGACGCCAAGGTTGCTGTGGAGCCCTTAACGCAGATGTTGCTCAACGACAAGGAAGCGATCGCCGTTCGCGAGCAGACGGCCAACGCGCTCGCCGGCACCAATCATCCCGCCGCGCATGAAGCGTTAGTGAAGGCGTTGCAAAATGCGCCGGCCCGATTGCAAAGCACCATCGGCCTTGGCATGGCTGGCTCGACTCAAGGCGGCGAACGATTGCTGGCCGCCATCGAGACTGGCAAGGCGTCGCGCCATCTCCTGCAAGATCGCGTCATCGAGCAACGCCTGAGCAGCGCGAAGATCGCCAACGTCAAGGATCGGCTCAAGAGACTCACCCAAGGTCTCCCCGCCGCCGACCAGAAGATCCAGGAGTTGATCGCCAAACGCGCAAACGCATTCGTCTCGTTCAAGGCCGACGCGGAGCAGGGCCAGAAGATCTTCGCCAAGCATTGCGGCAACTGCCACCAGATCGGCGGACAGGGCGCCAAGGTCGGGCCGAACCTTGACGGCATTGGCGCCCGGGGACTCGATCGCCTGTTGGAGGATGTGCTCGACCCGAACCGTAACGTCGATCAAGCGTTTCGCACCACGATCATTACGACCAAGCAAGGACAGACCGTCAACGGCTTGTTCCTGCGCGAGGAGGGTAATATCGTCATCCTCGCGGATAAAGACGGCAAGGATGTGCGTATCGACAAAAGCTTGATCGAAGAACGCGCCGTCAGTCCGCTGTCGCCGATGCCGAGCAACATCGTCGAGTTGATGAGCGAGCCGGAGTCTCACCACCTGATGGCGTATCTGTTGACCCAGCGCGCCAAGTAATCGTTTAGCCGCTCGCCTTGGGCGAGCGCGGGCCCCGCGCTCGCCCAAGGCGAGCGGCTAAACGCGATCACGTTAATGGGAGGATAAGTTCATGGCCAAACGCATTGTTCTGCGCACCGGCGAAGCGCTCGTCGAAGGCGCTCTCGACTACCTCTGTGCCGAGCCCGAGATCGTCATCGGCGAACTCGACGGCCCGGTGGGCACGGCCCTGGCGACGCTCGTTGGCGACCAAGTCAAGGGGCACACGAAGGTGTTCGCCATTCTCAATAGCGATGTCCAAGTCAAGCCGGTAACGCTGATGGTGAGCAAAGTCACGGTCAACGATTCTCGCTACACGAACATCCTGATGGGAACCGTGCAGGCAGCGATCGCCAACGGCGTGCTCGATGCGGTTCGCGCCGGCGATATCCCCAAGAAGAAGGCTCACGACCTCGGCATCATCTACTCTGTCTGGCTTGATCCGTCGATCCTGAAGGTCCCCAAGGGCAAGATCGATCATGCAGGGCTGTTTGCCGTTCATCGCGAGGCTACGGTGAAGGTCATCCGCAAGGCGATGAACGACGAACCGGACATCAATTGGCTGCTTGACAACCAGAGCACCGTACAGCACTACTTCCACCAGCAGGGGCTGGACGGGAATATCTAGCCCGAATGATTCACCACAGAGACACGGAGAACGGAGCGCGGCCGAGCCGCAACCAAGATCAATCACGAGAACAAGAAAGAACGAAATCGAGTACATGTCTCCATCTTGAAACGCAGAGTGCGCAGAGAACGCACAGCGATATGGCCGAATCTTCTCCGCGTTCTCTGCGCACTCTGCGTTTCAATATTAGGCGTCGGAGTCCGATGGCGTAGAAGATTGTTGCTGGGAAACAGGATTCCAAAGATGTGTTTTACAGTGAGAATCAATGGGAGTAGTGAGTTGCGCTAGAATCTCGATCGAGAACACAGGGACATAGTCTATTTTGCCTATGACGCATTTTCTTTGTGGGCTGTGTGACTCTGTGTTAAGACGACTTGCTGAGCTGACTGATCCGGGTTAGATCAGCGCCGGCGGCGTTGGCAAACAGTTCGCAATTGTGAACCTTGGCAGCTTTTTGGTATTCGTACAAATCGTTCGTTATTGGCATTGCTCATTCGACAAGCCACATATCGTGGGTTATACTTCCGACAGACTCAGCCTAGTCGATGTAAACGGCGCAACCGGCAAAGTTTGCCACGCCTTCCTGCAAGTTCGCGGCAAGCCGCGACGGCAGGCCCCTGGTTTGTTTCCGTCCGGGAATCCCCATCCGGATGTGGGAAAGGCTTTTGGCGGCACGGCGGATGTCGTGCTTCCCTTCTCGCCTTCGGCCCTAATGGGAATGGAATCCAAAACAAGTGAAATCGCCAACTGCGTTGGCGCGGCGCTCATGTTGCGCGCCGTCTACAGCTTGCCTTTGGAGTAGCTTCGGATGAATTCAGTTTCCCGTCCCGCCACCGTGCAGATTACGCCCGCTCCGCTCACGGACCATCTCGGCGCCTTTCGCACCGCGCTGACGCTCTTCGGCACGGCTGAGCTTGAACTGTTTCTTCCGCCAGCCAACGATCCAAGCTATTTGGAAACTCTCTGTGAGTTGGTGCGAATCGACATGGTGCACCGCTGGCAACAGGGCCAACCTGCGGAGATCGAAGTCTATCAGGAGCGATACCCGGAGTTATTCGCCGACCCGGTGTTCGCGTATCGGATTGCCGAGGACGATTTTGTTCTGCGCGAAAGCTCGTCCGTCTCGCTGTCGCGGCACGACCTGGGCATTCCATCCAAGCTTGACATCAATCTGACGCCGCCGGACGACAGTGATTATCCGATTACCGCAAAGCCGCCGACGCTGGCGTCGTTTGACCAAGACACCGATCAAACGCGTGTCGCTGGGGCCGCTGACGGCCGGCGCCGGGGTCTGTCGGATCCGGAAGTCGCCTGGAACGTCAATGAAGCGATGCTGGAGCTGCCCAAAGTCGGCGACGAATTCCTTGGCTTCAAATTGCTCGCGGAACTGGGCAAGGGCGCGTTCGGCAAAGTGTTCCTGGCCCAGCAAGGCGATCTCGCCGGCCGCAAAGTGGCACTAAAAGTCGCGGCCGGCCTCTTCAATGAGTCGCAGACGCTGGCGCAACTACAGCACTCGCACATTGTGCCGATCTATTCGTTCCATCATGGCCGACCGTATCAGGCCGTTTGCATGCCGTACCTCGGCTCGACGACGATGGCCCACGTACTTGCCGACATTCGCACGCACAAGAGCGTCCCCGCGTCGGGCAGGGAGTTGCTCAGCACCATCAATGGCCACAGACGGAGCACGCGGAGGATCGACGATTCGTCAAGGGACTTGGCCAGTCATGGCGAGAACCATGATTCCCATGGCGGCGCTCATGACGGCGCCCACACGGGGAAGGTTCCAGCGTCCGTGCTTGAACTCGAGGGGATGAGCTACGTCGACTCGATTCTTTGGCTCGCCGTCCGATTGACCGATGGGTTAGCCCATGCGCACGAGCGAGGCATCCTGCACCGAGATCTGAAGCCCGCCAATGTCCTGATCACCGACGATGGCATGCCGATGCTGCTCGACTTTAACCTGGCGAAGGACAACAAGGAGCGCAACAACGCCAATGCGGCGTCGATCGGCGGCACGCTGCCGTACATGGCTCCGGAGCATCTGGATGCGTTTCGCGGGCAGACTCGCACTGTCGACGCGCGCAGCGATTTGTACTCGCTTGGCGTCATGTTGTTCGAGTTGCTTACCGGGGCTTCTCCGTTTCCGTCGTATCGCAACCAATCGACGCGCGAGACGATCGATCGCATGATCCAGGACCGGAACGACGGGCCACCTTCTTTGCGCGACTTGAATCCGTCGATATCACCAGCCGTCGAAGCGATCGTGTTGCGCTGCCTGGCCGCCGATCCGAAGCAGCGGTATCAGAGCGCACGCGAGCTGCAGGAAGACTTGCAGGGTCAGCTCGATCACTTGCCGCTGGTGCATGCCGGCAATCCATCGACGTGGGAACGTGTGCAGAAGTTTCGGGTGAGGCATCCGCGCTTGATGTCATGGGCGACGTTTGTCGGCGTTCTCTGCGTCGTTGTCGCGGGCTTGACGTCGGCATTCGCTCTGCGCGAGGAGGAACATCGTCGTCTGGAAGCAAAACAAATTCTGGCGCGGTTTCAGGAAGACGCTCAAACCGCGTATTTCCTGTTGCACGCCCGCACCGCCGGCGATCAACTCGCCGAAGGGGAACAGGCGTGCCGATCGACGCTGGCGCATTTTCAAGTTCTTGAGAATCCGAACTGGCGCGAAGGCCCGGCCACGCGGCGTCTCGCCCCGGACGAACGCCAGCGCCTGGACGCCGAGGTTGGCCAACTGCTCGTTCTCCTGGCCAACGCCAGGCAACTCGCCGGTGAAAAGGAAACCGACGCTGGTCGCAGGCACGCGTTGTTCCAGGAAGGGCTGCAGTTCTGCTCCCTGGCCGACGCTTGTTTCGGCGACGGACATTCCCCCGCGGCTTTGATGCGGCAACAGGGCGAGTTGCACCAGCGTCTTTTCGGCCCTGACAGCGCTCGCGCCTATTTCGAGCGCGCTCAGAAGGCCGAGCTCAAGACGGTTCAAGACCGCTATCTGGCGGCCAAGCAACTGGCGGAAACGGGCAAGTTTCGCCAGGCGCTACTGATCGTTCAGGACGCCATCCGCATGAGCCCGCAGGATTTCAACCTGAATTTCCTCAAGGGCATCTGCCACGACTATCTCTCGCAGCATACGGACGCCATCGCCAGCTACGGCGTGTGCATTGCACTGCGACCGCGCTTCTACGGCGCCTATTACAATCGCGGGCTGTCGCACATGCGTCACAACGATGCGAAGTCCGCCATCGCCGATTTCACGGACGCCGTAGCGCTGAAGCCCGATTTCCACGAGGTCTACGTCCAGCGTGCCTTGGCCTATCAATCGATGAAAAAGAATGCCGAGGCGATCGGCGATTTCACGGCGGCGCTCGACCGCGGGATCAAGCAGACGCGCGTCTATTTCCTGCGTGGCAAGTTGCGCGAAAAAGCCGGCGACCGCGACGGCGCCAAGGTGGATTTCGCCGAGGGCATGCGCCATGAGCCCACGGACGAGGCGAGCTGGATCACCCGCGGCATCGCGTTTCTGCCTGGCGAGCCGAAGAAAGCACTCAGCGATTTCAATCAAGCGCTCAAGCTCAACCCCCAATCGCTGTCGGCGCTCACGAACAAGGCCCATGTCCTGGGCAAGTACTTCAAACGCACCGAGGAAGCCGTCGGCGTTTTGGATACGGCCGTCGCGCTTTATCCGGACGATGTTCGACCCTTGGCAGGCCGTGGCGTCTATTTGGCCCGCCTCGGAAAACGCGACTTGGCGCTCAAGGACGCCGAGAAGGCACTGCTGACCGACACGAATCCATCGAACCTGTATCAAGTCGCCGGGATTTACGCGCTCACCTCGCAGCAGGAACCGGACGACCGGCGTGAGGCGATGCGGCTGTTGGCGAGTGCACTGAAGAAGGGATTTGGGTTTGAGTACTTGGAAATCGACCGCGACCTCGACCCGATTCGCGAGTTGCCGACGTTTCGCCGAGTCATCGAAGCGTCGCGCGCCTTGCAGTCGGCGAAATAGCCGGCGGGCCCGGGAAGTACGGCGTCTGGGCGTGCCGGCTGTCTCCATGTCGAGAAGTCGCGGTCGATTTTCAACTACCGTTTTTCGAGGAAGTCATTGCAGCTGGCTTTTCAGGGAACCAATGGCAACAAAACTGCCTTGCTGTCAAATTCATGCCACAGTATCAAAAATTATTGTGTCAGCATAATTAGTTCATGCCAATTCGGCAGGTTTCACTTCGTGCCGTTACGTCTTAACAGGTCCTGTCTGATTTTCCGCGCACTTTTTTGAAAACAAATTGCAATTCGATTTGACAATGCTTAATATTTCGTTGTTGATGTGGGTTCGGCATGACTCGTAAGGCCGAACTGTCACGTCATTCGCCGTACTTACCCGGCCTGCGCGGGCCTCTGCTCGTGGTCAATCTCCCCTGGGTTGGCGATTTGTGCGAACGGTCGAATTATGTCGTAGACGTAATTCGACATTTTTTCAAACGAAAACGAAAACTCAGAGGCCAACGAGTGATCCGCCTGGGTGCGGGGCAGGAAGAATGTCCCCTCATGAAGCGGTATCTTCCCCGCGTGGAATGCCTCGAGGAACGGTGCGTCCCCGATGCAGATCCAATCGTCCAAGTGGCGGCCACTTCTGAAGTGGCTCTGAGCCCCACGTTAACCTCGGATCAGGAGTCGTATGTGATCGATCCGTACCTGATCGATCCCAATACGGCCGTTGATCCCAAACCGATCGCGCCCGATCAGACCATGCCTGTGCCGGACTCGGCCTGGCAGCTTCCCGAAAGTCCGGTCCCGCCGATCGATAATCCGTTCTGGTATTAAGGGCGGTCACAAAACCCGAAGCGTGAGCGAAGGACGCACCGGTCATTCGCTGGCGCTTCGAGTTTTTTCAACGAGATGTCCTTCTCCATCCCTCCCGAAAAAACAATGAATCCGCTCAGCATCAATGTCCACGGCTCAAACCGTGTGCGCAATCGCTTCGCATCCACGCCGTATGACACAATCGGGGACGTCAGTCATCGGATAGCCGAGGGGCAGTAGAGGCATGCGCCCAGCATCAGACCTCCGACAATGATGGCGATGGTACCGAGGACAACATCCGATTTGTGCCATTCTTGTTTTTCATGATCTTGGCTCGTCATTCCTTCTTCGTGCTCGCGATCGATCATGATGCACCTCTTGTTCGGTTCTGAAATCGAGGGATGCATCAAGGTAACCGCAAGTGGCGTGCAGATCTAACCTTCGGCGAAACGATCACTACATTCGGCTAACAAATCGGCTTTCCGAATTTCTCGTTGTGTCACATGGGTGCAAGCAACTATACTCAATCGTAGGCAAGGCTTTTGAGCCTGGTGAGGCGGCGCATGTCAGGCAGGTGAGCCTGACTTATTTCGGGAGATGCACCATGTCGAACGTCCTACTTCGGTCCGGCCTCGTTGCTTGCGTGATGTTGTCATTCGCGCTGCTCACGCCCGCTCAGCCGACCAAGGCGCCGTCGGCCGAAGAGATCAAGGCGCTGCAGACGAAGTATCGAGCCGAGCGCGACAAGGTGATCAAGGACGGCGTCGCCCAGCGTGTTCTCCCGGCCATCATGGCCAAAGCCGAGGAGCTGGCGAAAAAATCGGGCGCCGCTCTTGCCGGCGGGCGCTTCATGCAAGCCCAGGAAGCAATTCGGCAGGCACGCTGGCAGTTGCCGTATCACCCGTCGAGCGTTCCGGATTATGTGTCGCGCGTCATCGGCAACCTGCGCTTGCGGCACGCCCGAGCGATCAATGTCGTCGCCTTTAGTCACGACGGATTGAAACTGGCGACCGCGTCGAACGACAAAACCGTCAAGATTTGGGACCTGAGCAATGGCCATGAGATTCTCACCTACGAAGGCCACAAGGCTGACGTCAAGTGCCTTGCCTGGAGCCCCGACGGCAAGTTCATCGCCTCCGTGGGTGAAGAGAAAGTGATCAAGCTATGGAACGCCGAGACCGGCAAGGACGAGCAAGCCATCGCGGCCGTCGGCGACAGCATCCGCGCCATCGCGATTTCCAAGGACGGCAAGCACGTCTTCACCGGCCAGCATGGGCGAATGCCGGCTCTGGTAAACGGAATCTTTGTGTATGAAGCGAAGACCGGCAAGCTCGTTCGGGAAGTGCGCGACTTTCAGGCCCGCATCAGTTCGATGACTCTGAACGCCGAAGGGAATATCCTGGCGACCGGCGATGAAGACAGCAGTATTCGCCTGTTTCAGTATCCGAGCTTCGTTGACAACGTGAACCAGCCGGCGTATTGGACGGATCAGCCGCGCACCGGCGCGGTGTACCAGGTCGGGTTCAGTCCCGACGACAAGACGCTGTTTCGCGTCGGCGGCTTGGGAGTGCAGCTCTTCACGACACCGTTGCCCGGCGCGCCGTTTCAGGTCGGCGCCGCCAGGTTGACTATCCCCGCCAACGGCCCTCGCTGTGCTGCCTTCAGCCGCGACGCCAAGATGATCTTCACCGGCGATTTTCAGGGCTCGATTCAGTTCTGGGATCCGGAGAACGCCCAGAAGATCGGCGAGTTCAAGAACGCTCACGGTCATGCCGTCCACTCGTTGGCTTTCACGCCGCAGGGAAATCGTCTCGCGTCGTGTTCGGGCGACTTCATCGTTCGGCTCTGGGACTTCGACATCACGCTGCAATCGCGCGACATCGAAGGGCATGACGCCCCGATCTGGACCGCCGCCTTCAACGCCGACGCGACCAAGATCGTGTCGGCCAGCGCCGATCGCACTGTCAAGATCTGGGAACGGGACACTGGCAAAGTTCTTGTCAATTTCGCGGAGCACACTGCGCCGGTCACCGTGGCCCAATTCAGCCCCGACGGCAAAGTCGTCGCCTCCGCGGGCGGCGACAAGGTCGTGCGCATCTTCGACGCCATGACGGGCCAATCGTTGCGCACCTGCGAAGGACACGTCAGCACGATCACTTATCTCGATTTTTCGTCCGACAGCAAAAAGATCGTCACCGGCAGCGCCGATCGACGCATTATCATCTGGGACGCCGATAAGGGCAAGGAGCTCATTCGCATCAACGACAATCCGTCGATCGTCGCCGCCGTCGCCTTCAGCCCGAACGGCAAGCAGATTGCGGTGGGCAATATCGATCAGACGATTCGGCTCTACGACGCGGAGACCGGCAAGTTGCAGCACAGTTGGAACGCGCACGGCACGGCGGTCAGCGGGGTCGCCTACAGCCCGAACGGGCTGATGCTGGCCTCGTGCGGCGCCGACCAGGCCGTTGCCGTTTGGCCGCTCAACACGCCAGGCGCCAACGCGATTCGTCTCGTGGGCCATACCGGCCCCGTCAGCACGGTTGCATTTCGCATGGACAATATCCACCTCGTCTCCGCCGGCGCCGATCAACTCGTCAAGCTCTGGAAGATCGAGGGCAACGGCGGCAAGGAAGTGCAGACCTTTCGCGGTCACAAGGACTGGGTGACCGCGGCCGCGTTCTCCAAGGACGGCTTCCACGTCGTGTCGTCGAGCGTCGATCGCCACGTCAAGCTCTGGGAGATCACGAGCCGAGAGCTGCCCCTGGTCGCCGAACATGCCAGCGCCGTGCAAGCGGTGGCCGTCAGCCCGGACGGCACGCTGATCGCGACCGGGTCGTCGGATCGCTCCATCAAATTGTGGGATCGCAAGACCGGCGTCGAAGTCGCCACGCTCACCGGCCACACCCATGCTGTCATGTTCATGTTGTTCACTCCCGATGGCAAGCGGCTCATCAGCCTCAGCGGCAACCCCAAGGCCAACGACCGTGGCGACGCCGAGATTCGCTTCTGGGAGATCAATCCGCCGCGCGAGATCGTTCGCACGCAGCAACAGCTCAACGTGTTCGGCAAGGGCCGATTGCGTACGTTTTCTTCGTTCATGGCCACCGATCCCGCGGGCAAGCAGTTGTACATCTGGTACCACTTCAACGACGCCAGCACCAGCACCATCGTCGACGGTTTCGACATCGAAACTGGCGCCCCCGTTTGGGACAAGGACGGACGGCCGACCTTCGTCGAGACGACCCGCAAAATCAACTCGCTTGCCATCGCCGCCAACGGCAAGATCGGTGTTACCGGCGGACGCGACGGCAGCGTGCGCTTGTGGGACCTCAGCCTTACCGAAGCGAAACCCGCGCCCGGCGGTGACTGGTTCCTCTTCAACAAAGTCGGAGTCGCCGACCTCGGGTTCACTCCCGACGGTTCCATCCTCGTTGCAACGAGCGAGGTCGGCGACATCAAGATCGCCAAGGTCCAGGGCCGAGAAGTCCTCAAGGAGTTCAAGGGCCACAAGTCAGGCATTGCCGCATGCATCGTCAGCCCCGACGGCAAGACGTTTGCCACCGTCGATGGCGACAACGTCATCAAGGCCTGGTCGATCGACGGCAAAGAACTGCGATCCTGGAACTGCGGACGCCATCAGGACATGTTCATCATCAACTTCGCGTTTACCAATGACAGCAAGCAAATCGTCACGGCCAACGCCAACACGACGGTTTACGTCTTGGATTTGCCCTGACCTCATCAGAGCCCCAGGGTATCATGTGAGATGATGAGGTGGCATTCGCGAAATTCCCCGTCTTTTTGGGCCTTTTTCCACCCACTCACTCATCTGCGCGCTGCACAGGCTGCGCGTTTTCGCTCAGACTGCATGCGCCAATTTTTCTCGCAACCGACATCGCGTTACGCGTTCCGGCGCGGTACGATCGGAACGGGCCACGGTCCCCGTGAGTACGGGTGCACGACATGGTCTGCGTGGCCTGCTTCGGGAGGGCGAGGCTCCTGCCGAGCCGGAAGTTTCAGGATACTCGTCCGAAATCGAGTATTTCGCGGGCTCGCGGCTCGGCAGGAGCCTCGCCCTCCCTTGCCGTTTGCAAACCATGTCGTGCACCCCGTGAGTACCCCGACTGAGCATTGACCTCGACCTCATCGCGCGGACGATGTACATTAGCGTGGTATGACCAAATGCCGCGGGAAGAATGGCAAAATCGAATGTTCCACGTGGAACATTGCACCGCGTGCTGCGTCCAACGGTTAGCGAGATTTTCACGAACCAACAACCTTGTTCGAGGATGCAATATGCGCGCCTGGATTATCGCGGCCTTGACCTTCACTTTCGCCGCCTTCCTGCCACTCGCCGACGCGGGCAAGAAGAAGAAAACCGATGACGACGACGTCACCGATCCCAAGGAGGCCTTGCAGGCCCTCCAGGAATTCATCGGCGGCTGGAAAGGCAACGCCGACGGCAAGAAGCTCGGCTTCTGGTCCGAGAAATCGAGCTGGAGCTGGCGATTCAAAGGCAAAGATGTCTGGATGAGTTTCGACATCGAAAACAGCAAAGTCTACAAAGGCGGCGAAGTTCGCTTTCTCCCCGACAAATCGAAGTATCAATTCACGCTGATCGAAAAAGCCGGCAAGAAGGCCGTCTTCGAAGGCGAGCTTAAGAAAAACACGGTTACCCTCGAACGCCTCAATCCCGACACCAAGGACACCGAGAAACTCGTCATCGGCACCGTCAGCGGCGGTGATCGGCTCGTCTACTCGCTCTGGATTCGTCCCGATGGCCGAACCCAATTCGCCGAGCAACTAAAAGTCGGCTACACACGCGAAGGCATCAGCTTCGGCACGGAAGTCGGCGGCAAGAAACCCGAATGCGTCGTCACCGGCGGCCTGGGCACCATGCAGGTCACCTACATGGGCCAAACCTACTACGTCTGCTGCACCGGCTGCCGCGACGCCTTCAACGAGAACCCGGCCAAGGTCATTGCCGATTACATGAAGAAAAAGAAAAAAGGCTAACAGGGTCGCACGCACGATCGTAAGCCCAGGGGTGAGCAACGCGAACCCCTGGGTTGTTTTTTTTCACCACGATGCTCTCTATCGTCATCCCGACGCACAACCGGACCGATCTCTTGCGAGCCTGCTTGCTGGCGGTGGTTCGACACGCCCCGCAGGCGACGGAGATCATCGTGGTCGACGATGCCTCGCCGTACGCCGCCGCCAGCCGGGTCGCCGCCGAATTCGGCGCGATGGTGTTGCGTTCGACGCGCCAACGAGGGTTCGCGATGGCGGCCAACGCCGGCATTCGCGCCAGCCGAGGCGAAGTCGTCGAAATGCTCAACGACGACACGGAAGTGCAGCCCGGTTGGGCCGATGCCGCGCTCAAGTGGTTCGACGATGCGTCGGTCGGCGCCGTGGCGCCGCTGGTCCTGGCTTGGCCGGATGGAGATGTGATCGATTCCGCCGGCGACACGTATTACTTCGGCGGTGTCGCGCGCAAGCGGTGGCAGGGCGTTCACTTGCGGCGAAGCATATCGGGTCCGGGCAGCGAGCGCGAAGCCGCAAGCGGGAGTTCCCTTTTTGAACCGTGCCGCGTTTTCGGCACAAGCGCTGCCGCCGGGTTCTATCGCCGATCGGCACTCGATCGAGCAGATCTGTTCCCTGAAGAGTTCGGCAGCTACTTCGAAGACGTCGATCTCGCCTTCCGCCTCAACCGCGCCGGCTACCGGACGACATTTGAGCCGGCTTCGCGCGTCCTGCATCACGTTTCTGCTTCTTATGGGACGGAAGGCCGGCGCCTGATCGAACGGCAATCGTGTAACGAGGAACGCGTTTTTTGGCGCAACCTGCCCACGAGCGTTCTCTGGCAGGCCTTGCCCAAGCACCTCGCCGTGCTCATCGGCAAAGCCTGGCGCCGCCTCGATGAAGGCACGCTTCTGCCGTGGCTCTTCGGCAAGCTCCGCGCGTTCTCCGAATGGGGCACGCATCGAGCTCATTGCTCTCGCCTGCCGACTAGCGACACTCACGATTGGAGCCTTGATGAAAGCTGGTCGGCGACCGAGACTTGAGCACTTCGCGCAATGCCACAAAGCGGTGCTGCTAAGACTTGGCAATAATGAGTATCCGAGAACGACTAACGATGCCGCCACGTTACTTTCGCGAGCAAACTCATTCGTTTCTTTTCACCAGCCGGGCCTTGGCCCAGTTGAGGTTGGCCTGGACGTCGCCCGTGCTGCCGAAGTCGACGATCAGCGTCATCGCGCGAATGCCGCGCGTGTCGAGGCGAACAACTTGCGGCGTGGTTTGTGCGGTAAACTCTTTTCCGGCGTTCAATTCAACGCGTTTGCCGTCAAGCTCGATCGCCGCACGGGCTCGGCCTTTGGGTGACAGCTTGTCGATGCCGACGACGGCGTCGAAGCGCCGGTACTTTCCGTCGAGCTTGTAAGCGACCGAGCAGGCGGCGTGCGTGCCGAGGCCGAGCTCATAGGCGCCGCCGGCAAAGCGCAACGGATCACCGGTGGCGGCAGAGTTCTTGGCGAGCGGCCAGGCGACATCCAGAAAAGGGCGATGCTCATAGCGCATGGGCGTCAAGTCGGCCAGGTTGACCACCGACGGCTGGCAAATGTCAATCGCCACGACATTTGCTTCGGGAACCTGAAAGGTCGAGCCGAATTGCGTCTTTCCGATCCATCGTCGCGTGCTCTCGTCAAATTGAAAGTCTAGCACGTTGAGGCGAGCCCCGTTTTCGAGGATGACGCGGGCGTATCGCAAGGCGGGCTTAAGTCGAGCGAGGCGATCGGTGCCCAAGGCGATGCCGGCGAGCTTGGTCCAGGGGATCTGGCTTTTTTTGCCCTCGATAAGAAGCGTGGCCCCGCCAGTTTGCGACAAGGCGGTCAAGGTCCCCTCGATGCGGTCGCCGTTTTGCAGGTGGGCAACGTCGCGCGTTCGAGCGCCCGATTGCAAGTTCGCGAAGAATCGTTCCGGGTCCTCGACGCCGGCGGGCACGGAACTGAAGAGAAGAACCACATTGGGGGCGAAAAAGCTAACGGCCTTGTCACCTCCAAGGCCGAGCGACGGATCGAGCACGACATGAAGGCGCCTGCCGTCGAGCGTCGCGGCCAAGTCGGCCGTGAGCGGCAATCGATCGCCATTCGTGAGGCTGATGAAACGGCGCGTCAGAAGCGGCGGCAGGGGCCGGCCTTCCTGCTGGATCTCGATCACGTCCTCCAATGTCCGCCTCGCCCCGGCGTTTTCCATGACGACCCGGCCCGACTCATCGAGCGACACCAGCGTGCACTGCGAACGGAACACGCTCGCCGACACGATATCGAATCGCGGCGCCTGAGCACGCGCATTCCCGGCAAAGAGCATGAGAGTCAATAACAATGGGGTAGCACGCATGGTCAGCAGGAGGACTTGCCGCGAAGAAACGCAAAAAAAGCAACTAGAGTCACCTACGAGGCTGGCCCTTCGCACTTTTGCGACGTTCGCGTGTTCTTGCGGCAAAGAAAAACGTTAGCGTTGCAAGATCGGCAGGTAGTTGTTGGGCACTTGGAGGATGATGAGCGCCATGGCCGTGCAATAGTTGGAGCACATCAGCCCCTGCTGCCAGGAGCCGTCGGCACGCCGGCTGTTGAGGAGTTCTTCGCGGATGGCCGGATACCACTGGCGCCAATAGTTGCCCCCCGCGATCCACATGGCCTGGACTGCGTAATAATGGCCGTAGTAGTAGTGGAAATCGGGTTGGCCGAACATCCCGCCCCCCGCGCCGGGACGCATGCGATTGAGATAGTCGAGTCCACGCGTTACGGCCGGATCGTTGTAGACGCCGGCGCTATAAAGGGCGACGACGCCCGCAGCCGTACGCGCGAATCCGGATGGCCCGCCAAACGGCTGATAGCGAAATCCGCCGTCTGGTCCCTGGCAGCGACGCACATACTCGACACAGCGATCGCGATTGGCCCGCGGCACCGACAGCCCCCCGTTGCGAGCGGCACGCAGCGCCATGATCTGGCAGATCGTCACCGACAGGTCCGCGTCTTGTGGCCGCGGGTTGTAACGCCAGCCTCCTTCAGCATTTTGCGAGCTGAGAATAAGCCGAACCGCTCGTCCCAGGCAGGCGCGCAATTCGCTCTGCAAAGGATTCGTGTAAACCATGCCGTAGACCTCGGCAAGGAACAACGTGGCAAAACCGTGCCCGTACATGGGGCCGTGATTGAAGCCGCGCGGCGAGTTCAGGAAGCCGGGAACGTTCGGATCTTCGCAGCGGCGCACGATATACTCGACGGCGCGCGTGACCTTCTCGCCGTGGCGGCCGCGACCCGGTTGATGGCCTCCCGCCATCAGCGCCAGCCCGGCAAGGCTTGTGACGGCAACATGACCGCTGTAATTGCCCGTGCCGAACGATCCATCCTGCCGATTCTGCTGCGCCGCAAGCCAGTCGAGGCTGTTGTCAATTAGACGTTGTGTGGCCGGGGTGATCATCCCAGCCGCCTGGTTTACTTCTTGCGCGGCAACCGAGCCAAGCACGCCGGCCCCGGCGAGGCCTACCAGCGAACCCGCGCTCTGCGATAAAAAGGTGCGGCGATTCATGAGAATCTCCTTCCGAATCACGAGTCATGGGCAGGGGTCAGGGCTCGGTGCGGCGCGGTTGTGCGAGCGACCGGTAGTATTCTTGCAACAATCCCTCATAGCGCGGCATCAGCCTTCCGCGAGCGTAGGCATCGAGCTCTTGACGGAGGCGCGGCGGAAGTCGGACCCAATCCTCTTCCGTCTTGGTTTCACGCAGCAGCTTCTCCAGAGCCTCGCGTGGCGTCGCGGGTTCACCTGGCGTTGCGGACGATTTGGGCGTCACAGAGGGAGATGGATTCGCTTCCGGTTTGGGCTCTGCCAGGGGACCGATAGGCGGCGTCGGCTTGCCATCGGGCTTCGGTGACGGCGGGGGCGGACTCGGCAAAGGCGGAGGCGAGGGCGGGCTCGGCGGAGGTTCGTCGATCAGGCGATTGAGCCCTTCGATGATCTGATTCTGCTGCTTCCGAGTAACGGCGCCCGGATCGCTTTTCCTCAGCCGGTCCGAAACGTCCTGGAAGTCCGTCTGAAGTTGCTCTACGACTTTTTGGCGATCGCGCGCCGGCTCAGATTTCTTCTCGCCGGCAGCGATCGAATCGATCGCGAAAGCCCCGGCGAACATGGCAACAAGCGAGACTATTCGGAACATGGCGCAAATCCTCCCATGTGAGGTTACACAAAAGGCTCTCTGGACGCGGAGCTGACGCTAATCGAAGGCGTCAGTCGTTATCTTTCTTTCGGCCAATGCTGTCGTAGTACTGGCCGATGAGGCGATAATAGCGTTCCATGACGCGTTCGCGCATCTGGGCGTCCATCTCTTGTCTGCGGTTGGGCGGGAGATGGCCCCAGTAGTCGATCTTCGGGTCAAGGTTGGCCTTCTTTTCGGGGCCGGTGCTTTTACCGCCGTCACCGGGGTTGTTGCCGGCGTCCTTGTTGTCTTTGTCCTTGTCCTTGGGGTCGCCCATGCCTCCACCGCCTTTGTCGTCCTTTTTGTCTTTGTCCTTGTCCTTGGGGTCGCCCATGCCACCGCCGCCGCCCTTGTCGTCTTTTTTGTCTTTGTCGTTCTTGTTGTTGAGCTTGTCGTCTTTTTTGTCCTTGTCGTCCTTCTTGTCCTTATCGTTTTGGCCGCCTTTGTCTTTTTTGTCGTCGAGCTTCATGGGGCCTTTGTCCTTGCCGCCGCCGCCGCCACCCTTGTTGTCGGCGCCGCCGCCGCCACCACCTTTGTTGTCGCCCCCGCCACCACCACCGCCCTTGTTGTCAGCTCCACCGCCACCATCACCACCGCCTTTGTTGTCGGCTCCACCGCCACCACCCCCACCACCCCCGCC
>Ga0194132_10002736_pt1 | contig 32442 bp, 26 predicted proteins | sample TA2KigOf80mmetaG_FD_148612 | JGI IMG/M metagenome (GOLD analysis project Ga0194132, IMG submission 148612) | Freshwater microbial communities from Lake Tanganyika, Tanzania - TA2015054 Kigoma Offshore 80m | ecosystem: Environmental > Aquatic > Freshwater > Lake | place: Tanzania: Lake... | reverse complement strand
AGAAGTCGCGGAGACACCCTGGACGGCCATACCCGGTACGACTTTCGATGCGATCCGACGCATGGTTATCGACCAAGTTTGTATCACCTACATGGGCGCAGCATTTACTGGGAAGGCGCTTCTTGCATACGCCAAGGAACTGGGGGGTCGTCCCGAGGCCGTCTTGATCGGCGACGGCGCCAGGGTGCCAGCCGAGTTGGCGGCTGGGGTGAACGGACAACTATGCCGACAGACCAACTTTCAGGAGACTGGGCCCGGCACCCACATCGGGCCACTCTGTGTGCATACCGCCCTGGCTGTGGGCCAGCGCACGCGCGCATCCGGCCGCGACGTGATGACGGCCACGAGCCTCGGTTATGTTCTCGCCGGACGGTTCCACTTTTCGCGGGTGCGAGATTGGCCGCGGACCGGACCGGTCCAGCACCGCACGGTTGCGGCAGCGATCGCTTCTCGGCTTCTTGGTCATGATGCGGCAACGACCGCCCGGGCCATGAGCCTGGCGTGGGAGATGCCGCCCCGCAAGAACATGACCGACGATCCATTTATTGCGAAACGGATGTCGCCGTTCGCCCAGGCGGCCGGCATCGCTGTCCCGTTGGTGAATGCCCGAATGGGCGTTCAGGCTGCCGTCATGGCTGGACATGGATTCGAGAGCGCACCGGACGAGATTGACGAACATCGGAACGACTATGATGTGCCGGTGCTTGTCGGACAGCCGACGCCCTACCATTGGGTCGAAGAGGAGATGGAACTGAAACCCTGGGTCAGCAGTGCCCATGGCCAAGCGGCCAATCAAGCGGTGGCTGAGTTGATGGGCGAGCATTCCCTCGATCCACGGTCAATCACCGGTGTTCGGCTCTATCTTTCCAATATGTACACCAGACCCTGGCAGGACGAACCTGCACCCGACAACTATTGGGAGGCGATCTACTCCACCCAATGGGGAACGGCGATGATCATTTTGGGCATACCAGCCGGTCCCAAATGGGCCAGCAAGGAACGCATTGCGGATCCGTTGAGCCGGCGCCTGTCAGCGATGGTGAAGATCATCGAGGATCCCGAAGCGACTCGGGCTTACTGGGGCAAGGAAGGCGAGTCTTTGGCGCGTGCCCGCGGCAGCCGGGACGGAGTCAACTGGTTCGATATCGCGGGCACCGCCGAAATCGACTCTGGCGGACAAACCTACCGCAAGCGGCTCACGATGCGTGAGACCTACGGCCGGCCCGGGAAGCAAATGACTGAAGCGATGGTTCGGAAGAAGTTCTTGGAGTCCACGTCCTTGTCGTTGACGAGGGAGCGCGCCCTGAGCCTCTACCGTGCCTTGCAAGAGATCGACCATGTGCCCGACATCAATGATCTGGCCGCTCAGTTCTAACCGCATCGCGCGTCTCTAGGGCCAGATGATGAGGTGCGACGAGTTGCGCTGACTCGTGCATCCGTCCATTTTGTTCGGGAATCCCAGTGGGGATGCGGCGCGGTCCACGCAGCTTGCTCTCGCCGTCCTACGGCCGCTTGCCGCCCACGCCTCCGAACTGACCGGCCCGGCAATTTATCGATGGCGACACCATCGCCCAACCCTTAGCCCAAAGGGGAGGGGGGCCGGTCGGTCTGAACCGGGTAGATACGCGCCGATCCGGCGGCGCAGCAACAGAACGGCCGTCACGAACGCATGTGGCGGCGAACGCCGCGGCCCAACAGGCCCGCTTCGATCACTTCCGCCAGGACTTTCAACGACGAACGGCCGCACGAGGCACTCGGTCGTGCGCCGGATTATCGAGCCGTGTCGTCGACGCAACGCTGATTCGCGATCACCGTTCAGGCTTCGGCGTCCACTCGCGGGCGAGCTTCTGCGCCTCGGCAATCTGCTGAGGCGTCATCCTGGCGGCAACTAAGTCGCGGTTCGTGACGGCGTGGTCTTGATCTTCCTTCCGATCAGCGCTCGACACCGCGAGGTTGAACCACTTGTGAGCTTGGACGTAGTCCCGCGGCACGCCCCGGCGGTTGGAGTACATGAGCCCAAGATTGTACTGGGCCGGCGCGTAAACCTGCTCGGCCGCGCGGCGATACCACTTCACCGCCTCGGCGTGGTCTTGCGGCACGCCCTGGCCGTTGGAGTACCTGACCCCAAGATTGAACTGGGCCTCCGCAAGACCCCGCTCGGCCGCGCGGCGATACCACTTCACCGCCTCGGCGTAGTCCTGCGGCACGCCCTGGCCGCCGTTGTAGATGACCCCAAGGTTGTTCTGGGCCGACGCGTGACCCTGCTCGGCCGCGCGGCGATACCACTTCACCGCCTCGGCGTGGTCCTGCGGCACACCCCGGCCGTTCGAGTACATGCCCCCAAGATTGTTCTGGGCCTCCGCAAGACCCTGCTCGGCCGCGCGGCGATACCACTTCACCGCCTCGGCGTAGTCCCGCGGGACACCCTGGCCGTCAGAGTACCTGGCCCCAAGATTGTGTTGGGCCGACGCGTGACCCTGCTCGGCCGCGCGGCGATACCATTTCACAGCCTCGGCGTCGTCCTGCGGCACGCCCTCGCCGTCGCCATACATGAGGGCAAGAAAGTACTGGGCCGACGCGTGACCCTGCTCGGCCAGCGGCTTCCAAAGGCGAAGGGCGGTCGCAAAGTCGCCCCGTTGCGTCGCTGCGACCCCATCCTCGAATGGCCCCGCCTGCGCTGTGCCCGTCCACAGCGCAAGGAAAAGCACGATGACAAGGAGTAGGCGTCGCATGACGGCGTTCCCTTTCCGACAGGGTACCACGAACACGTGGGGTGCCGGCCTTACCCAAAGGGGAGGGGGGCCGGTCGGTCTGAGCCGGGTAGACACGCGCCGATCCGGCGGCGCCGCAACAAAACGGCCGTCACGAACGCATGTGGCGGCGAACGCCGCGGCCCAACAGACCCGCTTCGATCACTTCCGCCAAGACTTCAATCACGAACGGCCGCACGAGGCTCTCGGTCGTGCGCCGGATTGTCGGGCCACGTCGTCGATGCAACGCTGATTCGATCACCGCTCCGGCTTCCGCGTCCACTCGCGGGCGAGCTTCTGCGCCTCGGCAATCTGCTGAGGCGTCATCTTGGCGGCAGCTAAGTCGCGGTTCTTGACGGCGTGGTCGCGATCTTCCTTCCGATCAGCGGAAAACCTCGACACCGCGAGGTTGAACCACTTGTGAGCTTGGACGTAGTCCTGCGGCACGCCCCGGCCGTTGTGGTACATGAGCCCAAGGTTGTTCTGGGCCGACGCGTCACCCTGCTCGGCCAGCGGCTTCCAGAGGCGAAGGGCGGTCGCAAAGTCGCCCCGTTGTGCCGCTGCGACCCCATCCTCGAATGGCCCCGCGTGCGCTGCGCCCGTCCACAGCGCAAGGAAAAGCGCGATGATAAGGTGTAGGCGTCGCATGACAGCGTTCTCTTTCCGACAGGGTACCACGACACGTGGGGTGCTGGCCTCGCCATGTCCTGGCCGCTCTCGCCGTCCTACGGCCGCTTGCCGCCCACGCCTCCGATCGCCGGCCCGGCAAAGATCATCGATGGCGACATTTTCGATGTGGCTGGAAAACGCATCCGCCTTTTCGGGATCGACGCGCCGGGGCCAAACAGACCTGAGAGATGGGCGTTGAAGAGCCGTATATCGATCGGCGGAAACCGACGCCTACGGCCCTTCGCGCCAGCCCGGCCGGGCTGGTGCCTACGACCGAACAAACCGGAAAACTGTCAACCATGTTCCCGGTCTATAGCGTCAACTATGTTCCCGGTTGCGCCTTGCCAACGGTCAAGGAGGCTAGGCCGGAGCTGCGATGGCCTCGATCACGGTCGCGACAGCGAGGCCGGCCCCGCCGACAATCGCCACCACAGCGTACCGCCCGTTTCGCCGGGCCAGCTCGTCGAGCGCCATGCCGACCAGGACCCCGCCGGTTGCCCCGAGCGCGTGACCGAGCGCGATCGTGCCGCCGTTGACGTTGATGCGGTCCATCGCCACCCCGAGCGCCCGGGAATAGTGCAGCATCGGCGCCGCGAACGGCTCCTGGACCTCGAACAGGTCGATTTCCGCGAGCGACAAGCCCGCCGCGGCCACCGCCCGTCGGGTGGCCTCGGCCGCACCCGTCAGCATGATGACGGGATCGCAAGCGACGTTGGCGTAAGCCATGATCCGGCCGCGCGGCCGGAGCCCCGCGCGCTCGAGCGACGGGCTCCCGACCGCGACCAGGGCCGCACCGTCGGCCATGGCCGGTGAATTGCCGACGTGGTGGAGATGACGGATTTCCCCGAGTTGCGGCAGGTGCGCCCGCGCCCGCGCATCCGATCCTTGGGCGGCGAAAGCCGGCGCCAGCGCGCCGAGTCCTTCGGCGGTGGTGCCGGCACGGACGCATTCGTCGACGGCGAGCAGGACCTTGCCCGCGGCGTCGGCGACCGGTACGACGCTCGCCGTGAAACGCCCCGCGGCGATCGCCGCCGCGGCGCGCCGATGGGACTCGGCTGCGTAGGCATCGAGTTCGGCACGCGCGTATCCTTCCATCGTCGCGACGATGTCGGCCGCCACTCCGGTGAAGACGAACCCGGTGCGCTCGGCGACCACCGGGTCGGCGAACCAGGCGCCGTTGTCGGCGAACATCGACACCCGCGACATCGATTCGACGCCGCCAGCCAGCACCAGGTTTTCGCCGGCCGTCACCTTCGCCGCCGCCAGGTTGACGGCATCGAGGCCGGAACAGCAGAAGCGGCTCACGGTGATGCCCGGCACGCGGTCGCCGAGACCGGCGTAGAGCGCCGAGATGCGCGCCAGGTTGGCGCCCTGTTCGCCGGTGACGCTCGAAACCCCAAGCACGACATCGTCAATGCCGACGCGATCGAGCGGCAATCGCGCTCGCAGCGTGTCGTACAGCGGCTTCAGGAGGTCGATCGGTTTGACGCCGTGCAGCGCTCCTTTGGCCGAACCCTTGCCGCGCGGCGTGCGCACGGCGTCGAAGATCAGCGCGTCCGGTTCAGGCATCGCGTTCGAGGATGAAGCTGACCGTCGTGGTGCCGCTGCCGCCGATGTTCAGCGTCGCGGCGCGTCGCGCGCCTTCGACCTGGTAGCCGCCGGCCGTGCCGCTCAGTTGCTTCCAGGCGTCGAGCAGCATGCGCACGCCGGTGGCGCCGACCGGATGGCCGGCGCCGATCAGGCCGCCGCTCGGATTGATCGGAAGATCGCCGCCGAGCGCAATCCGACCCGATTCGATCGCCTTCCAGCTCTCGCCGGGCTCGGTCATCCCGAAGTGATCGATCGCCAGGTACTCGGTGGTGGTGAAGCAGTCGTGAGTTTCGATGACGTCGAGCGCGTCGGGCCCGGCGATCGCCGCCCGGCGGTAGGCGTCGGCGATGGCGCCGCGGACGTGCGGCAGAATGTAGGGATCGTTGGGGCTCTCGCGGAACTTGTCCTCGAGTCGCAGCGTCGCGGTGCGATGGCCCCAGCCGGCGACCCGCGGGATGCGGTCGAACGCAACCCCGCGCCGTTCGGCGTAGCGCGCGGCGAAGCGCTCGGAGGCGACGACCACGCAGGCGGCGCCGTCGGTGATCTGGCCGCAGTCGCTTTTCCGGATGCGGCCTTCGATCACCGGATTGGCGGCCTCGTCGGTACCGAAGCTCTCGTCGGTCAAGATCCACTCGCGGGTCTGGGCGTTCGGATTGCGGCGCGCGTTGGCGAAATTGTTGCGTGCGATCGCCGCCAGATGCTCGCGCTCGAGGCCATAGCGGCGCTCATATTCGTCGCCCAGGCGGGCGAACATCCAGGGCCACATCCAGCGCGCCTCCTGGCCCTCCCGTCCGATCCAGGCGGCGGTGGCGAGGTTGTCGGCCGCCGTCTTGGCGTCGGTGTGTCGCATCAGTTCGACGCCGAGCACGCAGGCGACGTCGTAGTGTCCGGCGAGGATGTCGGCCTGGGCGGCCAACAACGCGATCGAGCCCGAGGCACAGGCGGCCTCGTGGCGCGCCGCGGGCAGGCCCGAAAACGCCGGATCGATGGCGGCGAACATGCCGCCGAGGTGGCCTTGCTGGCAGAACAGCTCGGCCACGAAGTTGCCGACGTGCGCGACCTCGATGTCGTCGGGGGCGAGGTCGGTCGCAGCCAAAGTGCCGGCGACCGCCTCCTGCATCAGCTCGAACAGACCTTTGCCCTCGCGGCCCAGGTTGCGGCGGAAATCGGTCTGGTAACCGCCGAGGACGCGGACGCCCGCCGCCACCGGGACCGCCCCGCTATTTGGCGACGAGCGGCCCGGAAACCCGGGTCCAGCGGCCGGCCTTGACCTGCTCGACGAAGACGGTTTCGGGCTTGGCGTGGTTGCCGTCGTCGAGCGACTGCTCGGGGTTGCCGAACATGTCGCGGTGTTTGACCTTGCGGAACGCGGTCGCAAAGCCGTCGGCGGTGAGGTCGCGTCCGGCGGCGGACACGCCCTTGAGGAACCAGTCGGTCAGCGAATACGCCACCATCGCGTTTTCGTCGGGCGCGGTGTTGAACTTGGCGCGGAACTTGGCCGTCCATTCCTGAATCGGCGCGGGCGCGTTGTCGGCGTAATGGATGTTCCACTGGCCGATGCCGTAGAGGCCTTCCATCGCCTCTTTGCCGAGCGCGGTCACGATCACCGTTCGCCCGGGTACGTGGGTGAGGACCGGAACGTTCCAGCCGATCTTCTTGATCTCGCCGACGGCGCCGATGGTCTCGCGGATGATGGTGGCGAGCACGACCAGGTCGACCTGGGCCTGGCGCAGCCGCTGCACCTGGGCCGAGAAATCGATGTCGCCCGGCCGGTAGCTGGCCTCGGCGGCGATTTCCAGGTTGCGCGCCTTGAGCGCTTTGGCGGTACCGGCCTTGACCATCTCGCCGAACGCGTCGGCCTGATAGAGGATGCCGACCTTGGTCGACTTCAGTTGATCGACCATGTGGCCGACGCCGGCCTCGGCCGCGAACACGTAATCGACGACGTAGGTGAAGCTGCCTGGATTCTTGTCGGCGTGGAACGGTTGCGACACCGCCCACGGAAACAGATGGGGGACCTTGGCGCCGGCCGCGGCCTGATAACCGGCCACGCCGGTGCCGGTTCCGAACGGCTGGAAAACCGCGAAGACCTGATCCCGTTCGACCAGTTTCTGCACCGCCCGCACCGCCGTCGCCGGCGCATAGGCGTTGTCTTCGACGATCAGGCGAAACTTGCGGCCGTTGATGCCGCCAGCGTCGTTGGCTTCGTCGAAGCGCATCTGCATGCCGTTGCGCAACTGCGGCATGCCGGCGGCCACCGGGCCCGACAAGTCGAGATGGCTGCCGACCACGATCTCGGTGGCGGACACGCCCTGCGTCTTGAGGCCCTGCGCCGCAGCGCCGAGCGCGATGAATGAAGCGATTGCCGCCGATGCGGCCGCGACACGAATTCCCATGGTCACCCTCCCCTGGGCGGTCATTGCGATCCGCTGACTATACTGGGTTCTATAGCGCAAGTCACAGGGCGCCAGGCGCGCCGTACATCGCCGCGATCAGCGGCGCGAACTTTTCGGCGATGACCCGGCGCTTGAGCTTCATGGTTGGCGTCAGCTCTTCATCCTCGGGTGTAAGCAGAACGTCGATCAGCCGGAAATCCTTGATTTGTTCGACGCGGGCAAAATCGCGGTTGACGCGCGCGACCTCGCCCGCGATCAGGTCGCGCACGGCCGCTGCCGCGCACAGGCTGGCGTAGTTGGTGAACGGCACCGCCTCGTCCTGGGCAAAAGCGGCGACCGTGTCGTGGTCGATCATGATCAGGCTGGTGAGGAATGGGCGACGATCGCCGATCACCACCGCATCGGCGATGTAGGGGCTCGCCTTGAGGCGGTTTTCGAGCTCGGTCGGCGCGATGTTCTTGCCGCCGGCCGTTATCAAGATGTCCTTGAGCCGGTCGGTGATCCGCAGGTAGCCGGCGGCATCGATTTCACCCACGTCGCCGGTATGGAGCCAGCCATCGGCATCGATCGCGGCCGCGGTCGCCTCTGGTTTGCCGCGGTAGCCCGCGAACAACACCGGCCCGCGGATCAGGATCTCGCCCGTCGCGTCGATCCGCAGCTCGACGCCCGGCGCTGCCGGGCCGCAGGTTCCCGGGCGGTTGGCGCCGAGCGGGTTGATCGTCGCCAGTCCGGTGGTCTCGGTCTGGCCGTAGGCTTCGCGAATGTCGACGCCGAGCGCCAGGAACCAATGGAGCAGCTCCGGCGCGATCGGTGCCGCGCCCGTAACCGCCCAGCGGACGCGGTCGAGGCCGAGGCTCTGGCGCACGTGCTTGAATACGATCGCTCGTGCCAGCCACGCGGCCCCGCGCTTCGCGAGGGGGCGCGGTTCGGCGGTGAGCCGGGCCCGCGCATCCGCCGCCCCGACCCGGCCCGCCCAGCGGTAGGCCCATTGCGCGATCGGCAGCGCATCGTTCATCGCCAACGTGACCGCGGAATACATGCGTTCCCAGACCCGCGGCGGCGCGAACACGCCGGTCGGCGCGACCTCGCGCAGATCGGCCATCGCCGTTTCCGGGCTCTCGGCGAAATTGACCGTCGAGCCGCAGGCGAGCGGGTTGAAGACGCTCCCCATGCGCTCGGCGATGTGGCAGAGCGGCAGGAAGGAAAGCGTTTCGTCGCCCGGGCCGAGCGGCATGATGACATGGGCGCGGGCGATCTGGGCCATGATGCTCGAGTTGCCGATCGACGCGGCCTTGGGCGGCCCGGTGGTGCCCGAGGTGTAGACGAGAATGGCGGTGTCGTTCTCGCCGGCGGCGTCGATCTCGGCTCGCAGATCGTCGAGGCGGTTGAGGCGGGCCCGCCCGCGCGTCAGCAACTCGGCAAAACCGACGACCTGCGGATCGGCGAAGTCGCGCAGTCCGTCGGTGTCGATCACGACGATGCGTTCGAGGCGGGGGCAGGCGGTGCGCACCTCGAGCACCTTGTCGAGCTGTTCGTCGTTCTCGACCACGATGATCCTCGTATCGGAGTCGCGCAGCACGTAGGCGACCTGCTGCGGCGAGGACGTCGTATAGATGCCGTTGCCGATCGCGCCCAGCGAAAGCGCCGCCAGATCGCAGTAGAGCCACTCCGGGCGGTTGTCGGCCAGGATCGAGCAGACGTCGCCCCGGGCGAGCCCGAGTTCGCGCAGGCCGTGCGCCGTCCACGTTGCCGCGAGCCCGTAGTCGCGCCATGTGATGGAGCGCCAGCGTCCGAGGCGCTTTTCGCGCAGCGCGACGCGAGTCGACCACTCGTCGGTTCGGCGCCAGAACAACTCGGCCGGCGTCCGTGCCTTGGCGGCGGCTGGTTGGTCCGTCACCGCCAGGTCTTTCGCCGGCGCCAGCGTTGCCGGTCACGGACCCCGGCGTCGCGCTGCCCGAGGTAGAAGTCGCGGATATCGTCCTTCTGTTTCAGGCGCTCGCTGGTGTCGGCCATGACGATCCGGCCGACCTCGAGGACGTAGCCGAAATGCGCGAGATCGAGCGCGCGCTGGGCGTTCTGCTCGACCAGAAGAACGCCGACCCGCGTCTCGCGGTTGATGCGGGCGACGATCGCGAAAATCTCGGCGACCAACAACGGGCTCAAGCCGAGCGAGGGTTCGTCGAGCAGGAGGAGGCGCGGCTTGGCCATCAGGGCGCGGCCGATCGCCAGCATCTGCTGCTCGCCGCCCGAGAGCAGCCCGGCGGCGATGCGCTCGCGTTCGCGCAAGCGCGGGAAATAGTCGAACACGGCGGCGATTTCGCGCGGGAGATCCGCTTCGCGCCGGCGGGCGAAGGCCCCCATCATCAGGTTCTCGCGCACGCTCAGGAACGGGAACACCTGGCGGCCCTCGGGCACCAGCGACAGGCCGCGGCGCGCCACGTCGTCGGCGTCGAGCCCGGCGATCGGGCGGCCGTCGAACACGATCGTGCCCTTGAACGGGTTCATCACTCCGGCCACCGTCTTGAGCAGGGTCGACTTGCCGGCGCCGTTGGCGCCGAGCACGGCCACGACCGAGCCGTCGGCGACATCGAGGCTCACGCCCTTGATGGCATTGATCGGGCCGTAATAGGTCTCGACGTTGCGGACCTCGAGCAGGGCCGTCACGTCGCGGCTCCCAGGTAGGCGGCGATGACGGCAGGATCGCGCCGAATGACGTCGGGCGTGCCTTCGGCGAGGAGCTGGCCGTCGTTCAGCACCAGCACCCGGTCCGATACTTCGCCGACCAGGCCCATATCGTGTTCGACGAGGACGATGGTGGTCCCGAGCTCGTCGCGCACGTCGGCGATGCGGAACGCGAGATCGGCACGTTCCTCGGGATTGAGGCCGGCCGCGGGCTCGTCGAGCAGCAGGAGTTTCGGCTCCAGGCACAGCGCCCGCGCGAACTCGACCAGCTTGCGGGCGCCGTAGGGCAGGTTGGCGACGGTCGCACTGCGGAAGCGCTCGAGCTCGAAGCGTTCGATGACCTGTTCGGCGCGCAAGCGGTGTTCGACCTCGGCCCGCATCGCCGAAGGCAACCGCAGAATCTGCGCCACGACCGTCGACTGACGGTGGGCGTGCCGCGCGAGCAGGAGATTGTCGAGAACGCTCGCGTGGTCGAACAGTTCGAGGTTCTGGAACGTCCGGGCGATGCCGACGGCCGCGATCTCGTGGCGCGCAAGGTACGTGATGTCGCGATCGCCGGCCGTTATGGTTCCGGCATCGGCGTCGAACAACCGCGACACCAGGTTGAACACGGTGGTCTTGCCAGCACCGTTGGGGCCGACGATCGACAGGATTTCGCCCGGGGCCACCGCGAACGACACGTCGCGCAGGGCGCGAACCCCGCCGAAACTCACCGACAGGCCCCGGACCGCAAGGCCGATCATCGGTAGCGCTCCGACCGCATGTAGGTCTTGGTGCGTTGAAACGTGCGCCGGCGGTACAGCGGAAAGGTCTGGAACAACGCCTTGATCTTGAGCCAGCGGCCGTTGAGTCCGTCGGGCTCGAACAGCAGGAACAAGACCAGAATGCCGCCGTAGAGCGTGAGCTCGAGGCCAGTGGTCGGGAGAAAGCCCTTGGGTAGCACGTCGCGGAAAAACGCGATCACCTGCGGCAGCGCCCCGACGAAAATCGCGCCGAGAACCGCGCCGCGCAGGCTGCCGAGGCCGCCCACCACCACCATCAGCACGAGTTCGAGCGAGGTAAATAGCCCGAACGCCTCGGGCGTGATGTGGCCGAGCTTGTGGGCGTAGAGGCCGCCGGCAATCCCGGTCACGCCGGCCGACACCGCGAACGCGAGCGTCTTGTACCAGGCGACGTTGACGCCGAACGCGGCTGCCGCCGTCTCCGAATCGCGCAGGGCGATGAACGCGCGTCCGGTTTCACTGCGCAGGAGGTTGCGCGCCGCCAGCACGACGCCCGCCAGCACCGCGAGGCAGAGATAGTAGAACTCGGTGCGGCCGGCCAGCGACCAGCCGAACAAGTCAGGGCGTTGAACGGTCAATCCGAGAAAGCCGCCGGTGAGCGAGCGCCAGTGGCCGAGCACGTGTTCGACGATGACGCTGAACGCCAGCGTCGCGATCGCGAGGTAGAGGCCGCTGAGCCGCAGGGTCGGGAACCCGACCGCAACGCCGATCGCGGCTGTGGCCACTCCGGCCGCCGGCAACGCCACGACGAACGGCACCCCGTTCGCCATGAGCAGCGCGTGGGCGTAGGCCCCGACACCGAGAAAGGCACCGTGGCCGAGTGACACGAGGCCGGTGAACCCGGTCAGGGTCATCAGGCCGACGGCGGCGATCGCGAGCACGAAGATGAACGCGACTTCGCCAAGGTAGAAGCGCCCGAGCACGGCCGGCAAAACGAGAAGGACCGCCAGCAACGCGCCGTAGGACCACCAGTCCGAGCGGTAGCGCAGGAGACGCAGGTCGTCGCGGTATTCGGTGATGAACGGAAAGCGCATCGCTAGACGCGCTTCCGCTCGCCGCCGCCGAACAGGCCCCGCGGCCACACCAGCAACACCGCGAGCAGCACGACGTAACCGGCGATGCCTTTGGCTTCCTGCAGCAGGTAGACACCGACGAACTGTTCGACCAAACCGATCAACAGGCCGCCCACGATCGCCCCCGGGATGCTGCCGAAGCCGCCGAGCACGGCGGCGGCGAAGGCCTTGAGAATCACCAACCAGAGCGCGATGTCGACCAGCGCGATCGGCGCCAGCAGCAGCCCGGCGCACGCCGCGACCGAGGCGCTCAACGCCCAGGTCAACGACGTTACGGCCTTGACCGGGATGCCCATGAGGTAGGCCGCCATCTGGTTTTGCGATGCCGATTGCATGGCGATGCCGAGCCAGCTCCAACGAAAGAACGCGAACAACAAGGCGCTCAACACCGCCGTCGCGGCGATGATCGACAGGCTCACGTCCGAGAGAACGACGTCGAAAAACGGCGTGTTCTTGCGGCTGAAAGGCGTTTCGAAGGTGCGGGCCTGCGGGCCCCAGGTCATCGACACCACGCCGCGCATCGCGAAAGCGATGCCGATCGTCAGCATGATGGTCGCGAACTGCGGCCGCCCGAGGATCGGCCGCACGACGACGCGGTCGAGGCCGAATCCGAGCACCGCCAAAAGGAGGACGGTCACCGGGAACGCCACCGCGTAAGGCAGGCCCGCCACCTCGATCAGGGTCCAGCCGGCGAAGGCCGCCACCATGAGGAGGTCGCCCTGCGCGAAATTGACGACCTCGGTTGCTTTGTAAACCAGGGCGAAACCCAGCGCGACCAGCCCGTAAACACAACCCGCCGCGAGGCCGTTGACGATGAGTTGCGCGAGTGTGGTCCAGGGGTCCATCGCGCGGCATAGACTAGCACTATGGAACTCGCCCGTCCGTAGCCCTCGGCGTGCGGGCACCCGCCGGATGCGCTAGGGTCGGGCGCCGACGAACCATGACCGCCACCAGACATCGCGACACCCGGAGCGACTCGACGGGGCTCGACATCGAGGCCGTGCGGCGGCGCATCGGCGAGAGTGGCGTCACCCGTGCGCTCGAAATCATGAGCGACCGCTGGTCGTGGCGGATACTCGCCGCGCTCCAGCGCGGCGCGCGGCGCTTCGACGCGCTGCACGACGAGCTCGGGGTGTCGCGCAGCACGCTGGTCAGACGGCTCGCCGCGTTCGCGCGGACCGGCCTGGTCGGGCGGAAACTCTACATGCGGCGTCCGGCGCGCCATGAATACGGCCTCACGGCCAAAGGTCGCGCACTCGGCCACGTGTTGCTCGCGATCGCCGAATGGGATCGCCGCTGGCTCGGCAGGGCGGCGGTACGCCATGATGCCTGTGGCAAGCCGCTCCTGCTGTCGCTGTGTTGCGCCGCGTGTGGCCGGGCCGTCGATCCCCACGAGGTGTCCTACCGCGACGGACTCGGATCGCACCGGCGACGGAAGGCCTCGACCGGCATCGGTCGGCGGGCCCGGGCGCTCGCGTTGGAGCGTCGTCCGGAATTCGACAGCGTCGCCGACGTGCTGTGCGACCATTGGAGTGCGATGGTCGTGGCGGCCGGGTTCTTTCGCGTCCGGCGCTTCGGCGATCTCGAGCGGGCGCTCGGGATCGCGCCCAACATCCTGTCGCGGCGTCTGGCGCACCTCGCGGCCTGCGGCATCCTCAAGCCGGTCGCTTATCAGGGCCGGCCGCTGCGCCATGAGTACCGGCTGACGGTGCGCGGGCACGATTGCTACAACCTGATCGTCGCGCTCCTCGAATGGAGCGACCGTTGGATCTCCGGTCGTCACGGGGCGCCGCTGCAGCTCATCCACCTTCCGTGCGGGCGGCCGCTCAAGGCGACGTGGCGTTGCGAGAGCTGCGGCGGACCGGTTCGCGGCCATTGATGGCCGGCAGCCGGAGTCGGAGTAACTTGCACTAAGAAACTGACTATGGTACCGCTGCCGCGACCGGCGCCCATGACCGGGGATGAACGCACGCGATGAGCCATCGTTTGCCCGCGCATTTGCTCGAGGGTCTGGTGCTGCCGGCGGTGGTGGCGCCGATGTTCCGGGTTTCCGGGCCGGAGCTCGCGATGGCGGCGTGCCGGGCGGGGTTGATCGGGTCGTTTCCGGCGATCAACCCGCGGACGCTCGATGAACTCGACCGCTGGATGGCCGAGGTCGGCGAATGCGCGCGCCAGCCCGGTTCGGCCGCCTGGGCGCTCAACCTGATCGTGCACCGCACCTATGAGCGCGCCGGCAAGGAACTCGAGCTGGCGGTCGAGCATCGTCCGCCCTTGGTGATCACCTCGCTCGGCAGTCCGCGGTCGGTGGTCGACGCCGTCCATGGTTACGGCGGGCTCGTGTTTGCCGACGTCAACTCGGTCGCGTTCGCCCGCAAGGCGGCGGCCGTCGGCGTCGATGGCCTGGTGCTGGTCGCGGCCGGCGCCGGCGGCCACACCGGCATGCTCACGCCCTTCGCGTTCGTCCACGAGGTCCGCAAGTTCTGGCCGAAGCCGATCGTCTTGGGCGGCGCGATCGGCGACGGCTGGGCGATTCGGGCGAGCGAAGCGCTCGGCGCCGACCTCGCCTACCTCGGAACGCGCTTCCTCGCCGCCGAGGAAAGCCGTGCCGAACCGGGCTACAAGCAGATGGTGGCGGCGAGCGGTGCCGAGGACATCGTGCCCTCGAACTACTTCACCGGCGTGACCGGCAATTGGCTGCGACCGAGTCTGGTCGCCGCCGGCTTCGCGACGCCGGAAAATCTGGTCCGCACCACCGGCGCCGATTTCAAAGGCGACATCCACTCGAACGTCAAAGCGTGGAAAGATGTATGGTCGGCCGGGCAGGGCGTTGGTGCGGTCGGCGCCATCGAGCCGGTCGCGACGATCGTCGCCAACCTGCGCGCCCAGTATTGGCGAGCGGCCGATGCCCAGGCGCGCGACGCTTCCTGGCCGCGCGCGAGCGGCCCCGCTGCCACAGGAGCCTGACATGGTCCAAGCTGCGCTTCGCCTCGATACCCGCAACCCTTACCTGCAGGGCGCGTATGCGCCGACCGGCGAGGAGGTCGAGCGCGAATGTCGCGTGATTGCGGGGGCGATCCCCGCGGACCTCGACGGCCTCCTGGTCCGCAATGGTCCCAATCCGCACTTTGCCCCGGAGGGTCGTTACCACTGGTTCGATGGCGACGGCATGGTCCACGCCGTGCGGTTTCGCGACGGGCGGGCGCACTATCGCAATCGCTGGGTGTCGACGCGGGCGTTCGCCGAAGAACAGGCCGCGGGACGGGCTCTGTGGCGCGGCATCATGGAGGGACCCAACCGGGCGCGCCGCGACATGCCGCTGAAGGACACGGCCAATACCGACATCATCTTTCACCACGGCAAGCTGCTCGCGCTTTGGTATCTGTCGGGCCAGCCCTATGCGCTCGATCCCGCGACGCTCGCCACGCTCGGCGCGGACGATTTCGGCGGGACGCTGAAAACACATGTGTCGGCGCACGCCAAGGTCGACTACCAGACCAACGAGCTCATGTTCTTCGACTACGGTCCGGTCAAGCCCTACATGACGTACGGCGTCGTCGATCCGGGCGGCCGCCTCGTCCACCAGGTTCCGATCGATCTGCCGGCGGCACGCCTGCCGCACGACATGGCAATCACCGAGAACTATTCGATCCTGCTCGACCTGCCGCTCTACAACGACATGGCGGCGCTCAAGGCCGGGCGCTGGCGCGTGATCTTCGATCGCGAACTGCCGGCGCGGTTCGGAATCCTTCCGCGGCGCGGTGGAGCGCAGGACGTCCGCTGGTTCGAGGCGAGCCCCTGTTACGTCTACCATACGACGAATGCGTGGGAGGACGGCGACGAGATCGTCCTCCTGGCGTGCCGCTACGCCGACCCCTGGCCCGAGGCGAACAACCAGTTGCCCGACGATCTCGCGCGCATGATGGCGACGCTCCGACTGGATACCCGCCATCACGTGTGGCGCTTCAACCTGAAGACCGGCGCCTGCCGCGAGCAGACGATCGATCCCGATCGCAATACCGAGTTTCCGTCGATCAATCTCAATGTCCGCGGCCGGCGCTCGCGCTATTGCTACAACGTCAGCATCAAGGATTCGCCGACGCTCTTGTTCGACGGTCTGGTCAAATACGACGAGCGGGGAGGCGCCAGCCGCCACGACTTCGGCCCCGGGCGCTTTGGCAGCGAGTCGCCGTTCGCGCCGCGCGCGTCGAATAGGCAAGAGGACGACGGCTATGTCGTTTCGTTCGTCTACGACGCCGACGCCGACCGCAGCGAAGCGGTGGTGATCGACGCCCAGGACTTCACGAAGCCGCCGGTCGCCCGAATCGAATTGCCCCAGCGCGTGCCCCTCGGCTTCCACGCCACCTGGGTCGAGGGCCGCCACCTGCCGCGCGGCTGAGGCGCCGTCGCCGTCCGCGACTAGACTTCGGCATCACCGGCAGGGAATTCGCGTGGCGGAGCCACTCAAGAACCAGTTCGGACCCGAGGTGCCGCGGACCATCGCGGCGATGATTGCCGCTGTTTGGCCCGAATTCCCGGCGCGCCGGTTCCTGGCGGACGTGCTCGCCGGCTACGGTCCGCTCGCGCTGATGGATCGCGGGCGACGGATCGCCGACGCCCTGCACCGATACCTGCCGGACGGCTATCCCGAGGCCATCGCAATCCTCATCGCCTCGGTCGAACGCGGCAACGTTCGCCACGAAGCGGCACCCGGGATGGCGTCGTTCCTCTACCTGCCGCACGTGTTGTTCGTCGCGCGCCATGGCCTCGATCACTTCGAAGCGTCGATGCGCGCGCAGTACCTCCTGACCCAGAAGTTCACGGCCGAGTTCAGCATCCGGCCGTTCCTCGAGCGCTATCCCGAGAAGACATTGGTTCGGCTTCGCCGTTGGGCGCGCGATCCCCGGCCGGCGGTGCGACGGCTGGTATCCGAGGGAACACGCCCGCGCTTGCCCTGGGCGGCGCGGCTTCCGGCCTTCCAGCGCGATCCTCGTCCCGTGCTCGAACTCCTCGAACTCCTGAAAGACGACCCGGCGCTCTACGTCCGGCGGTCGGTCGCCAACAACCTGAACGACATCGGCAAAGATCACCCCGATCTGCTCGCTGCCACGGCGCGACGCTGGCTCGAGGGCGCGGGGCCGGAACGGAGCTGGATCGTGCGCCATGCGCTGCGCTCGGCGGTCAAGCGTGGCGAGCCGGGAGCGCTGGCCGCGCTCGGCTTCGGTGCGACCGCGGACGTGGCGATCGAGAACGTCCGGATCACGCCACAGGCCCCGATCATCGGCGGTCGCGTTGAGATTGCGTTCGAGGTCGTGAACCAGCGGCCCAAGGCGCAGCGCGTTCTGGTCGATCTCCGCGTCCATTTCGTCAAGGCGAGCGGCCGGACCGCCGCCAAGGTGTTCAAACTGAAGACTCTGGCGTTGCCACCGCGGGCCAGCGCGAGGCTGCGCAAAGGATTGGTGCTGGTCGACCTCACGACGCGAAAGCACTATCCCGGTCGCCACCGCGTCGAAGCGGTGCTCAATGGCCGGCCACTGGCCTTGGGGAGTTTCGCTATCGGACTTGGGCGGGCGCGCCGTGTTCGTAACGGGCGCGCGAGCTAGCCTCGCGACGGCCAGCGAAACCAGGTGTTCTCGGCGCACAGCGCGCCGTCGTTCATGGTGAACCTGCCGGCCGGGCCCTCATAGCGCGTGTTGGGCAACAAATCGATGTGGACCCGCCAGCCCTCGTCCCGCAACAGGCGGGAGAGCTTCTGGTGCGTGGCCCCACCGTGGGTGCCGATCAGCGTCCAGCGGACCTTGCGGTTCATCGCTTTGATCGACGCCGGGACCGCGACCTCTTCGGTAGATTGGATGTCCATCTCGAGTTAGTCGACCCAGTCGTGCGGGTCGATGGTATCGGCAATGGTCAGCGTGCTCACGATGTCGAGGCGGCCCGTGAGATCGCCGTCGTTGAGCGACATCTCGAAGTCCGTCGACATTTCGGTGAGGACGCGACGCAACACGCGCGCCGACTGCCCGGCCTGTTCGATGATGTTGGCGACCTCGTCCGGCCGGTTGCCGTCATGGAAGGCACGTGCCGCGCCCGTGCGGGCATTGCACACGGTAAACAGCATCGGCCGGTTGTCGGCACCGATCGCGGCGTTGACGACGACATAGTCGTCGGGCCGGAAGCCGTTCTCGGCGAAATGCGCGTGCAGCTGCCCGCACATGAAGGGATTGGCTTCGACCCCGATCAGGCGCGTCGGCAGCGGCTTCATCTGACGCAGCATGAAGGCGGTGTTGACGAGTTGGCCGCCGAAGTGGGCACCCAAGGAGATCATCGTGAAGCGCTCGCGCGCGCCTTCGATCGCGCGCAGGCTGGCGTAGTACTCCGCGAGACCCTCGCCGTCGCGGACCTCGGGCCGTCGGGTCTTGAGGGGGACGAGGGCGCCGGGCGGCAGGTCGGATTTCGCGACGTAGGGCAGGAGCGCGCCCAGGAAATTGCGCGAACGCCCGGCCGGGACCTCGCCCTCCCACGGCGTCAGATGGTCGAACAGGCCGGCCACCCGGGTGACCAGCGACTCGGGCACGGCGACGACCGGATAGAGTTCTTCGGGCGAACGGTCCATGGGCAGATTCCCAAGCCGATCGTCACCGACAATGGTTAACGAGGGGTTAGGCAGGGGCGAGGGTGGCGCTGGCGTCTTCCCCCGCGATCAGGCCACTGGAAAACGCGACCATCAGGCCGTTTCCCGACATGTAGCCCCCAGCGTCACTGCCCGACACGCCGACCGCGGTATTGCCGACGGCGTAGAGCGGCTCGATCGCGCGACCGTCCTGGCGCAGAACCCGTTGCCGATCGTCGACTTTGAGGCCCCCTTGGGTGTGGGCGATGGCTCCCGTGACGCGCGCCGTGAAGTAGGGTGGGGCGAGCGGCCGGGTCAGTTCGGTCCGCCCGAGCCCATCCTTGCGTGCCAGGACCCCGCGATTGTAGTCGTCGAGCGTGGCGCCGAGGACGTTCTCCGAAAGCCCATGATGGTGCGCCAGCGCGCGCAACGACTCGAAACGGTCGATGCCGCCGTTGCGCTTGGCCTCCTGCATCACGTGCAAGGCGTCGACCGAGTGTTGAATGCCGGCGTCCCAGATCAGCACGACGAACCCGCCCGGCTGCTGGCGATAGACCGCGGCCAATTCCGAATAGTCGCGATCCTCGCGCACGAAGCGCTGACCACCGACGTCGATGGCGATTCCGCCGCCCGTAACGACGCCGGGCGTCACGCGCGTGCCGTCTTCGCGGATCGTGTCGCGTCCCTGGTAGGCGCCCATGTGCTCGACCGCGGCGCCGAGCGCCAGACCCCAACGGATGCCTTCCCCGGTGTTGGTCGTGCCGCCGATGTGCCAGGCGGTGGCCATTTCCGGGATGTAGCGCGCGACCATTTCGGGATTGCCGCCGAACCCGCCGCAGGCGAGCACGATGCGACGCGCAGCAATGCGCCGTTCACGTTCGCCGCGGGCGACGACTCCGATCGGGATACCGCCGTCGGCGAGCAAATCGATCGCCGGAACTTTGTCCAGGAACGTCACGTTGGGTTGGGCGGCAAGGTAGGCGCGCAGCGTTGCGATGATGGGAATTCCGGAGCGAATCGGGTGGCTGTGCATCCGCGGCCGGGTATGGCCGAACCACTCGATTTCCGGCGCATGTTCGATCGGGATGCCGGGAACGTCGGCAAGCCAATGGACGGCATCGGCGGACCGTCGGGCGAGCGTGAGCGCCCGGGCCTTGTCCGCCCGACCTTTGCTCTTGCGCCAGATGTCCTCGGCCAGAATTGCGGGATCATCGGCAATGCCCTTCGCCCGCTGGAAGCGCGAGCCGGCCCCTGGGATAAAGGCGCTGGCGATGGTCGAGTTGCACGGCTGGCCCGTGTCCTTCTCGAGGACGACGACCTCGAGGGCGGGATCGGCCGCGGCAACCCCGGCCGCGATGCAGCCCGCCGCCCCGGCACCGACCACGAGTACGTCGGCCTTCGTGTCCCACATTCGGTCCCCCTGTTGGCGGGGCACCTTAGGGTTGACGGGCGGCAGGGTTAAGCCCCCCTGGGGCCCTTGGTCGCAGGGAGGTGCCACAGTTCCACCATGATTGGCCGCCCTGTTGGCCAACGACTGAGGGCGCCAGAATTCCTGGGGCAGCCTCGGAGAACGGCTCGGCGCTGGACGGTCCAAGGGTGTCCGGAGCGTCGTGCCGGTCTGCCCTAGGAAACCGGCTTGCGCTAGGGGGTTAACGGGGGTATCCGTTGCCGCCGAGCGGCTGGCCCCTTCGGTCGACGGGCGGCGGCGGTCTCCTAGGAGCGCGAGTCGATAGCGGCGTTGGGCAACGACGCCAGGATGAGTTGTGCAACGGTCGTTCGCCGGTTCATCCGTCATCCCTCAAACATCGTCCATCCTCCAATGACGAGTCGCCGCATATTGGTTACTGGCGGGGCTGGCTATGTCGGCAGCCACGCCTGTAAGGCTCTGGCCCAAGCTGGCCACGTTCCGGTTACGTTCGACAACCTCAGTCGCGGTTTCCGTGACGCCGTTCGCTTCGGTCCGTTCGTCGAGGGCGACCTCGGCAATAAGCTGGCGGTCGAACGAGCGGTCCGTGAACATCGCGTCGAGGCGGTGATGCATTTTGCCGCCTACGCCTACGTCGGCGAATCGATGCAGCGACCAGCCGAATACTTTCGCAACAACGTCAGCAACACGCTCAACCTGCTCGAGGTCATGAACGACGTCGGCGTCGGCACGATCGTCTTCTCGTCGACCTGCTCGACCTATGGAATTCCGGAAACGCTGCCGATCCTCGAGACGGCGCCGCAGCGCCCGATCAATCCGTACGGCGAATCGAAACTCGTCGTCGAGCGCATGCTCGAATGGCAGGGGCGGGCGTATGGCCTGCGTTGGGCCGCGCTGCGCTACTTCAATGCCGCCGGCGCCGACCCCGGTGGCGAAGTGGGCGAGAACCACGATCCGGAAACCCACCTCATTCCGTTGGCCATTCAAGCGGCCTTCGGCGAGCGGGACGCCCTCGAACTCTTCGGCAGCGACTATCCCACCGCGGACGGCACGGCGGTGCGCGATTACATCCACGTCAGCGACCTCGCCGATGCCCACGTCCGCGCGCTCGATCATTTGCTGTCGGGCGGGGAATCGCTCGCGCTCAACCTGGCGACCGGGCGCGGCCACTCGGTCAAAGAGGTCATCGCCGCCGTGGAGCGGGGCTCCGGTCGACCGGTGCCGGTCCGTTTCGCCCCGCGCCGCCCGGGCGATCCGCCGACGCTGATCGCCGATCCGCGTCGGGCGCAGTGCGTCCTCGGCTGGCTGCCTCGGCATTCGGCGATCGATACGATCGTCGCGACCGCCGTGGCTTGGCATACCCGGGCATTCTCGCCCACCCCGGTTCGCGCGGTGGCCGGCCGTGGCTAGTCGCGCACGCTCCCTGCACAGCGTGTCTTGGGCCTCGCGCTACGCCAACGGTGGTGCCGCCAAGGTAAGGTCGGCCGAGGCAAGCCCGGCTCCGACGCTGGGGGTCATCAGCGGCGGTGCCGGCCGGCAGATCACCGTGTCGGGCAAATCGTTCTTCCGCGGCGATGAGAAGTTTTTCGTCAAGGGCGTGACCTATGGTCCCTTCTCGGAGGGCAGTCACGGCAGCCAATTTCCCGAGAAGGCCGTCGTCGAGCGGGACCTGTCGCTGATGGTCGAACTCGGCGCCAACACCTTGCGCGTCTTCACGCCACCGCCCACCTGGTTGCTCGACGCCGCCGGAGACAAGGGGCTCAAGGTCCTGGCCGGCCTGCCGTGGGCGCAGCACATCGCCTTCCTCGATTCGAGCACCGAACAGCGACGAATTCGTGACACCGTTCGACAGAACGTCCGTGAGCGCCGCGCCCACCCCGCGGTTTTCGGCTATCTGGTGGGCAACGAGATCCCGCCGGACATGGTGCGTTGGCACGGGCCCAGCAGGGTCAGCCGGTTCCTCGAGGATTTGGTCGATGTCGCCAAGGACGAGGATCCGAACGCCCTCCTCTCGTACGCCAACTTTCCCTCGACCGAGTACCTGAACACCGAGTTCACCGACTTCCTCGCCTTCAACGTCTACCTGCACGACCGGGCGCCGTTCACGCGCTACCTGGCGCGGCTGCACAACCTGTCGGTCGACCGGCCGCTGGTGCTGACCGAACTCGGCATGGATTCGATGCGCCAGGGCAACGAGGCGCAGGCCAAGTTCCTCGGTTGGCAGCTGCCGACCGCCTTCCTCGAAGGTGTCGCGGGCGCGTTCGTGTTCTCCTGGACCGACGAATGGTTCACTGGCGGCCACGCCATCGAGGACTGGGCCTTCGGCCTCGTCGATCGGGCGCGCCAACCCAAGCCGTCGTTCCATGCCGTGCAGCGCATATACAAGGACACCCTGCCGCCCAAACTCGATCACTACCCGCGGGTGTCGGTGGTCGTTTGCTCCTATAACGCCGAGCGCACGATGGAGCCCTGCCTCGCGTCGCTGCGCGACCTGCGGTATCCCAACTACGAGGTCGTGGTCGTCAACGACGGCTCGAAGGATCGCACGCTCGAGATCGCCCAGCGTTACGACTATTGCCGGATCATCAGTCAGGAGAACAAGGGGCTCTCCATGGCGCGCAACGTCGGCGCCCAGGCAGCGAACGGCGAGATCATCGCCTACACCGACAGCGACTGCGTCGCCGATCCGGATTGGTTGACCTATCTGGTCGCCAAGATGCAATCGAACAACCTGCAGGCCGTCGGTGGCCCGAATTTTCCGCCGCCAGAGGACACGCTCGTGCCGTCGGCCGTCGCTGTTTCCCCGGGCGGGCCGACGCACGTGCTGCTGAGCGACGATACGGCCGAACACATCGCCGGTTGCAACATGGCGTTCCGGCGCGAGGCGCTGGAAAAAGTCGGTTTGTTCGATCCGGTGTATCGCTCGGCGGGAGACGACGTCGACCTGTGCTGGCGTCTGCAGAACGCGGGTTACACCATCGGATTCAGCCCGTCGGCCGTGGTCTGGCACTATCGTCGCAACACCGTGCAAGCCTACCTCCAGCAGCAACGGGGGTACGGCAAGGCCGAGGCGCTGGTCTACGCCAAGCATCCGACGCGGTTCAATCTCCTCGGGCAGGCCCGCTGGCTCGGTCGCATCTACGGCGATCTGTCGGCGTCGTTCCTGCTCTCGCGTAAGCCGCTGATCTACTCCGGCGTGTTCGGTCGCGGAATGTTCCAGACGCTCTACGAGCCCCCGTCATCGTTGGCGGCGTTCCTGCCATTGACCCTGGAGTGGGTCACGGTGGCGGCGCTCCTGTTCCTGGTCGCGATCGGCCTCGGCGGTTGGGCCTGGCTCGGCGCCCTGCCGATCCTGATCACGTGGGCGCTGTGCGTCGGTCAGGCCCTGCAGGCTCCCGTCGACCCCCGGTTCAGCGGGCTGCGATCACGAGCCCTGATCGCCGTTCTGATCTTCCTCGGTCCGTTGGTGCGCAGCTGGGAGCGTCTCAAGTGGCGCACGCGGCTGTTCACGGAGACCGAAGCCGCCCAGCTCGAAGATTTGCGACAGAAGCCGCGAATCTCGTGGCGGGACCGCGCCGTCTACCTCTCGTACTGGGCCGAGGACGGCACCGAGAAGGAAGCCATCCTGGGCGGCTTGATCGACTATCTTACGCCGCGGAAGTATTTCGTCATCACCGATCAGGGGTGGGACGATTGGGACCTCAAGGTCGCTCGCGGACTCTGGGGACGGGCCCTGATCAAAGTCGGTACCGAGAACCACGGCGCGACCAAACGACTGCACCGCGTGCGCTGCGAGTTGCGCCTGTCGCGTCTGTCGACCCTGCTATTGCGGGTCTACGCCGTGCTGTTCGGCGCGGCGCTGGTTCTGGGGGTGCCGAGTCTCGCCGTGGTGGTGGCGGTGATCGCGCTCGCCAATGGCGCCACCATGGCGCACCAGACCGTACAGCTCGGCCGCATCGTCAACCGCGTGATCGAGCGGATCAGCCGCTCCAAGAACCTGATCGCGATCGGCGCCGACGCCCGCCCGGGCTGACCCAATGACCACGAAGCAGGGTGCCACGGTCGGGCGGGTCCTGGTCTACCTCGCACCCTATCGTCGGCGCGTGATCCTGGCCTTGGCCCTGGTCCTGGCGATGACCGGCTTCGAGTTGTTGAAGCCCTGGCCGCTCAAGATCATCGTCGACCACGTCCTGGGCGATCGACCCGCGCCCGCGTGGCTCATCGCCCTGGGCGATCAATCGGCGTGGTTCCTCGGGGCGGTTCTCGCCGTCGTCGCCGTGCAGATCGTCTTGAGCGTGATCGCGCTGGCGCACAATCACATCACGATCGCCATCGGTCACGACATGATCAACGATCTGCGCGCGGCGCTCTATGCGCATCTCCAGCGCCTGTCGCTGATGTTTCACAGCCGTCGCCAGGTCGGCGATCTGATGTACCGCGTCACCGCCGACACGTTCGCCGTCCAGTCGCTGTTGATGAACGGCCTGTTGACCATGGTGACGTCCGGCCTCCTGCTCATCGGCATGTTCGTCATCATGGTGCAGATCGACTGGTTGCTCGCGGTCGTCGCCATGGTCGTTTGTCCGCCCCTGTTGCTCGTGATCGTGTTGCTCAACCGTTTCATCATCGCGGCCGCGACCGAGATGAAGGAGAAGGAGAGCGCGGTCTATTCGCTCGCCACATGGTCGATCGCGGCCATCCGTGTCGTTCAGGCCTTCACCAAGGAGCGCGACGAGCATTCGCGGTTCATGGCCGCCAGCCGCTCGAGCCTGAAGACGACACTGCGCCTCTACAACCTGCAGACCCTCTACGGCGGCATGGTCAGCGTCGTGATCGCGACGGGAACCGCCCTGATCGTCTGGCTCGGTGTACGCTCGGTCATGGGCGGCACGATGACGCTCGGCGAACTCCTCGTGTTCATCGCGTATCTGGCGGCGCTCTATCAACCGATCGACACACTGTCGCGAACCTGGGGTTCGCTGCAGGGCGCGCGCGTCGGCGTTCGCCGGGTGTTCGAAATTCTCGACGTCGAGGCCGATGTCAAGGACGGAACCCGGGAGTTCCCGCCGACCGGGGCGCGCGGCCACGTGATCTGGCGCCAGGCGGCGTTCCGCTACAACCCAAGTGTGCCGGTGCTGGCCGGTGTCGATCTCGAGGTGATGCCCGGGGAATGCATCGCGGTCGTCGGTCCGACGGGCGCCGGGAAATCGACGATGTTGAGTCTGATTCCGCGCTTCTTCGATCCGGTCGAAGGCAGCGTGCAGATCGACGGCCATGACGCGCGCGAGTATCGCGTCGCGGCGCTGCGCCAGCAGATCTCGATGGTGCTGCAGCCGCCGCTGATCTTCCCGCTGTCGGTCCGCGACAACATCGCCTACGGCCGTCCGAGCGCCAGCGACGAGCACGTCATCGAAGCGGCCAGGCTCGCGCGCATCCACGATCGCATCGTGGCGATGCCGCAAGGCTACGATACGGCGATCGGGGAGGGCTTCGCCGCGCTCTCGGAGGGCGAGAAACAACGGGTGACCATCGCGCGCGCCATCCTGCGCGATGCGCCGATCCTCATTCTCGACGAGCCGACCTCGGCGTTGGACGCCGAGACCGAGGCGATGGTCATGGATGGTTTGGCGCGCTTGATGAAGGGCCGAACCAGCTTCGTGATCGCCCACCGCCTGTCGACGGTACGCAACGCCAATCGTGTCGTGGTGCTCGATCAGGGCAAGATCATCGAATCCGGGCCGTTCGCGGAGCTGATCGCGCGCGGTGGTGCCTTCGCGCATCTCTATCACACGCAGTTCAAGCCCCTGGCCGAGGCCAAGACGGCATGAGCCGGCGCAAGACCGTTCTGGTCCAGCATTTTTCCGGATTGATGCCCTTGGGCGGCATCGCCTGGCAGTCGATGGCCTATGTGCTTGGACTGAAGCGCCTCGGCTACGACGTCTGGTACATCGAAGACAATGGCGCCAATCCCTACTCGCCGCGCCAGAACAGCGTGGTTTGGGACTCGACCGAGAACATCGCCTTTGTCCGGCGCATGATGGAACGTTCGGGGTTGGGCAACCGCTGGGCGTACTGGGATCCGGTGACGGGGCAATACGTCGGATTGAGCAAGGACGAGCTGTTCGCGCTCTACGCCGGCGCCGACGCGCTGATCAACCTGTGCGGGGTGACCAAGCTGCGCGATGAGCATCTCAAGTGTCCGGTCCGCATCTTTCTCGACACCGACCCGCCCTACGAGCAGATCCGTCTGTTCAAGGGGGAAGCGGATTCGCTGAGCTACATCGGCGCGCATACGCATTTCTTCACCTATGGCGAGAACTTCGGCGGCGCCGATTGCCCCGTGCCGCTCACGCTGCCCTGGAAGAAGACCCGGCCGCCCGTCGTCCTCACAGAGTGGCAACCCGACTTCGATCTGCCGACGACGCACTACACCTCGATCGCGACCTGGCAGAACAAAGGGAAGAACATCGAGTTCGGCGGCGAGAACTACCAGTGGTCGAAGCACCTGAACTTCATCCGCTTCCTCGACCTGCCGCGCCGTGCGTCGACCAGGAAGTTCCGATTGGCGATGATCACACCCAATCGCGAACTCAACGACGAGCTTAAGGGGTACGGCTGGGATCTGGTCGACCCCGTGCCGGTGTCGGAGTCGATGGAAAGCTACGCCGATTTCATCCGTCGTTCCCGTGGCGAATTCACCGTCGCCAAGGACATCTACGTCCGGACCAGCATCGGCTGGTGCAGCGACCGCAGCGTGTCGTATCTGGCGGCTGGCCGTCCGGTCATCACCCAGGCCACCGCCGCCGAGAAGTTCATTCCGCACGGTCGCGGTCTGTTCTGTTATCGCGACTGGGACGGAATCTTCGCAGCCCTCGACGCCATCGAGGGCGACTACCGGTCCCACTGCCGATGGGCGCGCGAGATCGCCGAAGCCTATTTCGATTCCGACAAGCTGCTCCGCGACATGATGGAGCAGGCGGGCGTCTAGATGAAGCGCCGCCGCTGGAGCCTCGCCATTGTGTTCGGTGCCCTGGGTTGGTCTTCGGCCGCCTGGGCGTGTCCGGATCTGGCGCGAGCGCCCGACAGCCGCTGGCGGATCGACTGGCAGGGCGATGTCGCCTGGCTCGAGACACCTTGCGGTGAGCGCTTCTTCTCGACCGGGGTCAATGTGCTCGACGGCGGGTTTTTCTCCTCGCCGCCCGCGGTCCGCGCTTATCGCTTCAGCGACTACGACCCTAGTCTCGCGGCCTGGGCCGACCGGACGCGCGGGCGCCTCGCGGGGTGGGGCTTCAACAGCGCCGGCGGCTTCTCACTTTCGCCGGCGATGCTGCGGATGCCGTCGCTGCCCAACCTCGAGCTGGGACGAACCGCACGGTTCCACTGGTTCGACAGCTTCTCCCCGGCCACCGAGCGCGAGGTGCGTCGGCTTGCCGTCGAGTTGACGGCGCCCCACCGCGGCAACCCGCATCGGATCGGTTACACCGCGGACAACGAGGTTGGCTGGTGGAGTGGCGCGCTCTTCAACTTCTACGCCAAGGCCGCACCGGACAACGTCACCAAGCGACGCCTCGTCGCGTTCCTCGAACGCTTCTACGCCGGTGACTGGAACCATTTTTCCCGCGACTTTCTTCCGCCGTCCGGCGCGACGACGTTCGGGGCGCTGCTCGCCAGTCGTGAGCCGGTGCGGCTGCGCGCGGGTGGCGAGGGCATCCAGGCGGTGCGCCATTGGACGGGCGTGGTCACGGACCACTACTACAAGCTGATGTCCGAGGCGCTGCGAGCGGCCGACCCGGAGGCGCTGTTTTTCGGGGACCGCCTGCCGATCTATTACGATCCGATGGCCGTACGATCGATGGCACGTCATGTCGATGCTATCGCCGCCAACTACAATTTGGATGCGCCGGACGGCTGGGTGTCACCGTATTTCTTCGCGGGCTTGCGCGCGCTGGCGCCGGAGCGCCCGGTCGTGGCCAGCGAGTGGTTCTTCGCGGCGCGCGAGAACCGCAGCGGCAACCGCAACACCGGACACCTGATGACGGTCGCCACGCAAGCCGAACGAGCCCGCGGCGCCGCAGCCGGGGCACGCCAGTTGGCGCAAATCCCCAATATCATCGGCATCCATTGGTTCCAGTTCCACGACTATCCGGTGGGCGGTCGCGCCGATCGTGAGGACTACAACTTCGGCTTGGTCGACATCACCGACCGACCGTACGAGGCCTTGATCGAACAGCTCGGCGGCGCCAACCGGTCGCTCGCCTCGCTGCACGCAGTGGCCCGCGGACCAGACACGTCGGTCGGAGCACGGGTGCCGTACGCCGTCATCGATGCGCGCGATGGGCACCTCGGAGAATGGCCCAAACGGGAATCCTGGCGCCCGGGGGTGGTGGCCGGTTCCGGCGAGATCCCGTTCGGCGATTTCTATGTTTCGTGGAGCGAACAGGGGCTGGCGCTGGCCGTGATCGCCATGGACTATTTCGATCCGGATCTGCTCGCCCCGGGCCCGGTGCCCGATTCGGAAGTCTTGCAGGTGCACTGGGGGATCGACGCGGGCGCCGGCGTGCGCCGCCTCGTGCTCAAGATGGTGCCGCCCACCAGTTTGCCGCAGCAGGGCGCGGCCAACTTTGCGATCCGGTTCTGCGCCCAGGAAGGCGAACGCTGCGAGGCCGTGCCGGGCGCCGTCGCCACATACTTCGGGGCCGACCAGCCCAGGATCACGGCGGAACTCACGATTCCCTGGGCCGCGCTCGGGGTGGAGCGGGCGCCCGAGGTCCTCAAGCTCTACGCCGGCGCCAGGGCCTACCACCGTTCGCGTTGGATGGCGTGGGGCGGTGGGGCACCGGGGACGGCGTTCGATCGGCCGCAGCGCTGGCCCACGGTGACGCTCGCGCGGTGATGGTGCTCGCCCTCACCCTCACCCGAACGGTCGTCGCTTCGCTCCGGCCCTCACCCTCGCCCTCACCCGAACGGTCGTCGCTTCGCTCCGCCCGTTCGACCTCTCCCGCGGAGCGGCCCTCACCCTCGCGCCTTCGGCGCTCTTCCCTCTCCCGCGGAGCGGGAGAGGGTGGCGCGAAGCGCCGGGTGAGGGGGCGAGCGCCGCTAGCGCTTGCTCAATGCATTCCCAAACGCCCTCGAGGTTCTCCGACACCTCGGTGTTCCAGAAGCGAAGCACAGTGAACCCACGCCGCTCGAGGAACGCCGTTCTTCGCGCGTCGTACACCTGTCTTTCGCTATGCTGGCCGCCGTCCAGTTCGATCACGAAGCGCGGATTGAGGCTGGCGAAGTCGGCGACAAAGGGCCCGATCGGCACCTGGCGACGGAATTTGACGCCGAGAAGTTGCCGATTGCGCAGGAATGACCACAACATCGCTTCGACGTCCGTGCTTTCACGACGGAGACGCCGCGCGAAGGCAATCTGGCTTCCAAATTTGCGTCTGACCACATCAAGGATATGCGCGGGGCAGGGCGATTTCCCCTCCCGCTCGCTCGACCCTCACCCGAACGATCGTCGCTTCGCTCCGCCCGTTCGACCTCTCCCCAACGGGGAGAGGTCGCGAGCGTAGCGAGAGGGGGTGAGGGTGAGGGTGAGGGGACGCAGCGCCGGGTGAGGGCGAGGGTGAGGGGCGAGCGTAGCGAGCGGGTGAGCGGTGGGTTATCGTCAGCCGGCGATGACCGAACTCTCCGACAAACGCTTCGTCCACCTGTTCTCGACGCCGATCGTCGAACATCGTTGGCCCGACGTCGATTCTCTCAACGCCGAGTTGCGCAAGATCGTGCTGGCGCGTGAGAAGGATGACAAAGGCGAGGTGCGGTCGAACGCGGGCGGCTGGCACTCCCAGGGCGATTTCGAGCGTTGGTCGGGCGAGACTGGCCAGCAGCTCATTCAGCGCCTCGGCAAGCAGATCAATCACGCCACCGCGCTCTACTATCGCAACCACACGCTGAAGGAGCCGATTCGCTGGCGGGTCACGATGTGGGCCAACGTCAATCGCAAGGGCCATTTCAACCGCACGCACATCCACCCTGGCGCCACCTGGTCGGGGGTGTACTACGTCGATGAGGGCGACGAAGCCGTGGACAACAAGGAGTCGGGCGCCTTCGTGCTGCATCATCCGAACCTGGCGGCGGCGATGGGGTTTTTTCCCGAGATCACGCCGCAGTCCTACGTCGTGCGGCCGGTCGCCGGGCTCATGCTGGTGTTTCCGAGTTACCTGCCGCACGAGGTCTACCCGTACTTCGGCAAACGTCCGCGCATCTCGATCGCCTTCAACGCCAAGCGCGAGTGATTTTTCGGCACGCCTCCCCCCGCACCCGAACGGTTGTCGCTTCGCTCCGCCCGTTCACCCTCACCCGAACGGTCGTCGCTTCGCTCCGCCCGTTCGACCTCTCCCGCGGAGCGGGAGAGGGTGGCGCGGAGCGCCGGGTGAGGGGCGATAGCGTGGGGTGAGGGGAGCCGCTAGTCTGCGGGCCATGGCCACCCGCGACGAACTCATCGCGAACATTCCGCTGTTCCAGCTGCTCGACGCCGAGGAGCGCGCGTCGCTGGCCGCGGTCATGCGCGACGAGCGGGTCACCAAGGACGCGATCATTTTCCGCACCGGCGAGCCCGGGGACGAGACCTACATCGTCGCCTCCGGCCAGATCGAATTGTTCATCACCGACAAGCTGGGCCAGAAGATCACCTTGATCGAGGCGGGACCGGGCGACTTCTTCGGCGAAGTCTCGATGTTTGCGCCGGGGCCGCGGACCGCGACGGCGCGCGTCATGGAAGACGCCGAGCTGCTGGTCATCGGCCACGACGACATGACCGGGTACTTGCGGCGCAAGCCCGACGCGGCGCTCGACATCCTCGCGGTCCTCGCCCACCGCATGCGGGCGACCGACGAACACCTGCGGCGAACCGCGGCGCGCAATGTCAACGAGGAAATCGAGCAGAAGCGCTCGATCATCGAGCATGTGACGGACGGGATCGCCGCCTTCACCGGTAGCTTTCCGTTCCTCGTCATTCATATCGTCTGGTTCGCGTTGTGGATCGGCTGGAACGTCAGCGCCGCCGATCCCTTCGACCCGTTTCCCTTCGGGCTCCTCACCATGACGGTGTCGCTCGAGGCGATCTTTCTCTCGGTGTTCGTGCTCTTGAGCCAGAACCGTCAGGCCGAAAAAGATCGCATCCGCTCGGATATCGAATACGACGTGAACCTCAAGGCCGAACTCGAGGTCTCGCACCTGCACGAGAAGGTCGACGACCTGCAGGCCGCCGTGCTAACACGCCTCGGCCGAATCGAAACACAACTGCGTCGCCAAGCGCCCAATGGATCCCAGGGAGGGAACGGATGAAGGCAATCGTCCTGCATAGGAACGGCGGACCGGAGCAGATGAAATACGAGTCGATCGCGACTCCGGAACCGGGGCCCGGCGAAGTGCTTGTGCGCACGCGGGCGGCCGGGGTCAATCACGTCGATATCGACATCCGCAACGGCATTTCCGGCATGGAAGGCCGCTTCCCGCACATCCTGGGGGTCGACGCGGCGGGCGAGGTCGCCAAGGTCGGCGCCGGCGTCACGCAATGGAAAAAGGGCGACCGGGTCGCGCCGCACTTCGTGCTGTCCTGTGGCACCTGTGCCAACTGCCTCAAGGGCCTGGAGAACATCTGCCTGCGCTTCGACATCCTGGGGGCGACGACCTGGGGCAGCTATGCCGAATACTTCAAGGTGGGGCAGCACCACCTCGTGCGGTTGCCCGACAACCTGGGCTACGACGACGCGGTGTCGGCCTACGTGCCATTCGCCACGGCATGGGAGGCGCTGATCACGGTCGGCAAGCTTTCGGCTGGCGAGACCGTGCTGGTCAACGCCGCCGGCAGCGGCGTCGGCTCGGCCGGCATCCAGGTCGCCAAGCTCGCCGGCGCGCGGGTCATCACGTCGGCCGGGTCGGACACCAAGCTCAAGCGCGCCAGGGCCATCGGCGCCGATCACGGCATCAACTACCGCAAGAAGAAAATCGGCGATGCCACGCTGAAGTTGACCGGTGGCCTTGGCGTCGAAATCGCCCTCGACATGGTGGGCGGCGACACGCTGAAGGAAACCATCAAGGCCCTGGCGCCCGGCGGGCGCCTGGTGACGGTCGGCGCCCACGCCGGCGAGGTGGTGAGCGTCGATTTCATCGAGTTCTTCCGCAAGCACATCTCGCTGCACGGCTGCGGCCGCTCGACCAAGGCGATCGCCGCCCAGGTGCTGCAACTCGCCGCCGACGGCAAGCTGAAGCCGGTGATCCACAAGCGCTTCAAGCTGAAGGATGCCGGCGAGGCCCATCGCCTGCTCGAAAGCCGCACCGTGTTCGGACGGCTGGTGCTGAATCCTTAGAGCGCGATTCTCTTAGGTTGAAGCATATCCGGCGTTGGTGAGGTAGTTGGCGCACTCTTGAGGGGAGAAGGCCTCGAGGAGTTGACCGATGCCTCGCCAGGTCGCCTCGGG